>Ga0307426_1000482_pt1 | contig 27499 bp, 22 predicted proteins | sample SalMarWE160340MG_FD_202165 | JGI IMG/M metagenome (GOLD analysis project Ga0307426, IMG submission 202165) | Salt marsh sediment microbial communities from the Plum Island Ecosystem LTER, Massachusetts, United States - WE1603-40 | ecosystem: Environmental > Aquatic > Marine > Intertidal zone >...
GTTTGCGTACCAGCTCGATGAAGCGGTTGAGGAATCGAACCGCGTAGAACCCGTCGCAGACCCGATGGTCGAACACCAGGGAGAGGGGGAGGATCGCCGCCACGGTCAGCCGCCCCTCCCCGGCGACCGGGGCCTGGTGTATTCTTCCGAGACCGAGAATGGCCACCTGGGGCGGTAGGATCATGGGCCGCCCGTAGGTGCCGCCGATCGAGCCGTAATTGCTGACCGTAAAGGTACCACCGCGGAGGTATTCGATCCGCAGCTCCCGCTTCACCGCTTCGCTGCGGCGCAGGTCGATCAGTTCCTGGATCTCCGACAGGGTCAGCCTGTCCGCCCCTTCGACAACCGGTACGACCAGGCCCTGCTCCGAATCGAGGGCGAAGCCGATGTTGGCGGCATCCTGAGGCTGGACAGTTCGCCGTTGCTCGTCGTACCAGGCGTTCAGCAGCGGATACTGCTTCACGCTCACCGCCGCCGCCTTTATGAAGAAGGGCAGATAGCTCAATTTCGGGTGCGGGGAGCTGTCGGCATCCCGATTCAGAGCAACTCGGGCCCCCACGAGCTCATCGACCACGGCGAAGTCGTGAATCACGGCCGCAGGAATCCTCCAGCTGGCCTCCAGGTTGCGAGCAACGGTCCTGCGTAACGTCGAAAGCTGCCGGGGGCCTGTTTCTTCCGGGTCCGTCTCTCCCGCAGAGGGCTGGGTTCTCTGCAGAGCCGTCCCGCTGCTGTCCGACCTGGTGTTGCCGTTGCCGCGGGATTCTATCTCACTGACGATGTCCTCTTTGAGGATCCGCCCCGAAGGCCCGCTTCCCTGCAGAGAGGTGAGATCGATTCCTTCCATGGCGGCCAGACGCCGGGCGACCGGGGTCGCCCTGAGCTTCCGGTCCGCTTTGCCGGCGGAGGTGGTCTGGGCCTGCCCTTCGGCTCGTCCGGCAGATGATTCCTCCCGGACGCCTTCCAGGCTCGCCTCCAGGAGCGTGGCTGAAGAGCTCTCCACGGTTCCTACCACGGAGGCACTTTCGGTTGGGGTACCCTTTTCTCCGCCGGAGATCTCGATCCGAGCGAGGATTTCTCCCACCTGAATCGTCTGCTCCGGCTTGGCTCCGAGTTTGCGGATGACCCCGCTTCGGGGCGAGGGGATCTCCGCCACCACCTTGTCGGTCTCCACCACGGCCAGCACATCCCCCTCCTCAACGGAATCCCCGACGGCTCGTTTCCATTCCAGGATCGTTGCTTCATGAACGCCCTCGCCGATGTCGGGTAATTTGAAATCGTACAGCATAGTGAGATTCCTCCTGCAGCAGCCTAGGGCCGGTAGACAGCCAGATCTACAGCCGCGTCCACGATCTGTTTCGCGGTTATCAGGTAGTGATGCTCGGCCCGTGGCAGGGGAAAGATCGTGTCCGCACCGGAGAGCCGGGAGGGAGGGGCTTCCAGGTAGAGGAAAGCCTCTTCCAGAACCGAGGTGATGATCTCCGCCGCCGCGCCGAAGGATTGGGGGCCTTCATGAACCACGAGTATCCGGCCGGTGCGGCGCACGGATTCGGTCACCGTCTCCAGATCGTACGGATAGATCGTGCGCAGGTCGATCAGCTCCGCCGAAACACCCCGTTGCCGGAGCTCTGCCGCCGCCTCCCCGGCCTCCTTAATCTGCGCCCCGTAGGAGACCAGAGTTAAATCACTGCCCGGCCGGATCACTTTGGCCCGGCCGATTTCCACCGTGTAGGCCTCCTCGGGGATCTCCTGCTTGAGGGAGCGGTAGATTCGTTTGGGCTCCATGAAGATCACCGGATCCGGATCCCGGACAGCCGCGATCAGCAGCCCCTTGGCGTCGTGAGGGGTGGAGGGAATGACGACCTTCAAACCGGGGATGTGGGCGAACAAAGCTTCCGGACTCTCGGAGTGATGCTCGGGAGCGCCGATGCCTCCACCGTAGGGCATGCGCACGACCAGGGGTACCTCCATGGCGCCGCGGGTGCGGTTTCTCAGGCGGGCGGCGTGATTGACCAGTTGATCGAAAGCCGGATAGGAAAAACCGGAGAACTGGATCTCGACCACCGGTTTCAGTCCGGCCACGGCCATGCCTACGGCCGCCCCCACGATTCCCCCCTCGCTCAGAGGCGTGTCGAAACAGCGCTCGGTCCCGTAGCGTTCCTGCAGACCCGCGGTTGCCCGGAACACCCCGCCCTCCCGGCCGACATCTTCGCCGAAGACGATCACCGCCGGATCCAGGGCCATCTCCGTCAAGAGCGCGTGGTTGACCGCTCCGACGATGGTCTGGACGCTCATGAGCGCTTCCTCCGCTGCAGCTGGCGTTCCAGCACCGGAGGCAGGGAGGCAAAGGTGTGGCGGAAGGTGTCCTCCAGGGAAGGATCCGCTTCGCTCTCGGCCCGCTCGAAGGCCTTCTTCGACTCTTCCAGGGCCGCCGCGGCCAGCTCCTCCCGATCCTTTTCGGTGAGCAAACCCCTGCCCAGCAGGTACTTCTCCAACCGAATCAGGGGATCCTTGCCACGCCAGCCGGCCAGCTGGGCCTCATCCCGGTAGAGCTTTGGGTCATCCGCCGTGGTGTGGGCGCCGAGCCTGTAGGTAAACCCTTCGATAAGCACCGGCCGGCTCTTCTCTCTGGCGATCAGGGCGCCGACGCTCGCAGCAGCGTAGACGGCCGGCAGATCGTTTCCATCGACCCGAATGCTCTCGAAACCGTAGGCGCAGGCCTTCTCCGCCAGGGTGCGGCTGGCGGTCTGCTTTTCCGTGGGCAGGGATATGGCCCACTGGTTGTTTTGGACGTAGAACACCACCCCTACGCTCCAAACGCCGGCCAGGTTGAAGGCTTCATGCACCGCCCCCTGGGAGGTGGCTCCCTCACCCATGAAGGACAGGACGATTCGCCCGCTTGCTTTTAATTTCTCTGCGTAGGCGATGCCCACGGCGTGCAGAGGCTGGCTGCCGACGGGGATGGCGATCGGCAGCGTGTGGTAGATTTCCGGCGGAAGATTGCTGCCCTGTTCGTTCCCGTACCAGTACATGTATACCTGGTGAAGGGGAATCCCCTTGGCGATCAGGGCGCCCAGCTCGCGGAAGGCCGGAACCAGCCAATCGTCCTCCCTAAGGGCGAGAACCGCTCCCACGGCGTTGGCCTCCTGTCCCTTGTTCGGGGGATAGGTGGCCATTCTTCCCTGACGGTTCAGGCTCACCGCCCAATCATCTGCCTGGCGGGCCAGCAGCATCAGCCGGTAGGCGGACAGCATTTCCTGATCGGAGAGCAGGGGCGCTTGAGGAGGGATATCGTTTAAATTTCCGTCCGGGTCCAGGAGGCTAAAATACTCCTTGTCAGCAAGGCAGAGTGTTTCAAACATAATGATCGCCGTGCAATGTTCTATATAATACCATTTTGGTAAGGTTAAAACAAATGGAAAATTCGTTGCCGGGCGCGGATGGAAGCAAACGGCATTAATATCGATCCAGGTATCGCCGGACGTAACTCTCCTGTTCCCGGGTCTCCAGGGCGGGGCGGACCTTGCGAACCGTGGCAATTGCCCGGGCCGCGGGCAGCTGCAGGTGTCTGCCCACGGCCGAGCAGAGCACCAATCCGGTGCGGCCGATTCCGGCGAAGCAGTGCACGCAGACCGGTCTGTTCCGATTCATGGAGTCGATGATCGCGTTGATCAGATTGTCAAATGAATCGATGCTGTCGGGGATCCCGAAGTCGGTTATCGGGTAGTAGTACCAATACAAGCCGACTGCGCGGCAGTGAGGGCCGAGATCCGCGGCCCTGTCCGTGAGGGATACGAGGCAGCGGATCCCCCGGCCGTATAAATCGGCCAGGTCAGTAGCTATCGTACCGCCCGTGCCGAACAGGGCGGTCCTTCCGAAGTACGCTTCATCCGGGATGGCGGAGCCGGCCAGTTTGTCGCGGATAACCCAGGAGAAATTGTCAATCATGAATCACCAACACCGGCAAGCCCTGAGAGACCACCCCCAGCTCAGCTTCACGGCACGATGTGGGTACCGGTTTTGCCCTCGACCGCCTCCAAAGCCTTGTCCAGAGAGGTGATGATCGTTTCCTTTCCGCTCCACTTAACGAAGCGGATCGCCGCCTCGATCTTCGGTCCCATGGATCCAGCCAGAAAGTGTCCCTCCGCCGAATAGCTTTCGGCCTCCTTTACGGTGATTCGATCCAGAACCTTCTGGTCCGGTTTGTTGAAGTTCAGGAACACCTTCTCCACATCGGTGAGGATGAGGAATTTGTCCGCCTGTACCGCCTGAGCCAGCTTGAAGCCGGCCCGGTCTTTATCGATCACCGCCTCCACACCGCTGTAGCTGCCGTCGCCGTTCTTCTTCACCGGAATTCCTCCACCTCCGGAGGCGATGACGATCACGCCGCTGTTCAGCAGATCGTTGATCGATTCGGACTCCACGATATCCACCGGCTCCGGCGACGGGACCACCCGACGCCAGCTCTTCTCGATGCCCGGCTTCACCTCTTTGACGATGTAGCTCTTCTCCTCGGCCAGGTGGAGGGCCTCCTCCTTGGTGTAGAACGGCCCGACGGGCTTGCTGGGATCCTGAAAGTCCGGGTCCTGGTCGCTGACCTCCACCTGGGTGACCACAGTGCAGATCGCCGCGTTCACGCCCTCCCGCATCAGATGGAAAGCGAGTCTGTTCTGCATCATCCAACCGATCTGGCCCTGGGTCATGGCCCCGCATACGGCCAGGGTCTGCGCCGGCACCAGGGCGTCGCATTCCTCCTGCTGGATCAGCAGGGCTCCGGCCTGGGGACCGTTCCCGTGGGTCACGACCAGGCGATAGCCGGCCTTGGCGATCTTGGCGATTTGTTTCGTCGTTACGTCGACGTTGTGAAACTGCTCTTCCGTGGTGCCCCGTTCATCCGCCTGCTTGATGGCGTTTCCGCCCAGGGCCACAACCAACACCTCTCTGCTCATCCGTTGTTCTCCAAATTCGACGAATGTACGCTAAGATTCTCGTTTCTAGATTCTCTCTCGAGAAGGGAACGCCCCTTTGTAGCGAACATCGCAATCATAAGGTGAGTATCCCGCTCTTGCAAGGGATAGTCGAATTGCTGATTTCATATATTGAGATTCCCGCGACTAACGAGGCTTCCCGCCCAGCTCTCCGTAGCGGAAGCAGCCGACCAGGTGATCGTTCACCACGCCCACCGCCTGAAGATGGGCGTAGATGATCGTGGAACCGACAAAGCGGAATCCCCTCGTTTTCAGATCCTTGCTAATCCGGTCGGACAGTTCGGTCTTGGCGGGGATCTCCGAGAGGGTTCGCCGGCGGTTGACCACCGGAGAGCCCCCGACAAAGCCCCAGAGGTAGGCGTCGAAGCTCCCGAACTCCTCCCGAATCTCGAGAAAGCGTTTGGCGTTGTTGATCGAAGATTCGATCTTCAAGCGGTTGCGGACGATCCCGGCATCCTTCAACAGCCGTTCGATATCCCGGGCACCGAAGCGGGCCACGATCTGCGGATCGAAGCCGCGATAGGCTTTCCGATAGTTTTCCCGCTTCTTCAGTATCGTCGACCAGCTCAAGCCCGCCTGGGCGGATTCCAAAACCAGGAACTCGAAGTGCTTCCGGTCGTCATGGACCGGCACGCCCCATTCCTCGTCGTGATAGCGGCGGTACAGGTCCGCACCCTCACACCAGGGGCAGCGGTTTCTTGAATCCTCATCCATGGGATGTCCCCGCCGGCGACGCCTCCGGATCGCGGGACTTCCGGTCGACAAACCAGTCGATCAGCCGTCGAGAGATGCTCGCCTTGTCGGGAATGCGGGGCAGATCGGCGGCGGTAAACCAGCGGGCATCCATGATTTCCGACGGGTCGATGCGAATCTCCCCCCCGGCGTGTTCGGCGGTGAAGGCGACCATCAGCGAGTTGGGGAAAGGCCAGCTCTGGCTGCCGAAGTAGCGCAAGTTCTTCACGGTGATGCCCACCTCCTCCGCGATTTCCCGCCTGACGCACTGCTCCAGGGATTCTCCCGCTTCCACGAAGCCGGCGATGACGCTGTACATGGCGTAGGGAAAGCGGTGGGCCCGGGCCAGAAGGATCTTCTCGCCCCGGGTGATCGCCACGATCACGGCCGGGCTTATGCGGGGATAGGCGGTCAGGCCGCAGCGGGGGCAGATCTTGGCCCGCTCTTCCTGTCTATCTGCGGTCGCCGAGCCGCAGCGGCCGCAGTACTGGTGATTCCGGTCCCAATCCACGATCTGAAAAGCCCTGCCTGCGATCCAGAAAAGCTCTTCGGGCAGGCTGCCCCAGAGTCCCCGCAGCTGTTCGAAGCGCATCCCCTCCGGAGGTTGGACTTCGGCGGCCAGCTCCGCGGAGTAGCAGCCGTGCTTGCCGAGCGTTCCCAGATACTGCGTCCGCAGCGGCTGTACGCCCAGGCTCTGGAGCTCATCGCAGAAAGGCGGGCTGGCCCGTTGTTCCTCCACCCGGACCAGCAATCTGTTGTCCTGAAACACGAACCAGTACCCGTGCGTTTCCTGCGATTCCGGAGGCCGAATGGCCGGTACGAAGTTCATCGAATCATACCCTCATTATACCCTCAGGCACGTTTCCTTTCCCCATCTTGGATGGATCGGCTGAACTCGATCAGCGCCGGTTCGAGTCTAGCCCAACCCGGTTCATCCCTGTCTATTATATTGTGGCCGCCGGGAATTTCCAGGTAGCGTATTATGCCGTCCGGCAGCCCGGCAGCCCGTCTTTTACCGCCCGGCACTGCGGCCATCCGGTGCGCGGTTGCCAGGCGCTCTACCAGTTTTTGCGTTTTCTGCGGGCGCACCAGCTCGTCCTCCGCCCCTTGCACCACCATGGTGGGAATCCCGACCGAACGGGCGCTTCGATATCCCCCTTTGCCGGTTTTCATGATCTGGTCGATCACCGATATCGGCACCTGCAGATCCCGAAGCCAGGTCTGAACTTCCGGATCGTGCAGATCGACATCCGGAAAGAAATCGTCCAAGGACTGCTTTAGATTTGGATCATTGAGATCCGCCTTCAGCAGCGGCCGGAAGTAGCGGGGAAGGAAAGGCCGCAGAACCGCGCCGATCGAACGCTGCAGAGGCGTACCCAGGCGCCAGAAGGGGGACAGGAGCACCAGCCCGTCCGGCGGGAAGCGGGCTGCCGCCGCCAGCGACAGGGCCCCGCCCAAAGAGTAGCCGATCAGCAGAACCGGTGAGTATTTCTGTTTGAGCACCTGGAGTGCCTGTCCAACCGCCTCCAGCCAATCGCCGTATCCCCGCTCCAGGATTTCGGCAAACCTGGAACCGAAGCCGGGCAGAAGAATCCCCTGCACGGTCCAGCCCTGTCCGTGCAGGGTTTCGGCCAGGGGGCGCATCTCAGCCGGGGTTCCGGGAAACCCGTGCACCAGAAGAGCGGCAGCGCCCCCTCCGCCGAGGAAGAAGGGTTGATGAACCGGATCGCTGAAGGCCTGCAGCGGTTGGGAGACCAGTTCCGGAGGGACGCTCTGGGCATGGATCAGGTCGAAGAAGAAAAGGAAGGCTCCCTGAACCACGATGCCCCAGCCGTGTCCCAGCCAGGCGGGATTGCCGCGCCCCAAGGTTGCGGCCAGGCTGATACCCCCCGCGATGTAGAGGAGATCCAGGCCGGTGTTGATCCACAGGGTTCTACGCAGCTTACGGCTCTCGGACGGCCGTACCCCGGCCTCCATCAGCTTCGTATCGTCCGGATCGGGTACCGACCGCCGGCGTCTTCGGCTCCTCCAGATGCCGAAATCGGCGATCAGACCGTCGATCGCTCCCCAGGCCAGGGCCTGGATGCCGAAGCCGTCCCAGAAACCGGCGGTAAACAAGACCAGAGCCAGGCCCGCCAGGGTGCTGCCGGCCGCCCAGATCAGCAGGCGCTGAGACAGGCTGGTTTGAAATTTCCAGATGTCGATAGTGTTCTTCATTGTTGATTCCCGGCTATAATGTAACTAATTTTGTCAGAGAAAAAAGCTTCAGTGGAGGGATTTTCCATCGTGGAACCCAGAGCCTCCAGGTCCTGGTTCGATATAGTCGTAGTTCTGTTGGTTCTTGCAGGGGTAGGATTCCCACTCGGCGTGAGCCTGGCCGGCTCGATCCGGAGCAAGACCGTCCTGATGGGACGAGCGGCAGGAGCTGACCGAGCAGTGGAGCAGCTGCTCGACCCGCTTCCGGCTGCATCGTTCCGATTTCCTCTTTCCCCCTGGCGGGTGGGCATCCAGGCGGGTCATTGGAAGATCGAGGAGCTGCCCGAGGAGCTCAGGCGGTTGCAGTCTTCCACCGGGGCGCGCTACGGCAGTTATCGGGAGGTCGATGCCAACCTGGACATCGCCCGCCGCGTCGTGGAGTACCTCCTGGCCGCGGGCATTCAGGCCGAACTTTTACCCGCCACGGTCCCGCCGGGATACCAGGCCGATGCCTTCGTTTCGATCCACGCCGACGGGGCCTACAGATCCGGAGTGAGGGGCTGGAAGATGTCCACACCCTGGCGCTCATCCGCAGCTTCGAGGATGCTCCTCGATGCCATGGCGCGTACCTATCCCCAGTTCACCGGTTTGCCTGAGGACCGCTACGGCACGACCTACAACATGCGCGGCTATTACGCCTTCAGCCCCCATCGCTTTCGCCATGCCATAGCCGGGACGACCCCGGCGATCATCATCGAGACGGGGTTCGTAACAGTTGCCGAAGACCGGGAGGTCCTTTTCGGCGCTCCCGACACCGTAGCTCAGGGCATTGCCGCCGGGGTCGTCCGCTACTTGGGCCGGTACGATCCTTTGGATCCTACGGCGGTGGCGGTTCGCAGCTATCCTGTGATGCGGGTGACCGGCGAACAGGCCGAGCTCACCTTTCATCCCGAAGAAAACGCCAAGGTGGCCGGCAGGTTGGAGGGAGGTACGCTGGTTCGTCCCGTAAACCAGGAGAACGGCTGGGTGGAGGTGATCGTTTGGGGCAACTACCGGCGTTTCGGCTGGATGCGGGAGGCGGATCTGGAAGTTCTGGACGGCTCCTCCTGAGGTTTGGCGGGACGGTTGGATACTGTCACCAGGCTCGCATGTCTCCGATCCCCGAGGCTCGTCTAGGGAGAGAGAAGCAACTTCGACACGGTCATCGCCTCGACATCCGCCCGCTTGACGGGGAAATCGAACAGCTCGCCGGCAGCCCAGCCGTCCACCAGATCGTCGTAGTGTTCGTGTCCCGGCTGACAGGATTGGCCGAGAGGCATGCTGACCTTCATGGCGTTCACGTCGTCGAGGGGGATTACCATACGGAGTCCCGGCAGCATCGTGACCTTGTACTCATCCTTTGCCGCGATGTAGGCGTTGTTGTTCACGGTATTGAAGTCACCGGCTGCGGGGATAGGTCCTACATTGAGCAGCCAGGCTTTGAACCAGCTGGTCCCCCCGGCGTGCTTCCAGTAGTAGTAGTGCAGCTTGCCCCACTTCCATTTGCGGGGATTTCTGCCGAGCTCTTCCTCCAGCCAGCCGTAGGCCCTGGACAGAGCCATTTCCAGGATCTGCTGGGGCGTCTCTCTGCCCGGCGTGTCCTTGCGATCCCAGAGAGGGGAGTCAGGCCGATCCAGTATCACATCCTGAATCAGGTACTTCTTGAGGGTGATGTGGAAGTAGGGGAACAGGTTCTCCCCCAGCTCATCCTCCAGCAGGGCCCGCACCCACTGGTTGAGGAAGACCTCATACACAGCCGCTCCCGGGCTGTCGGCCCGTACCTCGCGGTCCCAGTTCTTCAACATCTCCAAGGCCGCTGCCGCTTTTTCATCCTCGAAGCTGTAGGCGAACAGCTTGGGCAGGATGCTGTCCGCCTGCAGGGAATGCACATCCATCTGCATACGGCGGAAGTCTTCCACGGTTGGGGTATCCAGATCCTCCAGCAGCATGGCAATCCGGTTCCTACGGTAGTCGGCGGACCACATAAAGGAAAAGACGTATGGATCGTCTTTCGGAATCGTGCGGTTGTTGGTGTTTATAATCTGCCCCTCCGGCGGATTGTAGGCATCGGGCATCTGCTCCACGCTGAGGAATCCCTGCCAGTCGTTGAGTCCCGATGAGCCGTCCGCGGGTAGGCGGCCGGAGTAGCCGCTGCGCTTTGGAACCGATCCGGTGGTCTGCCAGCCGATATTGCCGTCCGCATCTCCCATGATTACACTGAACCCGATGGTCTTCATGTCGGCCAAGATGTCCATCATCTCCGCCACGCTGCCGGCCTCCATGAAGCGAAGCACCGATGACAGAGTTCCGTCGATGACCTCCTTACCCCGCACCGTGCCGTAGGAGCGCAGGGCCACCGCACCTTCGGTGCCCGGCTGCAGCTCGGTGATGATCGGCCCGAAGATCGTATGGTACACGGTCTTGCTCACGGACCGTCCTTCGGGCAGCCCGATGACCAGCTCTTCTTCCTCCATTTCCAGCGTCTGATCCCCCACGATATAGCGGGTGGGATCCTGGGGATCCAGGCGCAGGACGAACAGGTCCACGAAGTCGATCGGGAAGATGGCGAAACCCCAGGCCATGGTGTCGGTGTGGCCGGTCATGATCCCCGGAGCCCCGGCGGCGGATACACCTGCTGCATTGATCCCGGGGGCGTTCAAATGACAGAGATACCAGGTATTCGGGAGAGAGATGCCCAGGTGCTGGTCATTGGCGAACAGCGGCTTGCCTCCCGGCCCGCTTTTGCTGATCCACATATTGGTTCCTCCGGCGCCTGCTTGTTCCGGAAGAGCCTGGAAGAAGGAGAAGACCTCGGGCAGCACCGTCCCGATCTCCACGGAGCGGAGCTTCTCGAAGTAGGCGTCATCCGGCAGGGTGGCATTCGGAAAGGCCGGGTAGATGTCCGCCCACTCCTCCATCGTGATGCCCTGTCGCCCCAGCAGGGCCATGAGCTCCGGACGGTAGTTCTCGCGGAACATCCACGAGTTCAGGACGATGAGACTTATCGTATCCTCGGCCGTGTACTCCTCGGGGGTATGATCGGACGACTGGAACTCCAGGGGCAGATCCTCCCCCAACAGCCGGATGTAGGCGTTGACGCCGTCTGCGTAGGCCTGGGCCATGGCTCGGTCCTCTGCGCTGAGCGCCTCATAAGCCTTGCGGCGCAGTGCGGGGAAGCCGAGCATGCGGCAGAAGGTGTCCAGATTGACCCGGCCTTCTCCGGCGAACTCGGAGAGTCGCCCGGAAACGACCCGCCTGAAGGTTTCCATCTGCCAGAGCCGGTCCTGGGCGTGGACAAAACCCTGGGCGACCAGCAGGTCGTGTTTGTTCTGAGCGTAGATGTGGGGTATACCGTGCTCGTCCCGCAGCACCGTGACCGGCTGCTGCACGGGCATGTTCGAGATCTCCCCTTCGTATTCAGGCCATCCTTTGGCCAGGATCAGGGATTTGCAGCTGCCCGGCAGAACAAGGGTCCCGATGACGATGAGGAACCCGACCAATAGACGAGAAATGCCTGCAGTATTTACCTGCCTCATCTGCGTCATCCTTAGTAGACAGAATTCTGTGCCTATCTTCATTGTAATTGAGAACAACAGGAGATCGCAAATTTTTCTGAGCAGGAGGAGGCCTTTGACTCCCCGCCGCGGCCTGCCGGGACACCCCTGTCGACTAGCTATTCGTTCAGCGTGGAACGCATGTGGGTCGCCTCCGCACCGTGCACCACCGCCACGACCTCCGCCGCGATCGAGATCGCGATCTCCGCCGGGGTGTCGCCGCCGATCTTCAGCCCTACCGGGGCGTACAGATAGTCGGGCGCCTGCAGACCGGCCGACTTGAGTTTATCCAGGGTGGTGCGGATCTTGGGACGTGAGCCGATCAAGCCGACATAGCGATACTCGTCTTTAGCCTGCAGCACCTGCTTCAAGACCTGGTAATCGTGCAGATGACCGTGGGTGGCGATGAAGCAGAACTCGCAGGCTCGCAGGATTTCCGCGGCGCTTCCGATGTCCTCGTAATCCCCGGTAATGATCGTTCGCTCTTCGGTTTCACTCAGCAGGTCCCGAACCTCCGGCCGGGAGTCGAACAAGGTCACTCGAAAACCGAGGGATTCCAGAATCGGGGTCAGAGCCCTGCCGATGTGTCCGCCTCCGAACAGCATGAAGCCCCGCCGACCCTGCATGTACTCGTACAGCAGGGTAACCTGGCCGCCGCATTTCATTTTGAGCTTTTCGAGATTGTAGGCTTCCAGGCGGTTTCCCCGGGTTCTCAGCACCTCCTTGCCGTCCGCCACCGCCCGATGTTCGATCGCTCCGCCTCCTACGGTTCCGAACAGCTCGCCCCGGTCGGTCAGGATCATCTTGAATCCTTCTTTGCCGGGGGTTCCGCTACCCGCTTTTACCACGGTTACCAGGACTATATTTGTTCCCTGTTCGATCAGGCTGCTGCAAGTTTTTAGAATATCCATAGGGCTACTGTAAATCCTGGCCTGTAAATGCTCAAGGGCTCGAGGGTGCTCAAGAGCGGCGTTCCCGGTTGCGGCAAGATTGGTCCCGGGGCGCGGATTTATGTACATTTACAGGTGAAAGAGGAGTAGCGGATGAGCCAGGTGCTTCAATGGATTTTCAGCAATAATAACGATCAGCAGGAGGGGTTCGAATCCGGAAACGGGGGCTCCCGGATAGGTGCACAGCCCAGCGATCAGGAGCTGCTGGATGCCTACTCCAGGGCCGTGACCAAGGTGGTGGAGACCGTCGGTCCCTCCGTGGTTGCCATAAGCATCCGCAAAAACACGGGCGGCGGCCGAGCCGGAGCCGAGCCCGGTGGAGCGGGTGCCGGATCCGGGGTGATCATCACTCCGGACGGATTCGTTCTGACCAACAACCACGTCGTGGAGGAAAGCGACGGTTTGGAGGTGTCCCTGACCGACGGGCGCACCTTTGCCGCTCAGGTGATCGGCGCCGATCCGCCGACCGACCTGGCGGTGATCCGCCTTTCCGACGGAAGCCTGCCCGCTTCCGAGCTCGGAGACTCGGACAAGTTGAAAGTCGGGCAGCTGGTGATCGCCATCGGCAATCCACTGGGGTTTCAGAGCACCGTGTCCGCCGGAGTTGTTTCGGCTCTGGGCCGGAGTCTGCGGAGCCGGAGCGGGAGATTAATCGACGGGGTGATCCAGACCGATGTTGCCCTGAATCCGGGCAATTCCGGGGGTCCTCTGGTGGACAGCCGTGGACGGGTGGTCGGGATCAATACGGCTATGATCTACATGGCCCAGGGGATCAGCTTCGCCATCCCCATCAATACGGCCCGCTGGGTGGTGACCGAGCTGGTGATGCACGGGAAGGTGCGCAGGGCCTACCTGGGGATCGGCGCCCAGTCCCGCCCCGTGAACAGACGGATCCAACACACTTTGGATCTGAGCAATCCCGCCGTGGTCGAGGTCATCAACATCGAGAAGAACGGTCCTGCCGAGCGGGCCGGCCTGGAACCCGGTGACTACGTCTTCGCCCTGAACGAGAACCAGGTGGGCACGGTGGATGATCTTCACCGTTTGTTGAGTAAGTGGCCTCCGGGAACGCCGCTGGACATCAAGCTGCTGCGCCGGGGCCGGGTAGAGGTATTCCGTATTATTCCGCGGGAGGGTTAACCGCGGGGGCGGTAGCCACGGACAGGCTGTATAATGCCGGTCCGCGTTTTCAGCCGGTTCAGTCCCAGAGCGGGACGGACTCGACGCTTTTCACCTCCGGAATCGAGTCTTTGAGCCGGCGCTCGATTCCCTGCTTGAGGGTCAGTTGGGCCATGGGACAGCCGCCGCAGGCGCCTTTCAGCTTCACCTTGACGACGCCGTCAGCGGTCACCTCGACCAGCTCGACATCACCGCCGTCGGCCTGTAGGGCAGGGCGTATATCCTGCAAAGCCACTTCGACTTTTTCGCGCATCGTGTACCTCCATGATTGCGGGGCGTTTTCCGTTTCATCCGCGGAGTACTATCCGCCGGATGAATGCACCACCGCCAGTCTTTTTGCAGCCTCGGTTCGTAGAGCACCTTCAGCACGCTTATGCGCCTCAGGACGGGCCAAAAGCCGTGCATCGTGCACCACATCGAACTCAGGCCCCCTCTCCGATGGATCCCGATCGATAATGCGACGGATCTTTTCGATATCTTCGCGCATCAAACCGGAACGAATCAGAATCTCTTTAGCGGTTCGAAAGCCGTCAGAGGCTGTCCCGCCGTCGATATTCTGTAATATACTAGCCGGAATGACAATATGCCAATCCGCTTTTTCTTCCTTCAATATCTCTTCGCTCCAGGTGAGAACCGCTTCGGCCTGTCGGATTTGCTCTTCGTCTTGATCCCACTGCTCCCGCATCGCCTCCAGCAGCCTGCGGCGCAGCCCGACGGCCCGGTTCTTCAGGTAGCGATCGTAGGCTTCCTCCCCCACGCACTCCTGGGCGAACTTGCACCACTCCAGGCAGCTCATATACCCATCGCGAAAAACCGCCCGCCCGCAGTTGGAGCACACGCCGCGGATCTCGTCGGTCCAGATCTCCACCTCCTCTCCGCAGGAGGGGCAGTCGAACATCTCCGGTTGGGGTTGTCTGAGGATTTTTGCTCCAGGGCAGAACTGATGATCCATGATTAGAATATAAGCAATTCAATCAGAAATTGCATTGACCTGAGTCAACTCTTCCCCGCGGGTTTGACGCGGGTTGATACACGACAATATAATCATGAAATGTCGGTCGTTGGGATCCTGCAGAAAAACAGGGGGACCAGAGCGATAATCCACTCCATAGAGCGTAGAAGAGCCGAAAGGATATTGGAACAAATAGAGCCCTTTCTTAAAGATGCGACCTCAATCGTGGATATTGGTGCCGGACCTTGCGTAATATCCGAAGTGTTAATGGCAAGGTCATACGATATTATCCCAATCGACATTCAAGATAATAGCTTCTCCGATATGGTGAGCGCGATACTTTACGACGGGAGAAGGATTCCGTTTAAAGACGATCTGTTCGACGTTTCCTTGCTCTTGCAGGTCCTTCACCATACTGCGAATCCCGGCACGTTGCTCGAAGAGGCCAGGCGCATCAGTGGACGTATAATCGTCTTGGAGGATGTGTTCACGAATTTGATTGAAAGATACACAACCTACATGGCGGATAGTCTTCTGAATTTCGAGTTTAGAGGCCATCCCCATTCCAACAAGCAAGATTGCGAGTGGCAGAAACTATTCGCGCAGCTCGGTCTCAGGTTGATATATACTCAGAGGTTCCGAATGTACGGTGTGTTCAATACTGTACTTTATGTTCTAGGCGGGTAAATGCCCACTCCTGAAGTCTCAAGAGAAATATAGGAGGCGAGGAGGGATATTTTGGCAAGGGCGGTTTTTCTGTCAATTCCCGCATATGGCCATATCAATCCGACATTGCCCATCGTCTCCGGCTTGGTAGCCGGGGGTGAACAGGTGATCTACTACACAGCGCCTGCATTTGCTGAAAAGATCGGCGTCACCGGGGCTGAAATACGGATCGTATCTACGGTCTTCGACAGGCTCATAGAGGAAGCGGCCATGACCAGAGGCCGGAACGCTTTTTCGGTTGCCGCAGCAGTGATGGAAGCATCTGTGTCAATTCTGGGCAGGATCCTCGATAGCATACGAAGAGAGAAGCCTGATTACATAGTTCATGATTCGTTGACGATATATGGCCAGGCTGTCTCAAGACTGCTCGATATTCCCGCAGTCTGTACGGTCCCCACTGTCTGCTGGGGCGGGGGCGGCGTAACGGATGTTCCGATCTGGTTCGCCCTCAATATGGTTCGACAAGGTCTCGGCACAGTCCACGAAATCGCCAGGTATTACGCTTTTTCCCGTCGCTTGAGAACTCGATACGGTATCGATTTTGGCTGGCCCTTGCGGGTCTTCTCCAGCTACGAGGAGTTGAGCATCATCACTACATCGCGGATATTCCAGCCCAACGCCGACAAGCTTGATCGGCGGAAGTTCCTCATAGCGGGGCCCATGCTCGCCAGGGCAGAGGAGGGGTCGTTTAAAAAGCAAGGCGACGGGAAACTCGTCTATGTGTCCTTGGGAACTGTATACAACAATGATCCGCGCTTCTACACTGAATGCTTCAAGGCTCTGGGTGATATGGAGTATCGGGTACTGGTAGCTACGGGTACGGCCATCAGCAACCGGATCCTCGGAAATGCCCCTCCGAATTTCCAGCTGGTCTCCACGGTGCCTCAGCTGCGGGTGTTGCGCGATGCCGCGGTGTTCGTCAGCCACGGAGGGATGAACAGCGTCAATGAGGCCTTATATCAGGGTGTGCCCATGGTTCTGGTGCCGAAAGCCCTCGACCAGTTTATGAACTGCAGGAGAATCGCAGAGTTAGGCGCCGGTATATACGTAAAACGGCCGAACGCGGAGAATCTGCGAAAGGCGGTCGAGCGCATCTTGATTGAGCCGGATTATCAAAGGGCGGCGCAGAGGCTCTCCGTGCAGGTCCGCGCGGAGGCGAGCGTGGAGAAAGCCCTTGACGCAATTGATGGATTTAAACGTTCCCGAGGCATCGGTTGAGTCTCAGAAGCGGGAGGAGCCATGGATCGTACGATTTCGGCAGCGGCGGCGCGGAAGCTGATGCAGCGGGCACTACTATCGGTTGATCCTAAGAAGAGCATAGCGATCAAGCGGGACGTTCATGAATACCGGGTGGGAACGGATGCCGGTCGCTTCGCCGATGCCTTCCGTGCGGTCATGACCGATCCTGAAGGGGATTTCGGGCTCATCAGAATCAAACGACCGGCCGAGCGGATGGGGAAGGATTACCAAATCGGTGAGCGTTTCCAGGGCTGCTACAGTCTGGAGAAAGCACTCCTTGCCGCGGTGTCCTGTCCGTGGGTTAAACGGCTGGCAGCGTTTGTCCTTGCCCGTAAGACGATGCGGAGGCTCATAGGCTGGCTCGAGGATGAGCTGATGAGCGACTATGCCATCATCGACGAGTTGATACTTTCACCCGACGGCGCGCTCGGTGAAGTTCACGCCTTACGCTATCTCTATCTCAGAGGAACGCCGATCGCCGGATCAAGCACTTTTTACATCGAACCAAGCGGATCGTGTTGCTGTTTGGTTAGGCAGATATTCGAGTTCCAAGAAATTAATTGTATCGCCCTAACGGTCTTTCAGCGTGCCGGATTGAAAATGCACGATCAGGTCGTTCACATGCAGATTCTCAAAGCTGCGATTCGGGCGGGTGCTCCGCCCCCGGCCGGGACGATTCCTGCTGTCTATACGCAGTTCTAATCTGAGGACAGCGGCCGTACAGTAGGCTGAGCTCGCGGAGCCTGCCGATGATCTCTTCCGTGATCATATCCTTGGTGAATCGCCACTGCCAATTGCCTCCGCTGCGGCTGGGGACGTTCATCCGGGCGACGCTCCCCAGTTTCATCGCATCCTGCAGGGGAATCACCGCCGTATCGGCCGCTGAGGAGAATGCCAGGCGGATCAAGTCCCAGACTATATCATGCCCATCCCGGCCTATATAGCGGCGAACCTGGTCCTGTGCCGCCTCGCTTTCCCGCTGGTACCATCCCAGGGTCGTATCGTTATCGTGGGTCCCGGTGTACACGACGCAGTTGGGCAGGTAGTTGTGGGGCAAATACTCGTTGTCGGCATCCTCGTCGAAGGCGAATTGGAGAACCTTCATCCCGGGAAAACCGAAGCGATCACGGATCTTTTCCACCGGGGGGGTAATAACCCCGAGATCCTCGGCGATCAGGGGCAGGTCGTCGAAATCCTGTTTGAAAGCCTGTTTGAGGGCGGTGAAGAAATCCTCAGCCGGTCCCTTGACCCAGCGTCCTTTCACGGCAGTCGGCTCTCCCGCCGGCACTTCCCAGTACGCCTCGAATCCGCGGAAGTGATCGAGCCTTAAGCTGTCCACCAGGCGCAGGCTGGCCCGGATTCGTTCGATCCACCAACTGTACGCCGTCTCCTTGTGCAGCTTCCAGTTGTAGAGGGGATTTCCCCACAGCTGGCCGGTGTCGCTGAAGTAGTCCGGGGGAACCCCGGACACGAAGGTGGGCGATCCTTTTTTATCGAAGTAGAACAGCTCCTGGTTGGACCAGGCATCGGCACTGTCGTAGGCCACGTAGATGGGAAGGTCTCCGATGATGCGGATTCCCCGATCGGCGGCGTAGCGCTTCACAGTATCCCATTGACGGAAAAACAAAAACTGCTGGAATTTCTGCTGTTCGATCTCATCGGCTACGGTTCGTCGCCAGCGCTCCAGCGCCTCCGGCTTGCGCCGGATCAGCTCAGCGGGCCAGCTGCTCCAGGCACCGGTCAGACCCTCGGCCTCGAAGTTTCGCTTCAGGGCCATGAAGAGGGAGAAATCCTCCAGCCAGGGGCGCTCCCGCTCGCAGAAAGAGTCAAAGGCCTGTTGGGTGGCGGAATCGCCCTGCCGTTTCCAGTGGGAGTGGGCGCTCTTGAGGATATCCCTCTTGAAGGCGAACACGCTTCCGTAGTCGATCTGCTGTCCCGGGAACTCCGGGGCACTCCTGAGGTGCTCCCGCGTCAAGAACCCCTCCCGTTCCAGCTCCTCCAGGTCGATCAGCAGGGGGTTGCCCGCAAAGGAGGAGAAGCTCTGATACGGTGAGTCCCCGTACCCGGTGGGGCCCAGGGGCAGCACCTGCCAGATGCACTGTTCACTGGCTTCAAGAAAGTCCACGAAGGCCAGGGCTTCCCTGCCCAATGACCCGATTCCGTAGGGGCCCGGCAATGAGGTTGGGTGAAGCAGGATCCCGCTGCGGCGAGGATTGTTTTTTCGGTGGGTCGCCCAGTCTCGGATCGACTTGTCGCCTTCAGCCATTGGTTCCTCCTGACAGTGTATCCCGGAGTGCCTGTTGCAGGGCATCCAGAAAGCGCTCCATACCCTCCGGATTGCCGCCCACACCCTGCCAGCTCCTGCCCTTGCCCCCTCCCTTGCCGTCGATGAGGGGGAATAGCCCGGGGAGGATTTGCTTCCAGGGCAGATCCAAATCTTCGCTGCAGCCGATCCGCCATTGGACATCACCATTTCGACGGTGCAGTATGCAGGCCACGGTCTTGGGGTGATCGAGCAGGTTTTGGTAGACGACCTGCACGGAGGAGCTCTCATCCGAGGAAAAGCTCTCCAGTATGACCCGAACATCGTTGCAGGTCTCCGCCCGTTCCAGCAGCTCCTGAACCCGCTGTTCCGCCAAGGAGCTCTCCAGCTGGGAGATGCGCTGTTCCCGCTCGCGCAGCCTGTTCCTCAGATCCTGAACCGAGGCCAGGATATCCTCGGTTCCGCAGGTCAGCTCCCGGTTCAAAGCGGCGATCAAGCGGTCCTTGTCCCGGCTATCCCGGTAGGCCCGCTCCCCGATCAGCCAGTGCAGGCGCAGGCGGCCTCTGATTTTTTCCAGCCCGTCGTATTTGATCAGACCCACTTCGCCGGTGGTGGCCACGTGGATTCCGGCGCAGGCCGCCGCATCGACCCCTTCGATCTCGACGATACGAAGACGCTCCACATCCGGGGGAGGTTTTCGCAAATGGTAGCGCTCCGCCTCCCGCGGGTGGATCCAGTGGATCCGAACCGGCAGATTCCGGGTCACTCTCTGATTGGCCAGTGCCTCCGCCGCCTCGATCTCCCTCTCCTGAATGTCATCGGTGTCGATTTCCACCGCGGTGTAGCGTTCGCCCAGATAGGCTGATATGGTGGGATAACCTGCGGCTTCGATCAGGCTGGCGGAGACGATATGCTGTCCGGTATGCTGCTGCATGAACTCGAAGCGCCTTGCCCGGTCGATAGTGCCCTCCACCACCGTTCCCTTCACCGTTTTTCCCTCCGGAAGAGGCTCCGCAAGGTAGTGGCGTATCTCTTCCCCCTTTTTCTGCACGTCCAGGACCGATAGACCATTCAATGCCCCCCGATCGGCCGGTTGGCCTCCTCCCTCGGGGTAGAAGGCGGTCCTGTCCAGGACGACGGCCCAACGGCTTCCTTCCTGCCTCTGCTGCAGCACTCGGGCTTCGAAGCGGGATAAATGGGGATCGGTGTAGTACAGTTGCTCGGTCATATTTTAGATCTCCGGGAGGCCGTTCAGCGCGGCTTCCGCCCTCCAGCTTACTAAATATTCAGCCTTTTGCCAGGCCTCGGGACGTTTAAGGGGCTTGGCTCGCAGAAGCGGCGAGTCCAAAACCTGCCACCGGCCCTCGATGCCGGCTGTTTCCATGGCCAGATCGAAGTGGGCCATGGCGATACCCATGTCGATGCGCTGAAGATCGGTCTGTGTGATCGCCTGATAGCCGGGAAAGCGCTGCAGGCAGAAGTGCATCATCTCCCCCTCTTTGAGGCAGCGCCAGGGCTGTCTGTTGGAGGCGGAAGGTGCAAGCCGGACCATTTCCAGGGCCGTGGCGAATTGCCCGGCCCGATTCTCGGATAGAGGCGCCGCGGTTTCGGCGTCGTAGAAAAGCTCGGCCCAGGATTTTCTCCGCTTCGAGCCGGCGCCCCAGCGGATCACCCGATCGACAAAGCTTCTCTGCTTTGTCGGAATACCTATCGGGCTGACCGCGGGCAGGATCTCCTCCTCCCGCAGGTCCATGGCCTTGGCAAAGCGGCTGCGGGTAAAGCTTCCTCCCAGCCAGCAGCTGCCCAGGCCCAGATCGGTCACCTTGAGCAGGAGCAGTTCGAACAGATAGCCGAAGTCCTCCAGGCTGAATCCACCCGACCCGGTTGCGCCGGCCAGATAGGTCCGGGCGCCGCTGATGGTCCCGTAGGCTCCCACCCGCTCACCCTGTGCACCACTACCGACGTGGTTGTCGATCAACCGGAAGCGGCAGACGCCGCCGAAAGGTCCTTTTTGCGCGGCCTGGCAGCAGCGCTCCAGTTCCTGCCGGGCCTCCCCGGCCACCACCTCAGCGTTGAACCGCCGAACCGAGGTCCGAGCCCGGATCAGATCTGGGGGGGATTGGTTGTAGGAAATAGGGATAGACACGCTTCGTTCTCCCGGGTGGTGATTATTAAGAATATAAAAGAGGGGGATGCCCTCTGAATAGCATTTTCTTTGTCCGTTGTTGTACAATAGGTCCAACAGAGAGAGGTCCGAATCTTTGAGATCCAAGCGCCCGCAGAAGGAAGAGCTGTTCGATCAAGCAACGAGGCAGAGTGAGGGGGAGCAGCCCCTGGCAGCCCGTATGCGGCCCAGCACCCTGGATGAGTTCGTCGGGCAGGAGCACATACTCGGACACGGGAGACTGCTGCGACGGGCGATTCAGGCGGATCAGCTATCCTCCCTGATCTTTTACGGCCCGCCGGGAACCGGAAAGACCACCCTGGCCCGGGTGATTGCAAACTCCACTAAAAGTCAATTTTTCAGCATCAACGCCGTGCTTGCCGGGGTCAAAGAGATCCGCCAAAGCACCGGGGAGGCGGAGGAACGGCGCAAGCTCTACGGGCGGCGCACCATCCTCTTCGTGGACGAGGTGCATCGCTGGAACAAGGCGCAGCAGGACGCCCTGCTGCCCTGGGTGGAAAACGGCACCATCGTTTTCATCGGGGCCACGACCCTCAATCCCTTCTTCGAGGTCAACCCGGCCCTGGTAAGCCGATCCCGCATCTTTCAGCTCAAGCCGCTGCGGCCGGAAGACCTGCACGCCATCGCCGAACGGACGCTCGCGGATGAAGAGCGGGGCTACGGCGCCTACAAGGTGAAATTCGATCGTGAGGCCCTCGATCACCTGGTGGATGTTTCCGGAGGAGATGCCCGTACCCTGCTCAATGCGATCGAGCTGGCAGTGGAAACCACGCCCGAGCATTTCCCCCCTCCGGAGGGACAATCGATTCACATCACCCTGGATATCGCCGAGGAGAGCATCCAGCGGAGGGTAGTTCTCTACGACAAGGAGGGGGATTACCACTTCGATACGATCAGCGCCTTCATCAAGAGCCTGCGGGGTTCTGACGTCGATGCCGCCCTGTACTGGCTGGCCCGAATGGTATACGCCGGGGAGGATCCCCGCTTCATATTCCGCCGTATGCTGATCTTCGCCTCGGAGGATGTGGGTCTGGCCGATCCGAATGCCCTGGTCGTTACCCAGGCGGCGGCCGCAGCCTTCGAGAGGGTGGGGCTTCCAGAGGGGCGTTTCCATCTGGCCCAGGCCGTGCTCTACCTGTCCACGGCTCCCAAGTCCAATACCAGCATGGCCTTCTTCGACGCTCTGGATGTGGTGGAGACCGAGCAGGCCGGGGAGGTTCCCAATCACCTCAAGGATGCCAGCCGTGACAAGGAGGGATTCGGCCACGGGGAGGGTTACCTCTACCCTCACGCCTACCGGGAGCACTGGGTGGCGCAGCAGTACCTGCCAGACGCCCTGCAGGGCAAGGTCTTCTACCAGCCCTCGGATCAGGGTTATGAGAAGTCCATTCGCGAACAGGTTCGCCGCCGGCGGGAAGCCCAACTGGAGGCCATGATGGAGGTGGATCGCCGCGGCACGGAGATCTTGACTTTCAGCAAGGGAAGCAGGGTTCGAGACCTGTGGCTGGAGCGGGCGGTCAGCCGGACCAGCGAACAGCTTGCGATGATCCGGGAGTTACTTTTTGCCCCCCTCTTACTCTCACGCCACCATCTGCTGTTGGATCTCAAGGCCGGGGAAGGGCTTCTTACCTGGGAAGCCCTGCGGCGGGTCCCGGAGGGAGGGGTTTGGTCTCTGAGCGACGATCCGAACGCCGCCTCGCTCTTGGAGAGCAGAGCCCAAGCCCTCTCGGAGCTGGAGCGGCCGCAGGTACTGGTCGGGGCCCTGAAAGCGCTCCCCGAGCTGCTGGAACGTAGCGACGGGGGAAAGGTACGTTTCGATGCCGCGGTGGGGCGTAATGCCCTGTTCCGGGAGCCGGATAAGGCGGGCAGCCTGAACGCAATATCTGCGGCACTCCGACCCGGGGGGCAAATCTCCCTGGCCGAGGTTGTGCCATCCAAGGGAATGAGGCTCTCCGAGCTGCTGGATCTGCAATCCGAGAGTGAGGCGTTTCGAAAGAAGCTCAACAAGGCGGAAGAGACGATTTATACGGATGCGAACAATCCCCTTGTTAATTGGTCGGTCGACGATTTCTGCGGGATCGTGGAAAATGCCGGCTTCAACGTTCTGAAGAGGGACATCCAACGATTTGCCGATCGCCGAACAATCCGATCCGAAGATATCGAGCGTTGGTTCGCCCCGCGAAGCGGAAGTTACGGGGATCGAGCTTCCGCGTTGCTGAGCTCGACCGAGCTCGAGCACCTCCGGAAGATCTGTTCAGATCAGCTCAGCGGCCGGGAGGTCGCCTGGTATTCTACCGTACTGTTTGTAAGCGCTGAGAAAAAGAAGGGTTGATTCGCCTGAGCCCTGTAAGTTTGGTTCTACTGGCCATTCATACCGCCGGCCAGATTTCCCGAAGGAATGGTGCCGAAGAAGCTCGTAAGCAGGGCGCTCAATCCCCGTTTTAGGGAACTGTAGGAGAAGTACTTCTTTCCCAGCTCGAAGTTACGCTCGACCATGACCCGGCGGCGATCAGGGTCGATCAGCACCTCTTCCACCTGCCGCACCGCCTTCTCGGTGAGGAAGCCATCGATGGCTACAACATCGAATCCCTTGGGCTCGATATCCACGATATACACCGAGTAACGGTTCACCAACAGAGGTTTCTTGAACAGGATGGCCTCCAAGAAGGCGTTGCCGAACCCTTCGTAGAGGCTCGGATAGGTGATCAGGTCAGTGTGGGGGTAGACGTCCCACAGTGTGTAGACCTTGCGGCCGTCCGGTGTTTGGGTGCGCTCTTCGTAGAGCCGGTTGTAGATGAAATGGATCGGAACCTTTTGGCGCTGGGCGGTGTCCTTGATCCAGTTGAAGTATTCCTGTCCCTCGTCTCCCGGTGAATGGGAGATCAGGAGATTCAGGTTGGGGACCCGCAGGCGTTCCACCAGGTAGAGAGCCTGCTCGATGCCTTTACGGGACACGATGCGGGTTGGCTGCAGCACCAGAACATCCTGATCGCTGAAGCCCATGTCCGCACGAAGGTTCTTGTTGTACTCGTCGATCCCCGTCTTTGCTCGGTCGAAGTCGATTACATTGTAGATCAGATGGGAGGAGATTCCGGTTTTAGCAGCCAGATCCTTCTGAGCCACTGTGTTGATCACCACGTGCTTCATGGAGGGCAGGTCGGGGGGAAAGGCCATGTCCAGGATTTCGGGAATCGCGTTGAGCAGGAACCGGGGCCGTTCCCAGTAGAAGTCGTGATGATGGCCGATCGCCGGAACACCCGTCTCGGCGATAACCTCGGTCAGAGCTACCCCCAGGGGGATGTGCATCGGTATAGCCAGCACATTCTCGGCTACCAGAAGGTCGATGTTGAACCGCTCGAGAAAGGCGTAGATCTTCTCCTTCAGGTATTCTTTTTCTTTGTAGATCCGATCGGTTACGGTGCGGGCGCGGGTCTGCACCCCGAACAGCTCTCGGGACAGGGCGATGTTGTCGGGGTGTTGGAAAAAAGCCTCCGGCACCAGCATGCTCGCTTGGGGGTCCTTGTCCAGCTCCCCGGCGAACCAGAAACAGCTGTGGTGAAAACCCTCGAAGATCTCCGCCCACTTGCTCGACTCCAAGGACACCCCGTCCATACCTTTGAAACGGGTGGAGACGAAGCCGATGTTGAGGGATTTGGCTCGTTTGTGCTTGTTCTTCATCGCGCCCGTTATACCTGCTGAAAGTACATCAAGGTGCAGAGGATCGTCAAGGTGGCCGCCCTCGCCTACGCTCGGCTTGAAAATCGCGGTGGGCGGTCGTATCATGGGTGCGCATGAGATCTGTCGCCTTCATTCTCGTTTTTTTAACACTTCTGGGACTCGCGTCAGCCAGCGCGGAGGAGCAGCCCTACGAGCTCGCCTGGCGCTACGTCACGGGCGGACGGGTGGTGGCGAAGCCGGCGGTCGACCACCGTGGAACGATCTATATCCTGTCCGATGACAGAACCCTCTACGCTCTCTCGGCTCTGGGTCGCGAGCGTTGGCGTTATCCGGTGGGGCGAAAACTGTCGGCCGGGCCGGTGGTGACCTATGACGGCACGGTCCTGCTCGGTACCCAAAGCGGGATCCTCATGGCCACGGGAGCCAACGGGCGTTTGCATTGGATGTTTTCACCCAGAACGGGCGGTTGTCTGAACCCCGCTGTGGGATCAGACGGTTCGATCGTACTGGCCACGACAAGCGGGATGATCTACTGTCTCAGCTACACCGGGAAGGAACGCTGGCGATATCAGGTGCGCGCGGAGCTGGCCTCCAGCCCTTCGATCGGCGAGGACGGGACGGTCTATGTCGGGACCACGGACCGTCGTCTCCTGGCTCTGAACCGGGACGGCAGCAACAAATGGGAGATCGAGCTTCCGGCTTCCGTGGGCACACCGGCGATCGGTCACGAGGGTACCCTGTACGTAAGCGCCGCGGGGATCCATCGAATTTCACCGCAAGGGGTATTGCTGTGGAGCTATGCGATCCCTGCCGATACCTCCGATCCGGTGCTCCGTTCTGATGGGGCGATCATCGCTGGTGCGGGCAACGGAAGGCTCTACGCGATCGACCCGGAGGGACGGCTGATCTGGAGCAGCTCCCTCCGCGTTCCCATCCTCTTCCCGGCCGTGCTCGGGGATGACGGTACCGCCTACGTCTCCACCGCTTCCACGCAAATCGCCGCCGTCTCCGGCAACGGGTTGATTCTCTGGCGTTTCCGGGCGAAGCAGTCTGTCGGCATTCCCACCATCGGAAAGGACGGGATTGTGCTCGTTGGTGCGGAGGACTGGATCCTCTACGCGTTGTCCGCCGGTTCGACGGGTCTGTCTGAAAGCCCCTGGCCACAGGCGTATCATGACGGGCAGCACACCGGCCGGGCCAACGCCCTGACGGACCTGGACAGCCCCGCGGCGGTACTGCTTCGGGAACTGGCCTATTCCGACTCGCCGGAGCTGAAGCGGATGGCACTTGGGGACATCGAAGCGCACCTCGAGGGGAGGCGCTATCTGGACGTTCATCTGGTGGTGCTGGAAGAGGTTCTCGGGTATCTGGCCGGGGAGGGCGTGATCTACCGCAGCTCGACGAGCGCTGCAGCAGGTCTGAGCGATCCGCAGATCAGAATCGAAGCCTGCTCGCTCCTCGGGGAGCTGGGCTCCGAGGGAGCAAGAGCGGTGTTGTTACAGGTGATGGCCGCCGATGAAGATAGTGAGATCAGAGTAGCGGCTGTCGACTCGCTGGCAACCATAGGTTTTGATCCGGATGGCGAGCTGGCCCGTGCTATACTGTATAAAGTGGGGGAGACCGGACAGGAACGTTTTCATCTGGCCTGTGCCCGGGCCCTCTATCGGATCATCATGAGCTCGGAGACTGCCGTTCATCCGGACAACTATCGCGCTTTGGCTGCATTGGCGCAGAGGGATGCATCGGTGAGCGTGCGGGAACGCGCCTCCGGATATCTGCGCGATCTTTCCCAACGGTGGAGACGGTGAGAGGAGTAGGCGGTGAGAGGAGTTGCGGTATGAAAAAAGCGATGTTGTCGATCCTGGTATTTCTGTTGGTAATGGGATTATACGCCCAAGATGTGGCCGAGGAGGAGCTTCGGAGCGTAGATCGGGAGATCGTATTCATCAACTACGAAGGGCCCTACGATCGCATCGACACTGCGGATGAGATCAAAGGCCTGGGCTGGTATCTGGCCGGTGTCATAGGCCAGAACAAAGAGCGGGCTTCTTTCCTGTTCAAATACTCGGTAATCCGAGCGATAGATCCGGCGGAGCAGGGGAAGTTCGATGCGGATATCTTCTCCATCGATCGGGATGCCAAAGTCGATCACATCGATAATGTCCGCCGGATCCTGGCCGGGTATCTGGAAGGAGTCTTCGACTACTCCGCGGAGGATGCCCGCACCCTGGCCCGCTTTGCCACGATCTACAACGCCGTGTACAGAGCACAGCTGGAGTACTTGTCCGATAAGTACAAATCCCTGGTCCTCTCCTACCTGAACAGGCAGAACGCGGGGCTGTCGACCAAGTACTTCGAATGGCCGGGAGCAACCAGGATGCTCATTCCTCTGACAACGGGGGCTGGAAAGGGTGTGCTGGGTTCTCTGAGCACCACCGAGCTGACCGAGGAGAAGGTCATCGAGGAGATGCGTCAGCAGGAAGACATGGGTCTTGAAGACCGCAAGGATATGGTGGAGCTCAAGGAGCGGGAAGTAGAGGAGAAGATGGACCAGCTCGGCGAGCAGAAAGCCGAAGTCGAGAAAGCCGAGGAAGAGCTAACCGAGAGCAGAGAGCAGCTGGAGGAGGCCCGCACCCAGACGGAGCGGGAGCGCCTGGAGGCGGAAGTCGCCGAGCGGGAAGGGGAGGTACGGGAACGAGAAGCGGCGGTTGCGGAAACCGAAGCAGCAATCGAGGCCAAGGAGGGGGAGATCGCCGAGGAACGGGAGCAGATCATCGCCGATGAACGCGCCCAGGACGCGCGGCCGCCTCAGCCGGAAGCG
>Ga0307426_1000483_pt1 | contig 27486 bp, 23 predicted proteins | sample SalMarWE160340MG_FD_202165 | JGI IMG/M metagenome (GOLD analysis project Ga0307426, IMG submission 202165) | Salt marsh sediment microbial communities from the Plum Island Ecosystem LTER, Massachusetts, United States - WE1603-40 | ecosystem: Environmental > Aquatic > Marine > Intertidal zone >...
AACGTGTGATTTACCGATATGCCGCGGTTAAGTCCTTGAAATCCGCCTATTCGGGGCGGAAAGAAGGTCAATTCTCACGAATATGCTCAAAATACCTCAAAGAGTGTTGCAATCGCGCATGGTTATAATGTAAAATTAAACACGAAGGGTTAAATAGTATGGGGATTACTATATACTTTCGGAGGTAATAATGAGATTTGGCGATTACTTGAAAAGTAAGAGGAAGCAGAAGAGTATTACCCAGGAAGACCTGGCCCGATCACTCAGCGTATCGAGCGTGTTCGTTCACCAGCTTGAGACCGGCAAGGTAGATGCCCCGTCTCTTGATCGTTGTCAGCAAATTGCATTAATACTGCAGGTTGAATTCGAAGAATTATGGGCTATAGCCAAGAAGGAACGCCTCAAACGGTTTATGGAAAAGGAAGATATATCCGAAGACAGTTTCGAGGTGTTAACAGATGCAGAAAAGGCTTTAATCAATTTATACAGAAGTCTCAATCACGACATGAGGAGGGATTTCGGCGGAATGATATTCATGCTCCTCAGGCATTCCAGTGATGATGGGGTTCAGGAGATACTCGAAGAGTTTATGAAATGCGCGTAATGAGTAAGTTTTCGACAATCGCCAAAGCAATAGGAATAGAGCTCTGCATCCTGGCTCTGATAGGATTGGTGTTTCTGTTCCAGTTCAATAAAGCTAAGGACGAGTTCGTAAATAAGACAAGGGCCATTTCCGAGACCATAGGGGATCTGGCAAGCGACTTTTATTCTGAAGAAGGCAAAGAGCCGACGAGCGGGGAATTCTATGTATTTCTCGATAAGAGGCTCGGAAGAAAAAAACTGTTCAATACGTTTGAGATCGCGCCTAAGTTCTTCAGCGTTGTTTTTAAGAAAGACGTTGAGCAAAGTCTCACGACCGACGGTTTGTTTATGAAAGAGTTTTATCCGGACGAGGGTTATACCGTAAAAGACAAAAACGGAATTATATCGGTTTCGGTTCCGTTTACCTCACAGGCGGAAACAGAGCCATTCGGTATCGTAAAAATCGATTCCGATACGAAGGCAATTTTGAAAAAGGTTTTCGCGGACAATTATCTGTTATACGCCGCTATGTTGATAGTGTTAAACAACCAGGCCTTTATCTTTTATTTGCTTATGGCCAGACGGAAGAGAGAAGTCGTATTCGAAAAAGGCTATCTCAAGGATCACTCGATTGGCGCTCTTAAAATTATGCATAAGGTGTTGGGAGACATAATCGAGGATCATAAAACCGAGCATGATGGAGACGACCGTGGCGGCGGTAAGAAGCAGGATGCCGAAAAGAACGTGATATCGATATCTCAATTGGCGGAAAAAAGGAAACCATGAGAAAGTACATCCTTTTTCCTTTAATATTAGCAATGTTCATAGCGTGGGGATGTGCGAGTCCTAATAACGACGGGTCCGTGCAATTGGACGGCCCCATACTCGAGAGCACCGACAGGGACGGAAATCTTGAATTCAACGGTGCGGTTATTAACATGGGAGATGATCCTGTAAGTTCTGTCTACATTGTAATTATGCTGAAAGACAGGGACGGCAATGTTATAGAGGCTAATTCGGTCTCTATAGATGAGGAAAATCCCACGGCTATTCTGTACCCGTCCGAAAGGGCATTTTTCAGTATGTCGGTCGCCTCTGACCCGAGCAGGGTATTTTCCAGAGAGGTGGAAATATACTACGACGGTCCTGAGGATACACCTTAATTGATATAAACTGCTTGCCCTGGTTTATTCAAAATCTATCCTTTCAATCCATTTTCTTTATATATACGGCAGTTCTAGATTCCACATTAATCTTTATTTATATAGCAATCCATCTATCAGCCTGTCTTTCACTTTGCAGAGTATGTGCTAGTTGACCGTAGGTATTGAAAAACCAGTAAGAACAGTTGAATATCTCATACTGTTAAAAACTGATTTAATCTGTTTTAAAGCCAGTATTGCAAAAACTTCAATAAAGTGGTTAAATTAGTAATGTAAGTGAGGAGGATAACTTGTTTTTCAGCAAAAAGGAACTGGTAGGCCTGGACATTGGTTCTAATACGATCAAGCTCGTGGAGCTAAGGTCGGGAAGGAGCGGATATCAGCTAAAAAATATCGGGCAGATCATGCTGCCTCAGAATTCCATAGTCAATAAGGTCATTGAAGATCACGACTCCGTTATTGAAGCGGTGTCTAATCTCATAGATGATTTGCGGGTTAAAACTAAAAATGTCGCTATCTCCATATCCGGGCATTCGGTGATAATAAAGAAAGTAAGCCTGCCCAGAATGTCGGAGAAGGAGCTCAGGGAATCTATTCCCTGGGAGCTCGAACAGTACATTCCCCAAAGCATACACGATGTACACTACGATTATCAGGTGATGCCCGGCGAAACGCCTGAGGGTAATATTGACGTCCTCATAGTGGCAGCCAAGAAGGACGTGACCAATTCCTATGTCTCGGTAGTGAAAGAAGCGGGGCTGAACCCGGTCGTCGTCGATGTAGATGCGTTTGCACTAGAGAATATGTACGAGATAAATTATCCGGAGTCGAACGGACTGCTCGCGCTAGTGAATATAGGCGCCTCAGTTACCAATATCAACATAATACACGAAGGGCTCTCGGTATTCAGCAGGGATATAACGACCGGCGGTAATCAGTTCACGGAAGAGATCATGAAGGAACTCAATCTCGATTATGAGGAAGTTGAAAGAATGAAATTCTCTCCATTGGAAGAGGAGTCACCTGAAGCCTTTAGCACTTTAACCCGGGATTTTAACGAATTGATCTGCGGAGAAATCAAGAGGACTCTGGATTTCTTCTCCTCAACGTTATGGACAAGCAGAGTCGGCAACGTGATGATCTGCGGCGGGTCTTCGAAGGTTCCGGGTTTGAAAGACACTCTGGCGGATCTGATGGATACAAAAGTCGAATTTTTAAATCCTTTCAAAATCGTCGGATACGATAAAGATGATTTCGATCCGGAGTACATAGAATCGATATCGCCTAAGGTATGCGTGGCTATGGGATTGGCTTTGAGAAAACCGGGGGATAAGGAATGATCAGAGTAAACCTGATTCCCGTACAGGAAAGAAAGGAAGCCAGAGGATTCGGCGAGCTCTTTTTTGGATTCATCGTGCTCGTCGCGTTGTTTGCCGTTATTATCACACTGCATATCGTGCAGAATCACAAACTCGAGGACATAAACCTGAGAATATCAAAAGCCCAGCAAAGGATAAGGGAGCTTGAGGTAATAAAAAAGAAAGTAGACGATTTCAAGGCAAAGAATAATGAGCTCAACAGAAGGATAGAGATAATAAATATTCTGGAGAAAAACAGGACCGGCCCGTTATATGTAATGGATGCGCTCGCGGGCGCCATACCGAACAGGGCATGGATTGATGAATTCAGCGAGACGAGCCTGAATGCGAAATTAGTCGGAGTGGCCGACAATGAGTTTACGGTAGCTGATTTTATGGAAGGACTGCAGAATTCCCCTTATTTCACGGGGGTCGAACTGGGAGTCATAAAGAAGACGGATATAAGAAACCAGGACTTGAGGAGCTTCGTTATTCAGACAAGACTCAATTACGGAGGGCAGTCCCCGTAGTTACCGGTTTTTCGTACTTGATTAGCGGAAGAACTGAAATGATGTCGATGAGATTATGATGGATTATATAGAGGAACTGGCAGAAAGATTAAGGGAGCAGCCGCTTCAGAACAAGATCGCCATCCTGATATTGTTGGTGGCGGTCATATCGGCTGTATATTGGTATTTTTTCTGGTCGCCCAAATCCGAAGAGCTGACCAGGGCAAGCAGCAGGCTCAGGCAGCTTGAGAAACAGGTGAGCGAGTACGAGGCTATAGCTGCCGAGCTGCCAAAGTTCGAGAAAGAAAACGAAAGGTTAAACCGCGAATTCGAGCTTGCAGCCCGAAAGCTTCCAAAGGAAAAGGAGATTCCGGGGTTGATAGACGGTGTATATTCTGAAATTTCCGCTTCGAACCTCGATTCTATAATATTCGCTCCGAAAGGACAGGTGCCGAAGGAAATCTATGCCGAAATTCCAGTCGAGATGGAGGTAGTGGGCACGTATTATGACCTCGCGGACTTTTTCGACCGTATATCCAGGCTGCCGAGGATTGTGAACGTAAGAGACCTCAAGCTCACGCGTAATGATCTGCGCGGAGGGAACGTAATACTAAATGCTAAATTTAACGTCGTAACCTTCAGACTTATGCCGGAGCCGGCGGCAGGGCCATGAGCTTTTATCGGCGGATCGGGAGAAGAACATAAAAGACATAACGAAATGAGCGCAATATTGAAACGGAAAATCAGATCAATCTTAATATTAATGTCTGTGTCAGCGCTTATTGTGCTCATGGACAGTTACACATTTGCGCAGGAGTCAGGCGCGGTTATCGACGACGAAACCGTCTCTGAAGGCTATCAGGTAATTAAAAAAGCGAAGGAACATAAACCTGCACGCGAAGGTGAAGACGCTCAGGCAACGGTTGAAGAAACCGGAGCAGATACGAACGATCAGCAAATGCCTGAATCGGATACAACGCTCGATCAGCAAAAAGAAAGAGCTGATTCGATCAGGGCAAAGGCAGCCCCGCCTTATGACTCCACCGGCAAGCGCGATCCGTTTAAGCCTTTTTTGAAGCTTGTTGCAACCTCTCAAGCACCATCGCCTGTAATTCGTCCCCCGCTGCAGAGATACCCCCTCGACCAGTACAGGATTTCCGGCATTGTGTGGATCGGCAGTGAGCCCAAAGCTATGGTCGTGGACCCGGAGGCGAACACGTATTTCCTCGGCGTAGGGGATAAAATCGGGAATCAGGACGGTGAGATTCTGGAGGTACGGGATAACGGGCTTCTCGTACAGGAGAAAACGAGGTACGAAAACGTATATGGTGAAGCAAAGATCGAAGTAAAAAAATCGGTGTTAGCGTTTCAGAATGAAGAGAATTGATTCGATCTTTCAACAAGGAGGATGATTAGTTCAAGGAGGATGGATTTATGAAATTCCTATTGAGAACGGTCACGCTGCTATTTGTTTGTGCATTGTTTTTGGGACCGCAGGCTCTTGGCGGAACAGATCGGGAATTTGATGATAGTAATGATTCGTCTTTAAGCAAGGCGGTGAATACCAATCCAAACGTTCTGAATGGCGAAGAAGTACCTATTCAAGTCGCGCAGTCTCGGTACGGTCCTGACGGCGTAGTGTCGAATCCCTCCGATCAGTACAACTCGGTTGAGAGCATAGGATTCGAGGTGCAGGACGGAATGGGAATCGTGTCGATCGGCACCACTTCGGCTGTTCAATACGAAAGGATGGCCGATGAAGAAAAAAAAGTCAGCCTGAAGATAAGTAATGTTATCCTGTCGGATAAATTTCAGGTTTCGAGGGACGTAAGCGACTTCGATAGTCCGATCAACTTTATTTCGTCCTTCCGGGATCCCATCAGGCCCAGCGACGTGATACTGGTGATTGAGCTAAAGGAAGAAGACGTCCCTGTCGAGCTGAGTCAGGACAACAACCTCATCACGATCAATTTCGGTAAAACCCGCGCAATGGCCGAGACCGAGACTGAAGAAGTTGAGGTCGGCGTAAAACCGGATGATCTGTACGCATTTGATTTCAGGCTTACCTCGGTGCCCGGCGCGAAGAAGAAATATAAAGGACAGCTGGTTTCTTTTGATTTCAAAGACGCCGATATAAGAGACGTGCTCAGAATAATTGCCGATATAAGCGGTTTTAACATGATAATCGCAAGGAACGTCACGGGCACGGTAACTCTTAAACTGACGAATATCCCGTGGGATCAGGCTCTCGATGTAATTTTGGAAGACGCTGGACTCGGCGCTTACCTGGACGGCAACGTGATGAGGATCGCCCCTCTGGCCACACTTCAGGCGAGGCAGCAGGCGGTGAGAAGGGCCGCTCAATCAAACGAGCAGCTTGAGCCTCTTATTACCAAGCAGGTGTTTGTGAATTACGCAAACGCCGAGGAGCTCATTCCGCTCGTGGAGCCGCTCCTGAGCGACAGGGGGGAGATCAGGGTAGACGTCCGAACCAACAGCATTCTAGTCAACGATACTGCACTGAGGGCGGCTCAGATCGAAGAGCTCGTCCAGGACCTCGATACCAGAACTCCACAGGTATTGATTGAGTCGCGCATAGTACAGGCAACCCTGAATTTCACGCGCGATCTGGGTGTTCAGTGGGGTTTCAATTACAGAGCGTCGGCTGCTACCGGAAACCCGACGGGTGCTACGTTCCCCTCCAGCATTGAGGCGGGCGGAACGACGATAGGCGCTCCCTTCGGAACAACCGCCGACAACTTCATAATTGACCTGCCCGCCGCAGCGGGCCAGGGCGCAGGCGGTGTATTCGGCATAGTTCTAGGAAGCCTCACAGGCGCGTACGATCTCGACCTTAGGCTCTCGGCTCTCGAGGCCAGAGGCGACGGCCGCGTGCTCTCGTCTCCCAAGGTGCTCACGCTGGATAACACGCCGGCGAGGATAGAGCAGGGCGTATCGATTCCATTCCTGAGCGTATCGGCGGCGGGAACGCAGACGCAGTTTGTAGACGCCACACTCAGGCTCCAGGTCACGCCGCAGGTGACGAACGATGAAAGGGTTTTGATGGACATTATAGTAACGGACAATTCTCCGGACCCCGCGCTTACCGGCGCTAACGGACAACCGAGTATCAGGAGGAACGAGGCGACTACGCAGGTTCTCGCGAGCGACGGCGAGACTATCGTAATTGGCGGTATATTTACACGGAGGGTTGATGAAACCAACAGCAGCGTTCCATGGTTTTCGAGACTGCCGCTACTTGGATGGCTATTCCAGAATACCGGAACAAACGACGAGAGGAGGGAGCTTCTGGTATTCATAACCCCGAGGATAGTCAGATAACAGGCAGTTGTATATCTATTTAGGAGGATGAAGTGATGAAGAGAAATATTGTAGCTAAAATGCTGTTTCCTTCCCTCGTTGTAGGAATGCTTGCAGCGGGAATAATCGCGGTAAGCTGCGGCGGAGCAAATCCGGCCTATGCCCCTTTCGGCTCTACGATTGATTTCTTTAATCCCCCAGGTGACATCACGATCGGAGAAAATGCACTCGAGCCCATGCTCGTACAGGCTCAGGTGCTGGATCCTGACGGTCAGCCGTTAAATGATGTAAGGGTATTCTGGGATTTATCATTTGCCAATCAAAATTCTCTGGTCGTTGATACGAATGGTGACGGAGTGAAGGATGCGAGAGCCCTTCAGCTCGTAAATGATCATGCTTGTAAGCCACAGCGTTGTCTTTCCACGCCGATCACGGAATGGTACGAAATGGGAGCTTTTGTTGACTCACCTTTTGACATACTAACAGATAACCGTGGAATTGCATTTGTGATCGTACTAGTCGGAGAAGCGATTGTCGATCCCGCAACAATGAGTGTTTCTACAGACAGCGGGGCTTTCGAAGAAGTCGAATTCTCGGTGAATGCCGATTTTGCAAACTAACTCCCTTAATTTTGAACGAAGGAGGAATGGATGTTCATGCTCATAAAAAGGATTCTTAACAACAGGCCGTTCAGACGCTTTTCCGCGCTGATTTTGATAGTGCTCTTCCTGGTATTTCAGCATTCGTGCTCCAACAGCCTCGACAACAATAAAGTCTCTGATGATCCCATAAACACCGCGATAATAGGTATAAGCGGCAATCCCGACATTCTGTACGGAAACGCTTCGGACGAGTCCGTCTTACAGGTCAACACGGAGCTTGTAGCCAACGGAACGCCGATTAATTTTGAGATAACGTTCTCGGACAGCCTGCCTCCTGACTTGAGGGGCTGCTTATTCGACAGCAGCCAATTCATAAACAACGGAATGGCTTTCGTTAATTATCTCGCGGGAGTGCTAGTAGGTATAGATAATACCGCGACCGTAAATATATCGGCGACAATCAATCCTGTAGACGGAGATCGGGAGAGTGACTTCATTACATTGACTCTGCAGGGGGTAGGAATGATACCGCCGGAGGATCAGGACATAACAGTTGAGAATCCTATGGCTGAAGATCCGATGAATACGCTTGTAACCCTCATTTTCAACACAATCGGTATCGAGCCGGGCACTCTTGCGGAGGTATCTGTAAGTAATCCCACGCTCGGTTTATTAAACGGAGCATTTGAGGTCGTCAATGTACCTGTCTTGGGAAGCGTCGATGCCGGGGAGTTTGTGGTCGAGTATACAGGATTTGTTGGACAGGGAGGAACACAGATCATCACTGCAAGGATTTTCCTCGAAGTGCCGCCTGAGCTTGCGGCTTTATGTCCGATGCCTCCGCCTGAAGATTTGGTCATCGAAGTGGCGGTTGTGATTACACAAACTGTGGAAGAGGCGCCTCAGCCGACAATGGGTCCGACACCATAGAGTTGAACTAATGCTATTTGCCCTGTTTTTTTTGGCATTATTAATATAGAGCAGAAGATTCTCATCACACTCGTTTACTAACTTTGCTTCAAACTTTTCATGGTGCACTTCGGAAACAAGTTAATGAGTCTTTCGATTTTCTGTTAATATTTATATACTATTGTGTCAATATAATATTGGACCGTATTGATAAATCTTGATCGGGTCGGGAGAAAAGAAAATTGAGAATACTGATAGGTAAAGCGGGACTCGACGGGCACGACAGAGGGGTTAAGATCGTCGCCCGCGCGCTCAGGGACGCCGGGTTCGACGTCATATACAGCGGCCTGCACAATACCCCCGAGGAGATCGTTGAAGCCGCTCTTCAGGAGGACGTGGACGCAGTGGGACTGAGCATTCTTTCGGGCGCGCACAATTTTATCTTTCCAGAAATCATCCGTCTGTTTGAAGAGAGGGGAATAAGCGATATCACGCTCTTCGGTGGGGGTATCATACCGAAAGAGGACGTGGAAGCTCTCCGGCAAAAAGGCGTGAAGGCCATATTCGAGCCGGGTACCTCTACGGACGAAATTATAGATTGGGTGAGAGAGAACGTGACGCCCAGGGCCGCATAGAAGACATCATGAAGTGTGTAATTTGTGAAAAGAGAAAAGCGAAGAGGTTCTGTCCTGCAAAGAGGGCTTCAATCTGCCCGGTATGCTGCGGGGAGAAGAGGGGCGTGGAGATCAACTGTCCGCCCGATTGCAGGTATTTCGTCGAGGGGCAAAAACACCAGCAGATAAAGGTCATGCACCATAGATTGAAGAAGGAAGGGGCGCGGAGCTATATTAGACGGGCCGAGCTTTATCAGCGCCACCCGGAGGTATTCGCAAGGCTCGAGAAAATTTTCGCGGACTCGTTCCGGGCGAATAAGGATTTAATGGATTCGGATCTCGTATCGGCACTGGAGCTGGTGAAAAACACACTCGAGACCGAGAAGAAAGGGCTCATATATCAGCACAGCAGCGAAAACATCTATGCAAACGAGCTCTCTACAAGCATTCTCGTAGCCGTGACGGATTTCAATGACGATCCGGAGATAAGCGAAGGTAACGTGACGCTCGATTTTTCCGTAAGCGTGGTGAATGAATTTCTGAAGGAAGCCAAATTATATTGTGAAATGGACTCCAACCCCAGGAGCTACCTTAGACACATTATGCGGTATCACCCCGACGAGGAGGCTGGTTCGCAGGCGCAGTCCGATCTAATAATCATGCCCTGACAATATCACGAAAGTCTGGAATGAATAAAGGGTTTATTTATTGTTGCCGCTGGCCGGGACGGTATTGATTATGGCGGAAACGACCACAGCCACAAGAGCTACCAAGGCGAGTATTTTGAAGTAGGACGCCCAGTTTAGAGATAACCCCAGGTAAAATCCCACTCCGACAAAGGTAAAGATTATGAGACAAATGAGAATTGCGCCAAGTACGTTTTTACTGAGCATTAGAGTCAAATCTCCTATATTAATTCGATTCTTACAAGGCGGAAGGAATTGTATCTGAAATCGCCGATTTAATCAACCACCCAAAAGATGATATAATAAATAACCGATTAAACCCGCCTGATTGCACATGTACTATAATTATGTAACATTACACACTATTAATTTCTATTGAGGGACCTGATTAACGTTATCCTTTTTGCAGTTTTACAAACTGTCCTTAAATGACAATCAAGATCTTCCCGACGGTTTACGTATGAGAATTTCCAAACCTAAAGACATTCTCAATTTGATCAAGGCATCCAACTTCAGGCCGATGAGGTCTAAAGAGATTTCGAGACGTCTGGGCGTGCCCAAAGAGAAGAGGTTCGTTCTGAAAAAGGTTCTAGGGCGTATGGTGAGGGACGGTTTGCTCGCGAGAACCAAAGGCGGTTATACAATACCGAGGAAAAACGACGAGCAGAAACCCAAAAAAGAGAATGCAAAATCGACGCTTATAAAGGGTATGGAAAAGGGCGGCAAGATTCTCGGTAAGTTCGTTAGGAGTGGCAAATCCGGCAAAATCATTCCGAGGGATGACAGAATCCCTCACATTCCCCTCAAATATAACGAGATGAAAGGTTTGAAGAACAACAGTCTCGTCGTGTTCGAGATAAGCAATAAGGTCTCTCCGAGCCGCGTTTTACGCGGGCATATAGCTGAAGTCCTCGGTAAGGCGGGTGATCTGGACGTGGAAAAAAAGGGCATACTCGCGGAGTACGACCTTCGGGAAGATTTCCCGCCCGATTGCATGAGAGAGACTCAGGCGATTGAAGAGGAGATACCCGAACGGGAGCTTAAAAGAAGAGTCGATCTCAGAAAAGAGACTATAGTCACGATAGACGGCGACGATGCGAAGGATTTTGACGACGCCGTCGGCATAAAGAAAATGAGGTTCGGATACAGACTTTTTGTAAGTATTGCCGACGTCTCTTACTACGTGAGCATAGGCGGCGCCATAGACAACGAGGCGCTCAGCAGGGGCACGAGCGTATACATGCCTCACATGGTAGTGTCTATGCTCCCCGAAAAACTTTCTAATAATCTCTGCAGCCTCGTTCCTTACAAGGACAGGCTCACAAAAACTGTAGAAATTGATTTCGACCGCAAGGCGCAGGTTGTGAACACCAAGTTTTACGACAGTGTGATCAAGAGCGCCGCGCGTCTGACATACTCCAAAGTAGCTGAAAGTCTCGATACTAACTACAGCGTCCCGAAAGAGGAAAAAAAGATCCACTCAAAGCTGAAGATGATGAAGAAGCTCTACGAGCTTATAAGGAAGAAAAGAATCGAGAAAGGCGAGCTTAATTTCGACATCCCCGAGCCGGACCTCATTCGGGACGAGCTCGGAAGAACGGTCGACGTGGTGAGGACGCAGAGGAACGTGGCTCACGTTATCATCGAGGAGTTTATGATAGCCGCGAATACAGCGGTCGCAAATTACACCAGGAACTCGAACGTACCGTCAATATACAGGATTCACGAACCTCCCGATCAGGAATCATTCGTCGAGCTGGCGGAGGGGCTTAGCAAGCTCGGCTATAAGCTTTCCGTCGAGGGGAAGGTAGATACGATTCATATACAGGAGATAATCGATAAAAGCAGAGGCAGACCCGAGGAGATCGCCGTCAATATGCTCATTCTGCGTTCCCTGAACAGAGCCGTCTATTCGACTCTCGAGGAGGGTCACTTCGGACTGGCCATAGAGCATTATACGCACTTTACATCTCCTATAAGAAGGTATCCCGACCTCATCGTTCACAGGCTTCTTAACTCGCTTTTCAGGAAAGGATCCATACCGTATGAAAAGGACGCGCTGGACTGGATGGCCGAACAATCGTCGAAGAAGGAGAGGACGGCGGACGAGATAGAGAGGGAAGCTATAAATCTCGAAAGAGCGTACCTGATGAAGTCCTACGTAGGGAAGGAATTCGAAGGGGTTATATTGAGCGTTCTCCCGTTCGGTATGTTTGTGGAGGTTAAGGAGGTTTTCGTCGAGGGCCTTGTGCCGAAGGACAGCATAGTGAACTGGAGAAAAAGGTGGTTCGATATCGGCGAGACCGTGCAGGTCAAAATCGTCGAAGCCGACGTGGAGAAGAGGAGAATTACGCTAAATCTTCTTTCATAGCTCTATTGCCCGAAATGTTAATAATCTGGGCTCCGCAACAAACCGGAGCTTATCTGCTATCAACGCCCTTACATCCCATATGTCCGGCATACGCCGATCATATCTCCACTCTGAACAGTCCCTTGAGCGCGAAGCCGAATACTATGGATAATACCAGCACTACGACCAGCCAGTGTACATGCCAGTGATAAATACTTATGGAGTTGGATGGATATTTGACTTCTATTCTTTCTACTCGCGAGTCTCCGGACAGCGGCTTTTGCACGGGGTTCAGAACGGACTCCCATTCCCCTGAATCAAAAACGCTTGGCATGACGCGCATGAGACCTTTGTCGGAGACTATAACGGGCTGCTTTAATGTTTGGCCGTCGACATTGAACATAAGCTCGTGATTTCCTGGCGTGTCCGCGCGTATTCTCCAGTCTACCTGTCGTTCGGATGGAATCCTGAGCGGAGGTGTTTCGACCGTTATCCCGGCCGTAGTTTCGAGTGATATGTCGGACGGCACGTTGTGCCCGTTCTTCCCGAAAGTCAGCGATACGATTGCCGATTCCTCGGGACTGAGAGGTCTGTAACCGTACCAGCTTTCGAGCTGAATCAGAATCAGCGCGAGCGGTATGATCATGAACATCATCGGAATAAGTGCGTACTTAATGTATTTCAAGTTATAGACGAATATATTCTTTTGTGCGGACAACACGACGCCGAGCTCGTTTTTATAGAGACTAAGCTCGAATATGTAAGCTCTGATTTTGCTTTTAACCTCCCTGATGCCCTTCTGATCGGAGGTGTATCGGAATATCACGAGCATCAGAATGCCGATCAACAATGAAAAGAAAGTCAGTGACCATATGGGGCTGAGAGACTTAAACGGGGAAATAAGCAGGTTGAAAACACTTCCGATCGCCGAATTAATCTGCCATATAATATCTGTCATCTCTCTATTCCATTACTCGATATATCCGAGCGCTTTCAACTGCTTTATATCTTCCTCGCTGGGTTCAGCTTTCTCCGGCTCCGCGACGAGCACAGGTTTGAAGCCGGACAATTGAGACGCCAGCAAATTTTGCAGTTCACTAATTCCCGGCCGCCCGGAACCGTATAAATTGTTTTGCTCGTGAGGGTCATTCGAGAGATCATATAATTCAAAGGTTCCGTCTTTAACATTCTCGATCAGCTTCCACTCTTTCATAAACACCGCTCTTTTAACAGGATCCCTCTCGGAATTTTGGCCTTGCTGACTGAAGACGAATTCGCCGTCGATATGTTCGGAAGGTATCCGAAGCAGGTTGATGCCTTTGAAATGATTGTTCGGGAGGCCGCACTCTTCGGCAATTGTTCCGGCGATGCTTCTGGTTTCGACATTACGAGAGACTTTTGTCCCATTTAACTTATCTTCGAGCGGGTTGTGGATTATGAGCGGGATATGAAGAAGCTCGTTGTATAGCGTGTCACCATGACCGAATCTGTTGCGGTCGAGAAGCTCTTCTCCGTGGTCCGAAGTCAGAACGATGATAGTGTTATCGTACAATCCCTGTTCCTTTAGCGTATTTATAAGCTTGCCTACGTATTCATCCGTGTACGCGATCTCTTCATCGTAGGTGTCTGCAATGAACCGTAGATCGGCTTCATTCAGGGAATCCGCTATAGGGTTCAAGTCTTTTTCCTTCAACGGGACCGTGATATTGCTTGTATTTTCTTGTCTGTAAGCATGCTCGGGATGATGATTGTATTGTGTATGCGGATCCATGTAATGAATCCACAGAAAAAACGGTTTTTCAGCGTATTCATTAATAGAATCGACGGCTGCTTCCGTTACGAGTTGTGAAGTGATGCTGTCGTGATCCATAATGTTACGTTCTTCAAAAACATCGAAGCCCTGTGCGAATCCGTACGTTTTTCCCGCATACCGATTAGAAACGACGGCAATAGTTTTGTAAGAATTGTTTTTCATGTACTCGGCGAGTGTTAAAAGACTATCGCTTATTTTAAGGTACGCACTGAAACGGCTGATCTGACTCGGATAGAGCGAAGTATGTATAGATGAGAGGGAGGGATATGTCCAGGGGGCCTGGGAGAACGCGTTCTCGTAGAGCACTCCGTCTTCGGCGAGCTTGTCTATATTGGGGCTCGTATCTCTTTCGTAACCGTACGCCCCCAGGTGATCCGCTCTCAGCGTATCTATGGTTATGAGTACTACATTGGGTCCGTCAGGAGTGTTGAGGTTCCTGTAGATTGGCAAGAATATGTTAAGCAGTAGAACGAATACGACAAACAGCGCGCCAGCCGCCACGGTTGATTTTGAGGTTGTGACAGATGTGATCGTTTTCTTGAGGTAGGCCGGGATGCCTGTTCTCGAGAAAAAGTAAGTCATTAATGTAATAACCAGCACCCCTGTAACACCCAGAACCACAAGGAAGATGATCGAGGTTTCCCTCGGTGAGCTGCTCAAGCTGCCGAGGTGCGCGGTAAGCGAATACGCCTTTAGAAATCCTATAATGTTGGAGTAGAAAAGTACTGCAGCATATGAGGCGATGAGAATCAGGACAATAGAGAATGCGAGCGAGTAAGACACTCTTTCGGTCGAATGTCTGTCCCGGTTCTTGCTCGGCTTTCTGTTCCGGGATATAACGGTAATTATCAAACCGATGAGGATGGAAGCTAACAATATCAGGGCTAAAATCAGAAAGCTCAGATTGAGATAATCCCTGAGGTCGAACAAGGCAATATTATATAAACCATATTGCATGAGTCGATATTGGAAAACGTGGTGTATCCAGTAACAGGTCCCAAAGATGAAACTCGCTATGATTGCGATACCGATGAAGCCGTAAAGTTGCTTCTTTTGTTTGTCTGATGTATGCACACTCATTACCTGACAATTCCCTCCCACGGAGATTATATCATTAGGCCGGTCTGAGTCCTAAATTCCAATTGTTCGGCTGATGATGGTCTATAAGGAAAGTATATTACATATATTAAAAGTGCAGTCCAACTCATTGTATTCACTCAATATATCCGAGCCCCTTGAGTCTCTTTGTCACCTTTTCCTCGTCCTCGGGCGAGGATTTTTGTCCCTTTCTCAGCTCTTTTTCGAGAGTATGTGTAATGAACTCCTCAACGGACGTGTACCCTGCCTCCTCCGCGTAGGCTTTGCACCTGTCCAATAATTCCTTATCTATTTTTACTTTCGAGCCACCGAACATAAGTCGTACCTCCCAGCTTTTTAGTTATCTGTTCTCCGACACCTTCTCTGTGAATATGCTATCGCCGATCATCCCCTCCTGCCTCGGTATACCGAAATCGCCGAGTATCGTCGGTGCGAGGTCGTAGAGAGCCGGGTTTTCGGATTTTATTTCCTTATTCGACAAAATAATTCCCGGAACCAGCTCGGCTTCCATCAGATGGTCGCCGCTCCACTTTTGCGTGTTGTCCCTTAGTATATCTTTCGGGAAGCTTCCCAGCACGGTTTCCCACGACGCTCTGTAACCCTTATTGTAGCCTATAATCAGATCGGGAGCTTCTTTTGTATGCTGTCCGCTGTATATCTCATCCGCTCTGTATACTCTGGATATAACCGGCTCACCGTTCTCGGGGTCCCTCATCGAGGTCAATTTATCCGAAAGTTCATCCAGGAGCTTCTCTCTTTCTCCCGGCCCCACGATACCCTCCTGTTCCCTTCCTTTCAAATTCAGATAGAGTCCGTTGAACCCCACGCCGTAAGCGCGCGTTTTACTCCAGTCCACATTAGTAAAGAACTCGCCCTCGGAATCGTCGGTCAGGGTGATGTAATCATTATCACTCAGCCAAGTGTTCAGGTTGAATGCCCTGTAGAAGGGTGCGAACCCGTGATCGGATAATACGATGAGTGTCGTATTTTCGCCCATCCTGTTCATAACCAGTCCGAGCACCTTGTCCATCTCTATATATGCGTTCTCTATCACCTGCCTGTGCCCATCGCCGGATTTGTATGCGGGATGCTTCTTATCCATTGTGCGCCAGAACATGTGCGAGAGCTGATCCACCCTCCCGATGTAAAAGAACAGCAGCCCGGATTTGAATCTGTTAAGCTCGAAATCGAGCATATCGAGCTCTTCGTTGAATACGATATCGGTCTGGCCGAGGAATTCTTCGTCGTCCAGAACATCCTCGGAGAGGGCTTTTGTGTCCTCCGGAATACCCTGTGTGTAATAGAGTCCTATCTCTTCCGCAATGTCCTCGGAGTAATCCTCAGGGGAGGATATGGGCATCGCAGGCGATGAAGGATCAATGTTAACGGGAGTTACGTATAGCTTGAAGTTCGGTCTTATTTCTTTGAGATAGAATCTCGCAATGCCTCTCACACTCTCGATTAAAGGCAGCATCTTGTATTTGATTTTGATCCAGTCGCTCCATTCCCCTTCCTTGAGTATCACCTCGTTGCCCTCTATGTCTAACTTTGCCACCGGATATTCCGGATCGACATACACGGTGAAATCGACTTTACTTTGGGGCGAATCCGTTTTAAACGTGTTTACGGGGCCTGGGAGCGAGCTCTTTACCATATTATCTTTGACTTTAACTTTAAAGATTTTTCCGCCGGAGATTTCATCCAATTTATCCCTTTGCTCGTCGGTATAGTAGGAAAATGTCCCGTACGTTCCCTGTATGTCCGGAGTGCCCATGCCCGAGAGCTGATGGGCGTCTCCGTCCACGGTCGGGAAGTTCGCGGGTACCCGGAACACTGTAGCGGGGATTCCGTTCTCCGACAGGTACTCCCAGAACGCTTTACCCTGCCTGAGTAGCGAAACCTTGCCGGAGGACAATGGGATCACCCATTTCCCGAGCTTTATGGTTTTATTGGCGGACTCTGTTTTCGAAGTGGAAAGATAAGGGAACATTGTATCGGGATCTCTGTGAATGAAATCGAATATGCCGTGCCCGCCCGGGTTCATTCCGGTTATGAAGTTCGACCACGCGACAGGGCTCTGCGGCGGCACGCTGGTAGCGAGTTTTTTAAAACCTCCGGTCTCGGCAAGCCGTTTGAAATTAGGCAGCTTGCCCTCGGACATGAGTTTGTCAAGGATAACCGGGTCCATTCCGTCGAACCCGATTACGATAAGTCTTTTATCCCCGCTCGACGCGGAAGCCTCTGATCCTTCCTTCCCGTCCCCGCAGCCGAGAACCAATATCGGTAGAATTAAAAATAGTGCGGCGCATATTTGAAAAAAGATTGTATCCGTTCTGAATTTCTTCATACCTTTCTACTCATCCCATACCGATTCAAGCCTCGGCTCTTTTTCTCTCTTCTCCCGTCGCTTCCGGTATTTCTTTCTCCGCCTCCGAGAACAACGGCGTACCCTTCATGTAATTTGGGACCTCGACTCCGAATAGGTTAAGCACAGTCGGCGCTATATCGTTTAAGTGCGGGTTATGTTTTGTAAACTTCCGATTTGAGAATATTACTCCCGGGACTATCTTCGGGTCGACGCAGTGGTCACCGCTCCAGTGTTTCGTATTATCCTCGAATACCGACTCCGTTACTTTTCCAACGGCGCAGGCCCAGGAACTTCTGTACCCCGCGTTATAGCCGATAAGCAGGTCCGGCGCGTCCTGTTTGTAAGGGCCCGACTGCGCGGCGTCGAGGTCTATCACTTCACGGATGGAAATCTCACCCGTGTCGTTATCGACCAAACCCGTGAGTTTCTCTATCAGCTCCCTTTTAAGCGCTCTGAGCTCTTCTCCTTCCTCAACTGTACCGCTGGCTTCTCGTCCCTTTCTGTTGATGAAGACGCCTGAAAGCCCGAGAGAGAACGCCTGAGTCCTTTCCCAGTCCACGTCGCCGAACCAATCGGAGCTGGTCGTCTTGCCGTCCTTAAGCGCAAGGTAACCGTGCTTAAAGAGCCAGCTGTTGAGGTTTACACCTCTTTTAAATTGCGTAAACCCGTGATCGGAAATTACCATCAGGACTGTTCTATCGTCTGTCTTCTCAAGCGCTTTTCCGATCAGAGAGTCCATTTTCACGTACATCTCTTCTATCACGTTCTTGTATTTTTCCACCTCTTTGCCCCTGTTCGCGGGATGGGTTTCGTCCAGACAGCGAAAGAACATGTGCTGCACCCGGTCTGTCGTATCGAAAACGCACGTGCATACACCTTTGGGGGTTTTTTCAAGAGCGTTCAGGAACATCTTCTCCCTTTCCTCATAGAGCAGGTAAGCCTGCTCCAGAAACGCTTCTTCGTCTATCACGCCTTCGTTTAAAGCCCATGTATCTTCCGCCAGTCCCAATGTCCCGAAAGAACCTATGAGCTTGGCGAGATAGACAGAATATATAAATGGGTGTGATATAGGAAGCGCCGGCTTTTCCGGGTCTATGTTTATGGGGGTCACGTACATATCGAAAAACGGCTCCAGGCTGTTGATATAGAATCTGCATATCCCGTGGACCTTGATGCCGAGACCCGCGGGAAATGCCAATCTTATCCAGGGCGAATATACTCCGGGTTTGATGTCGAAGCTCTGCCACGAGATTTCGATGGAGGCCATTTGATTTGAATTATCTATTTTGATATTGAGAGATAGACTTATCTCATCCCCGTTTTTTACGAGACTGTTCTCAGGACCGTAAAGCCGTGTTCTTACTACGCCGTCCTCGATTTCCACGTAGTTTGTTTCCCCGCCCGTTTCCGCGTTTTTTTGGTTCGGATTGCTAGTGTAGTGCGTGAAGGTTCCCTGAGAGCCCTTCAAGTCCGGCACACACATACCCGAGAGCAGTACGCCGTTGAATTTCTCCGGAGGGAAAGTTATCGGAACGCGAAGTACCGAGCTGAATATCCCGTACTCACCCAGGATTTTCCAGAACGGACGTCCCTTTCTGAGAAGCTTCATTTTGGGTTTGCCGAGAGGGATCATGTACTTTCCTATCGGCAGCACTTTAGAAGCCTTTCCTATCTCTGCGGACGTCAGCATAGGCTGGTATGTACAAGGGTCGCGGGTTATGAAATCGAATATATTGTGATGCGACGGATCCACTCCTGTCATGAACGATGACCACGCTACGGGCGATATTGACGGATAGCTCGTAGCAAGCGAGGTGAAAGTTCCCTGATCGCTCAGGCTCTTGAAATTAGGCATCATGCCCCTGCTCATGAATTCGGCAGTGAGCTTCGGGTCCAAACCGTCCAGTCCGATGATAATGACTCTTTTGATATTGCTTTTAGTTTTGGGTTTCTTTCCGAACAACGCTCCGATGGTGTAACGGAACGGCCATAAAACCAGATAGAAAACGGCTAACACGAGGGTGACGAGGAGAATAAAAAACGAAGACAGAAATGCGAAACCAGCGCCCGGACCGATATAGGCGTGAGCCGGCTCGATTGATACCAGACTCACAAAAACCGAGATTATTAATAAGGGAACGGCTCTAAGCAAGTTCTTGGAAAATATAATGCAGGAAAGTGTAATTAAATTTTAAGCCATTGTCACTTAATTTTTTGTGTGATTTCATACACATCTCGTACCGGGGTTTTAATATTTACTGAATATAATCGAGCGCTTTAAGCTTCTGTTTCTTCTCTTCATCAAGTTTTACCTTTTCACTTCCGGTAATACCGTGCTGCCTGCTGAGCTCGATTGTCTGTTGTTCCTGCCCTTTCAGAATGTTTTTTGCCTGATTTAGCTTGTCCGTGTTCGCTGAAAGCGGAAGAGGTTTCTGCTCTCGGGGGTCCTGCTTCAAATTGTAAATTTCATCATGGTTAGTACCCATGCTGTGAATGTATTTATAGTCGCCGAAAATTACCCCTATTTTATCTTCATAATAGAGCACGCTCGTGCTTACCAATGGCTGCTCCACGTAGTCAGAAGGCCTGTTTTCGATGAACGGAACGAGAGAGCTTATAGTCACGCTGTCATTCTTGTAATTTATGCCCGTTATGTCAAGTATCGTGGGCATTATGCTCTGCGTGCCGACCTTGGTTTCTACGATTTGTCGAGGCGCATTCCCCGGAGCTTTTATAATAAGCGGCACATGAATCAGCTCGTTGTAGAGCGAGTGCCCGTGTTCGAATCCGCCGTGGTCCCAGAACTCCTCGCCGTGATCGCTGGTCAGGATAATGAGCGATTCGTCGTATAAGTTTAAAGCCTTCAACTTTTCCAATAGCCTGCCTATATTGTCATCCACATAACGGACTTCGGCGTTATATAGTTCCTTTATCCTTGCCTTTTCTTCCCTGGTCGGGACAAACTGTCCTCCTCTTATGTCTCCCACAGATCGGAACTCATTACCAATTCTTGAATTTGAAGGGGCTTTCTGAGATATGTATTCCAGCGGCGGTTCGTATGGAATGTGGGGGTCGTAGTAATGTACCCATAGAAAAAAATCCTTATCCCGATTAGCTTCTATCCACTCGACGGACATGTCTGTAACGTCTGACGTTGAAATGTTATCTAGGAATTTCCTGGATGACACGGATTTGATGAGACTCGCTCCGAATGAATTGATAAGAATTTGTCTTTTGGGATAGGAGGTGTATTCGAGAAATCCCTGATCCATGTTGTATTCGGGATGCAGGAAGAAATTATTTACAATAGCTTCCGTATGGTATCCGGAGTCGCGCATGTATTCGGCTATTGTGTTTAAATTGTCGTTCATCTTTAAATCACCCCTCACAGTGCGATGAACCGAAGGTGGAAGCCCGGTCATGATCGACGCAAACGAGGGTAGGGTCCAGGGCGCCGAGGAGTAGGCATTCACAAATCTCGTTCCGTCTGAAGCGAGTGTATCTATGTTGGGGGTTTCTACTTCTTCACTACCGTAGGACGACAATACGTCTGTCCTGAGTGTATCGATGGTTATAAGAATTACATGTTTTATCTCGTGTGTGAATTCCGTAAAGTTATTAGACGACGGCTCGTAGTTTTTCTCAGTCAGGACGAATGCTAACGGCGGCACGATGAGTAAAATCAGCGTTAAAACAGATAGTGGAATAAAGGTATCGGCTTTGGACTTGAATACGGCCGTGAAGGCGCCGATTGTGAGCAGCACTACGAGAAAAAACCCGATCGATAAGCTGTAGCCCGTTATTTTGCTGTTTTTCGATAACCAGATAACCAGGACCGTCTCGATGAGTATCAGCGGCAGAAGGAGGCTAATAGTCGAGCCGATTTGTCCTCCGAGCTTGGTCGAGCCAATTTTTTTGCTCGTGTAATAGGCCACAATCATAGCTAATAAAGCTATGGCGATGAATGTGAACAGATTGCCGGGCAGTATTGATTGAGTCTGATTAAAACTGATGTAGTTGATCGATACCAGGAATATTAATGTCGCCAGGAACATTCCTAACGCAATGGCAGAAGGTATGGGCTCAAGCTTTAACAGCTTTGCTAAATGTGAAAATGCCAGAAACCATAGAGCCAAAAATACGACAAAGAAGAATCCTGTAGTTACCGAAAGCGGAGGCAGAACCGACCTGAACATGATAAATTGGGAATTTGTCGTTACCGTTCCGATGGCTACGTCTATCAAGCCGGTCATAAGCGCCAGTGTAAGACCGATCAGGAGCACAGTCTTGTTTAAGTTATTCGTAGTATCACTCACAGTTGGTGGTTCCTCGATTCCCTATAGCGGCGCATTTAATATTGATCGGATTTCTTTCTGATCCGGGATACTTAGAATACCTTTTTTTATGAACTAACTCCATAACTTCTTCAATCTGTTTAACATGCCTTTATTATTACACTCGGTCATGCTTTTCCCGTTAATTTCTCCACTGAGATTCATTCCGAAGAAATCGAGCACGGTAGGCGCGATGTCGTATATCGTGAGTCCCTCTTTACGCCCAGGCTCAAGGTTTCCGAGCTTGCATCCGTATTCGTTCAGGATGAAAATACCGTTCCAGTCGTGGTTCGCTTCATCAGATCCGGTATCGTTCTCGAATGTATGTATTGACCCGTGACCGATGCTGCCCACGGAGCGCCAAGCGAGGTCACCGAAATAAACAATGAGGTCAGGGGGGACGCCTTTAACCTCCCTGTACAGGTCTTCAGGTCTGTGGGCGGACGATCTGAGGTTGCCGCCGTCTGGGCCCTCTATAGCCTCTATCTTACTTATCAGCCCGGTTCGTACGCTCTCATAATCCTCGGGATCTATGACTCCCTCAGGCTCCCTTCCTTTTACATTCAGAAAGAGCCTGCCGTAGTAGCCGCCGTCGCCCCATGCTTTGGTACGGCTCCAGTCAATCTCGGCGTCGGCTATTCTCGTTAATTCCGACGGATATTCCTTGAGCGTCAGATACCCCTCCCGGATAAGCCACTCGTTGAAGCAGAGTCCGCCGTCCATTCTTCTGGCCCCGTGGTCGGATACTACTATCACGACCGTATCGTCCGGGACGAGCGCCAGTAAATCGCCTATCTCCCTGTCGCAGTATTTATAGTAATCTTTAATTGAATTCTCGAATGGGTTTCCCGGTTCGTAGCTCCTGTGATCAGGATCGGTGAAGCTCCAGAAGCCGTGATGAATCCTGTCGACTCCCATCTCAACCAGCATGAAGAAGTCCCATGGTTTTGTCTTGATCAGATGCCGGGCGGCTTTAAAGTGTTTCTCGGTCTTGTCATATATCCTTCCGAGCAGGGCTTCCTTATCATCCGTCCTGAAATTCTCCACGTCCAGAACGTATCCGTCGGACACTTCCTCTATTTCGTCCTTAAGCGGGACCGGATATGTGTAATTGCTTTCCGTCGAAGGCGCGAGGAAACCGCTTACGACACATCCGTTTACGGGTTTCGGTGGATAAGTCTGCGGGACGCCCAGAAGAACCACCTTCTTGCCCGTCTTTGACAATATGTCCCACACACGGTCTTCCTTGACTGCGTTTGCGTTGGCTATACCGTACCCGTCGTAAGAATAATCCTTTCTGTTCCTGAATCCGTAGTAACCGAGCTGGCCCGGATCCTTGCCGCTCATCATCACGGCCCACGCGGGTACCGTTATCGGAGGGTGGGTCGACAGCAGCGACCCGTACGCGCCGCCCCCCATAAGTTTTTTCAGGTTAGGCAGCTCGTCTATCCATCCGAATAAGAGTCTCGGGTCGGCGCAGTCAAGCCCGATTATAAGAAGCTTCATTTACTGTACTCTTTTTCGGACAAGTATAACGGAAAAAATGAGAAGGGGGATAAGAAATATTATCGTGTTCGTAAGCGCGGTGCCCGTCGCCGCCGTACCTTGGATAGAGCATCCACCGCCACCGCCTCCGCCGTTAGAGCCGTCCTGCTGTCCGTCTCCGGAGTCTCCGTCACCGCCGCCACCGTCTCCCGGATCTATTCCGCTCTGTGCCAGCGCTTCCTCGACTGCGGCGTAAGCGTTAATGCTGCCGAATCCGGACGCATTATCGTATCCCGCGGGCGAGATATCGTCCGCCGTCCCCGTAATGATGTCCCTTACCTCGTCAACCTGCTTAACCGCCACCAGGTTCGACTCATCACGGTTAAGAGAAGCTACTTCGGCGCCCAAACCGAGGCCCTGCATAACAAGCGCGGCCACACCCGCCACGTGCGGAGCCGCCGCCGATGTACCGGCAAAATTGGCGAATCCCGGAGCGGTAGTCGATACCCTGTTAGGCGCGGCTATCGTCGGGGTATTCCTGTCCTGAAGAAGGGGAGCCGCCCTTGCGGACTGTTCACTCGAGAGCGTAACGACCGGATCAAAGTAGATTGAGGACGGTCCGTGTGAGCTGAAAAAGTCTACTTCCCCGTTGTTTGTGGCGCCTACGGACATTACGCCCTGTGCCGCGGGGTGTCCGTATACGCTGTTCTCCGGCACGTTGAATTCCGTCGGTGTACCGCTTACGTTAAAAAATATTTCGAGAGTTTGATCCTCTCCGCTGAATTTATCAATAACGATTTCATAGAACTGCATGCTGCCGCTCGTATTCTCCAAACCTGCTACCTCGATGGGGTCGTCGTCGCCGTCTTGCTGATCGATGCTCATGGCGATCACATCAGCCGTTTCGGAATCGACCAGGTAGAGATCATAATCATCGGAGGACGAACCGAATTGATTAGTCCACTGAAGGACGACGATTGAGCTTGTGTTTCCCGGCACAGCCACCGTCATTCCTATTTTGCTCGCTTCCCCGGCGGCTGCGCCGAAGTCGTGGAAATTAACTTCGGAGTCCTCCTGGTCCGTATCTACGAACAGCGCCTGATAATGTCTCTCTGCGTCGTTGCCAGCGGCGGAAATGAACACTATACCGTCGTTCACTGCTTCGGATGCTTCCTGAGCAATTGAACCGTCCTGAAAAAAGGGCTCGGACAGAAATCCCAGATCGTCAACTATTATGTCTACCCCGTGATTTCTGAAGTAGTTAATCGCCTCTATGAAATTCGGGCGTGTGGTTCCGTTGTGAAATGCCAGCTCTGCTCCGGGAGCTATGTCGTGAACGATTTCGAGCATGGCCGTCCCTTCGTCTCCGCTTCCGGGGTCACCTACGTCTATCGATTCGGGCATGTCGCCGGTCATCTGGGAGTCGGTCAGACTGTCTAGGCCGTTCGATATGACTCCGACTTTGATTCCCGAGCCGTCAACGCCGAACGTTTCTCTCGCAAGGTCGGAACCCATTATCTGGTCTCCTTCCGTGGTGACAGAGCCAATGCGGGGATAACCGTAGGCCGGAGGCGCGATTTTGGAGATGAAACCGAGCTCGCCGGCTTCCTCTATTTTATCAAACGGAAGCCAGCCCTGAATTATTTGATATTTTTCATTGACTATTTCCGTCTCGAGTCCGAGCGCGCTCAGCCGCTCCAAGTTCCTCTCATCCAAATCATTGTAATCAATGACAACCTGGACGTTTCCTTTCTTATCTATTTTCACAAGCTGATTGGAGAGATCCTCCGGGGATAGGCTCTCGATATTGTCCCTGTTGGCTCCCATGTCTTCCATTTTCCCTAACAAACCGTTCAATCGCGGGCTCAGTTTGGAGCTGAATCTGGCGCTATCGTACCAATCGTTGAAGCTCGAACTCCTGAGTGTGCTTTTGGCTTTGGAATCGAATGAAAAAACAGGGCTTATAACGATGATGAGGATTGCGCAAAAACAAGTAATAACCTTATGCATTAATCAACCTCCACTACAGCATGAGTTGTAGATATATGTAAATGATATCCTTCTATTTTATCCTATTTTATCCGAGTTCCGTTATTGCTTCTCTTCAGGAAATAACCGCTTATTCCGGTTATTAATATTTTACCACCTGTTTCATATATTATGTGAATTTAATTCCTGATCCTGAATCGTTCATTATGTCATGGATATTAATTGAGCGTCTGTGTATCTGCTCATATACAGACCACAGGCGCGTTTATTGGGCCGATTTCAGAACATTGTCCACTAGTCTCGCAGTTTTGTTGGGATCTTCGGCGTTTATGATTGGTGCTACCGCATACGCCCCGGCATCGAGGTAGCGTCGGATATCTTCCGAAGTCATATCGTCTGTGGGTATGAATCTTACTGCCGGAAAGATCTCCTTCAGGTTCTTGATCCACTTCACTCCGCCCATCGCGGAACACGGGAAAATGCTCACTGCGTGCGCGCGTAATTCTATACAGCCGGAGACCTCATTCGGGGTAAGCGCGCCGGGCGCGTGGAATACCTTTTCCGTTTTGCATTTTCTTAGGATACTTCTATCCAGGCATGGGGAAAATACGAATGAAGCCCCGGAGTTTACCGCCGTTCTGGCCTCCCTTGCAGTCCGGATGGAAAAGACCCCGAATACTCTCTCTCCCTTCCTTCTCACGGATTTGAGCCTGTCCTTAACCCCGCGCACTCTGAAGTCGACGCCGATCAGGCAGCCGCTCCTTTCCGATATACTCTTCACAGCGTTAAATATATGTTCCGCGGATGTTCCGGTGAGAAGCGGTATCACCCTCTCACGCTCGATTCTTTGTACAGTCTCTTTGTGAAGTTCGGAGGGGGAGGGCTTTATAGGTTCGTTGTTAGACATTTATCCCGCCTTGTTAATCGTTACAGGAATTATATCTCACGTCCGCCGCTTATTATTGCATCCCGGATTCAAGTATTTCGGAGGGAGTGGGATTCGAACCCACGATACGGTTGCCCGCATACTGGTTTTCGAGACCAGCGCCTTCGTCCGCTCGGCCATCCCTCCTGAAACGCAACAAGATAACCTACCAAAAGTGCGGGTGTTAGGCAATACGCGCCGCCCGCACAAGCCTGTGAAACTTACCCAAATTATGTAGACTTTTCTCCGTGCTCATGGACGTCCTTTCGTTAGATGTGAGAAACAGCATTAGAATAGGTATAGAAGAGGCCTCGGGGAACGAGGTTTTTTTTGTCGGCTCCTTTACGGAAAACACCTTTATCGACAGCGTCAAGATAGTCGCGCGCGGAAACGAAAACGCCGTGCCGGCGGTAATGGACTCGGCGCGTCCGGGCGATGTCGTCATTCATAATCACCCGTCGGGCAATCTGACCCCGTCTCAGCAGGATGTCCAGATCGCGTCAGTATTCGGCAATCAGGGGATCGGTTTCTACATCGTCAACAACGACGTCAGCGACGTGTACATAGTCGTCGAGCCTTTCTCGGAAAAAGAGATCGAGCCGCTCGACCTAGAAGAGCTGCGCGGGTATCTGCTTCCGGGCGGAGGCATAGCGGAATTGATGGGGGAAAGATTCGAGCTGAGGGACGAGCAGCTTCATATGCTCCGGGCCGTATCGAGGGCGTTTAACGATGAAGAAATATCGATAATCGAGGCAGGCACGGGAACCGGCAAGACGCTTTCCTATCTGATCCCGTCCGTCAGCTGGGCTCTCAAGAATGACGAAAGGGTGGTTATTTCAACAAACACTATCAACCTCCAGGAACAGCTGATAGATAAGGATATTCCTCTCGTGCATAAGGTCTTTAACGGGGGTTTCAATTACTCGCTCGTAAAGGGTATGGGGAACTATCTCTGCCTTCTGCGCGCCGAAACCGTAAACGACGGCCTGTTCGACATGGCGGAGGAGGACGAGGTCGACGCCGTGACGAGTATTCTGAACTGGGCTAAGGTGACGGCGGACGGCTCACTTTCCGACCTTAACTTCACTCCGCCTGAAAACGTCTGGGACAAGGTGTCCGCGGAGAGCGACAGCTGCCTCAGGGTCAGATGCCCGTACTATACAAGGTGCTTCTTTTACAAGTCGAGGAGGGAGATAGCGTCTTCCCAGCTGTTGGTGGTCAATCATCACCTTTTGTTTTCCGACCTCGCGATAAAGGGGGCTTCCGAGAAGAGCGACGCCGGCATACTACCTCCGTACAAGCACGTGATATTTGACGAGGCTCACCATCTCGTGGACGCGGCGACTTCACACTTCGGGATTAGGGCTACCAAGTACGGAA
>Ga0307426_1000487_pt1 | contig 27407 bp, 26 predicted proteins | sample SalMarWE160340MG_FD_202165 | JGI IMG/M metagenome (GOLD analysis project Ga0307426, IMG submission 202165) | Salt marsh sediment microbial communities from the Plum Island Ecosystem LTER, Massachusetts, United States - WE1603-40 | ecosystem: Environmental > Aquatic > Marine > Intertidal zone >...
ATCCCCACTGTGTGACGCCCGCCTGCGGCTATCGTGCACGACAGGTTCAGTACCATTATTATTAGAGCTACAGACAATAAAACCTTTAAGATCAACTTTCTACTTTTCATTACTACCTCTTGAGACTATTTTCATAGAGGCTATTATACTGCTATCTAAGAAATAGTCAATAGTTTTTATGCGGTGTCCAATATATATTCGCAAAGCCCTATTCATGAACCAATTCAAATGCAGTCCAGAAAAAATGAGCCCCAGCCGGCAACACCCCCGACGCCCTCCACAATTCCAGCGCGAGTATCCGGATGAAGGAGTAATACCAGTAGAATCTCTGATACATATGCTAAAATATTAATCTAGGAGGTGCGGAAATGGCGAAAGAACCATCTGAAGAGCAAATCTATGAGGAGGCCAGCAGGAGGGTCAAAGAGAAGAAACGTTTTTACGGTGATCTCACTACTTATTTGATTGTGAATGCTGTACTAGTTGTTATCTGGGCACTGACTGACCGGGGCTATATGTGGTTCCTATGGCCGTTAGGTATATGGGGCGTCTTTGTCCTTGGTCATGGTCTGCGCATCTTTGTTTTTGGGGAAAAATCAGACCATGAAGCTATCGAGAAGGAAGTTGAGAAGATGAAGAAGGGACAGCCATAATCGATAATTAAAATTCCCTGGTATAGTAGTATCTTAGCCTATCATTTGAAGTAACAAAGACTCAGATTGTTGGGCCGACAACAAAAGGCCAGATCATTAGATAACGATTTCTTGGCGTCTTTCCGCAAAAATCGGGCCTCAGCTGGCGGCGTCCCCGGAGGGGTTCGAACCCACGACCCGCTATCTACCTCTGGGGCTCGATAATCACTTTTAGAGAGTCCTGAGCCCGGGCGACAAGCTGAAATCCCAGGCCTGTTTCCGCCAGCCCCAGCCGGTGGGTAATCATCTCCCGTACACGTATTTTGCCTGCCTGTATCAGCTCCAGCGCCGCGGCATAATCGGCAGGGCTGCCGCCGTAGGAGCTGGTGAGCGTTATCTCATTGCGCCAGAACAGGTCGTTCACCGATATCGGAACGCTAACGCCCGGTTCCGTGGGGGCAAAGAAGAGAACAGTGCCTCCCCGCTCCACCGACTCCAATGCCTGAGCTATCGCTGACGTCGCCCCGCTGCATATTACGACAAGGTCAGCGAGACGATCACCGGCTGCCCGACGCAGATAGGTTGGGGTATATTCCTTAGCGTGAATGGCAATATCGGCTCCGAATTTTCGTGCTGCCTCCAGGCGATAATCAACGATGTCCGTCGCTATAATGTAACCGGCACCTGAAGTCCGGGCCAGTTGTATATGGAGCAGCCCGGCAACGCCGCTGCCGATAACGAGAACACTTTGCCCCGGCTGTAGATGGGCTAATCTTTGCCCGCGCAGGACACAAGCCAGCGGCTCAATGAAGGTCGCCTCTTCAAAAGATACTTCGTCAGGCAAGGGGAATATGCCCTGGTCGACATTGATGCGCGGCAGCCGCACATATTCAGCAAAGCCACCGGGGTCGAAGTTCGTCCGGCGCAGGGTATCGCAAACGGTGTGGTGTCCGCTGAGACAGTAGTGGCACGTGTTACAGGGAACATGATGGGCGGCACAGATCCGGGCGCCCACTTTATAACGTTTCACCCCCTCCCCGACAGCGGCAACCACGCCGGCAACTTCATGACCCAGGACTAAGGGTGCTTTGTGCAGGCGATACCATTCCAGCAAATCGGTGCCACAGATGCCGCTGGCCTCCACCTTCATCAGTACCTCGCCGGGGCCAACCTGCGGCGTGGGCATCTCCTCCAGCCGCACATCTTGATTACTGTAATACATAGCTACGCGCATGGTAGTTTCCTCTCAGCAGACCATAAGGCGGGGATAAACCCTGCCACTACGTCTATACACATATCACACCCCCCCTCCACCGGGATTGCTTCGTCGCCTTCGGCTCCTCGCAAAGACAGAAGGGGTGTCATTGCGAGCCCTTCCTTTTTTAAATTTGTCACTGCGTGCCCAGGCTTTACGGAATGCGAAGCCCTTCAGGCGATGCGGCGGCACCGCATGTACCGAACCTGCGAATCACTTATCCGCTATGCTTTTCGTTCGTCAATGGCTCATGTTTGCTGTTTGGGCCACTTCCAAGCGAACCAGGCAATCAGTCCTGTAACCACAATTGTTGAACCAATAATCAATATCTGGCAAGCAGACGGCGGTGACAAATGCTCGGTGAAATGAACGATGTTAAGAATTGTAAAGACTATGCCCACAACAAAGTTTGACCAGCGGTTAGCCGAGTCCTTCAAGGTCAGGGATAGGACAGCCATCACCAGCGGTACCAACCAGAAAAGAGCCATAAATAGCATCATTCCCTGTCCCATCTCCATATCCCACATCTGTTCGACAGCTTCTCGTCCCATAAAGGACAATACAGCGTGGGCTGACATAGCCACCGCCATAAAGACCCACAACACCGCAATTCTTGTCTTCCATCTCAAGAGTTCCATAATCTATTCACCTCCTTTTTTTGGCCGCCGTTTCGGCTGCTTCTACGGCATTGGCATGTAGAATTCGACTTCCATGCTCTCGATGACCTTTTCATACTTCGGCATGAGCGCCTGCATCTCTGGATCGGCGCCCATCTTCTGGGGGTGGGCTTCAAATGCAGCGAGGCTATCGAACTCGCCCTCGGAAATGATGGTGTTCATGGTATCGCCTCCACCGCTAAGGGGGCGGTAGCACTTCCCGGATATCCCTAATACACGATTCGCGATAGCCATGTGTTTTTTTTCAAGCTCCATCGCCTCTGACATCTTTCCAGGGACTGCTTTCATAATGGTTCGTACCATTACTTTCATTGTATTCTCCTCCTTTCTTTTAGCGTTCCACAGTATTCATTCTTTCTTTCCAAGGCATGGCCTGGCGGAAAGCGCCAGCGCCGCTATCCACATCGCAAAGAGAACATATATGACGGGGAAATACGGAGCCCAGAGAGCGATGCCAAAGCCCAGACCGATTCCACCGAAAACCAGGATCGAGAACCAGGCCCACTTCTCTGCCCTCCTGAGCGGAATCACAGCAACCACGGCCAACAATACCAGAGCAATAAAGTGATATACAGCATAGAACTTAACTGCCAGCGTCAGGACTGCCGACCCACTGACGGTTGTTCCCATCATTTCCGCCCACATTTGAGTGAAGCTTTCGGTGGCTGCAACTCCCCAGACGAATTGAAACACACCAAATGCTCCAATGATGCACATCAAGACAGCGGCGGCATTCAACTTTTTCAATTTAATCACCCCCTCTTCAGATTTCGGATAGTTAAAATAAGACCAGCCTCTCCGCTGCCTTCAGCGAAGAAGCTGGCCTTGTTTAGCACGGGTATCACCATTATTCTTTCCCGTTCTTCACATTATCGTATAGTTCCTGGGCTTGATCAGGAGTAGCGTTATCATGGATGATGGCGCGCAGGGCTCTTATCATGGCCACGGGGTGCTCGTTTTGCCAGATGTTCCTCCCCAGATTCACACCTATGGCACCTTTCTGGATGCCTTTATAAACAAATTGAAGTACTTCATATCCTGTAGGGACCTTGGGCCCACCGGCAATGACCACCGGAACGGGACAGCCCCTTGTAACCCTCTCGAATTTTTCACAGTAATAGGTCTTTACAACTCTAGCGCCCAGCTCAGCAGCAATACGGCTGGACAAAGAAAGATAGCGGGCGTCACGCTTCTTCAGTTCCCTGCCCACAGCGGTAACCGCCATTACCGGCATGCCACACCTTTCCCCTTCATCAACAAGCCTGGCCAGATTCAGCAAGGAATCGTGCTCATAATCGGTCCCGACGAAGATGGAGATGCCCACGGCACAGACATTGAGCCGGATGGCTTCCTCCATAGAGGCAGCTATCCCCTCGTGAGCCAGGTCCTTTCCCAATACGCTGGTGCCGCCGGATACTCTGAGGATAATCGGTTTTGTCTTGCCAGGGTCTACACACGACCTTAAAACTCCCCGGGTAATGAAAATCGCATCGGTGTAAGGGAGAAGGGGTTCGAGAGTTTTACTCGGGTTTTCCAATTTTTTGATAGGACCCTGAAAATACCCATGGTCCACGGGTAAAAACAAACAGCGGCCATCTGCTTGAATTAATCGCGCCAGACGATTTTGCATACCCCAATCCATGACAACAAACCTCCTCTCTATGAGATTTTAGGGCTATTATACCACAGGAACGCAGGAGATAAGTTCTTCCAAGATTTCCCTCTCTTAAGATAAGAGGGGGAAAGGCCTGCCCGCCGAACACCTGCCCGCCAGGCCTTGGCAGGCGGGAATTCTTTGGCAGGCGGGGGAGTTATGAAGAGAATGCAATTGATGCTGAGCAACCAGCACCAGGGTGCTGCAAATAACCCCCTTTGTCCCCCTTAAAATAAGGGGGAGATTTGAAGAAAGGTCTTATTCTAAGGGGGGAGAGACACTAATCTTTGAGAGCAAGCCTTGTCGAAAAAATTGCAAATCCTAGCCACCAATCGGTGGCAGCATGTTTGCCCCCTGGCCGTAATAGTAGATAAACAGGTAAGCCACGAGAGCTAATTCCATCGCCAGTGCGATAATGATCAGCAGGACAGCACGCTGGATATTTCTATACTTCGCTGCGTTGACCCGGGCCAGGCCAAAGATCTGCCTGGTGTATACATCGATAGCAGACGCTTCATCTTTTATCATAGCTTCAAGAGCCTGCCTGTAAGCAGACAAAGTCGGGAATTTACAGATTCCCACGAAGAAGGCCGGCTCACATTCGGCTGCCTTATCCGTGTCTCCTGTTTCCTCCTCAACCAGGCGAATCCTGGGACGTACTGTCAGGATAAAGCTCACTATAGCCATTAAAGAAACGACGAAGTATATCGAGAGCAGTATAACAGTGAACAAGTTAATCGGGATGAGGCGGTAGTAGACGATAAAGAAGACCATAAACACGCCGAGAGCAGCGAGCAGTGATATTGCCTTCTGGTCGGCGCGTTCGAGCAGCCGATTCTCGGCATCCAGGACCCTCAACACGAAAAGAAGCCTGTTAGCGGATGTACTACTTTGTTCTTTACTTGGACTGCTCTGCGCCATTTCGAAATCTCGTCAGCATTATACAGACACTTATTCGAGTTCGTCAATTAGATTCTTCTGTTTCACTTCGTTCAGGGACAGAATGACAGGAGGCGAAGTGCTCAGAATAGCAACTGGATGTTGTTAAAGGCCCTCTCGGCACAGGCTTGCACATTTTTCCCGGAACACGTTATACTATGGCAGAGAGCTTTCTGGTGACTTTAGCGGAATGGAACCACCCGTTCCCATCCCGAACACGGAAGTGAAACGCTCCAGCGCAGACGATACTTGAGGGGAAACCCTCCGGGAAAATATGTCGTTGCCAGGAAGCTCTCATTTTTGCTGCTGAAGTCAATCTTTTTACCATTAGATGTCATCGTTCCTAAAGTATTGAGTATGTTATTATTTGTAAGGGGGGGTGAAGAAATGAACGCAGTACAAACCTTTAAGCTCACCAAGGAATTCGATGGCCTGGTAGCGGTAAACGGCATCGATTTGGAGATAAAGAAAGGCGAGCTTTTCTCCCTCCTCGGCCCTAACGGGGCAGGGAAGACTACCACCATCAGGATGTTGTGTTGCCTCTTAAAGCCAACCAGGGGGACAGCTTCCATATTGGGCTACGATATTGCTAAGGAGCCATTTAAGGTCAAAAAACTCATCGGGGTATCACCTCAAGAGACTGTCCTCTCCGAGCGCCTTAACTGCTGGGAAAACCTGGCTCTGATTGGCAAGGTCCATGGCTTGAGTTCTAACGAAGTAAAAGGACGTTCGAAGGAACTACTGGAGACGATGGGGCTTATGGAAAGGTCTAAAGACCAGGTGCGGAAGTTTTCCGGAGGGATGAAAAGGCGGCTCAGCATCGCTATGGCTCTTGTTTCTGACCCCGAGGTATTATTTCTGGATGAACCTACCCTTGGACTGGACCCCCAGTCGAGAAGAGCCATCTGGGAATATATAGCTGAGATTAAGGGAAAGAAGACCATTCTTCTCACTACCCATTATATGGAGGAAGCGGATTTCCTCTCCGAGCGAATAGGGATTATCGACGAAGGAAGGGTTGTAGCTTTGGGTACATCTCAAGAACTAAAGACAAATCTCCTTGAGATGCGCAGCATGGTCGTCTCAACAGAAAACCTCACCGCTGAGGTCATAGCGGATTTACAAGGCAAATACTCCAGGTTGGAGAAGGTCAAGGAGAAGCTCAGGATTTTCCACAAGGACTTAGACTTCAAAGAGATCGTGGACTATCTCCATTCTCGAGGAGTTACCGTTTATTCTGCTGCCTTAGAGCAGCCAACCCTGGAGGACGTCTTCATCCAGATAACGGGAAAGAAGCTTAGAGACTAGAAGGGAGGCGAAGGAAATGAAGTTCTGGGAAATTGGCAAAAGGAATCTGAAGGAGATTTATAGAAACCCTGTGCTTCTAGGCTTTCTCCTGGGAATGCCCCTTGCCTTTATGCTGGTATTTTGCTCTGCCTTCGCCGGGGAGCAGGCCAGCCCTATTGCGATGAGTGTAGTGGACGAAGACCACTCCCAAACCTCCTTTGCTTTTATACAATGTCTTGGAAGCATAGAGGCTATCGAGCTGAATGAGTCGATATATAGTGAAGAATCTCAGGCCCAAGAGGACCTGGAGGACAGCAGGATATCATTCTATTTATTAATTCCCTCAGGATTCGAGGCGGCAAAGCAGGCCCAACAAACTGTCAACTTAGAGTTAGTCTACAAGGAAGCAGACCCGATGATAGGTCTACAAGTAAAACCTATAATAGAGGCTGTCGGCTCTGAATTCCTGGGAGTGGCTCCCCCTTTAAATGTTGAACTAAAGGGAACAGAGAGCAAAATAAAGAACGAGACGGTCAATTTCTTTGCTCCCGGGATAGCTGTCTTCGGACTCATGATTTTAGTTTCCACAGCGGCGGAGATAATTGGCGGTGATAGGGAGAAGGGCTTTCTGGCTCGAATGTTTACTACCCCGGCAAGACCCTGGGATTTCATTCTGGGCTATTCCTTGCCCTTTATCCCGGTGCTCATCGTCTCCACGCTGATTTATCTTGGCGTGGGGATGGCGCTGGGCTTGACCATTGTCGGCAATCTGGGGCATGCCTTTCTTATTTTTTTCCTTATCGGGCTTTGCTCTATCGGGATAGGCATGATAGTGGGCAGCTTAATCAAGAGTGAGTCTCAAGCAGGCGTCTGTTGGATATTCATCGTTCCCATGGCCATGATCTCCGGGGCCTGGTTCTCAGTGAAGGGTATGCCTTCGGCTGTTAAAAGCGTTGCCGGAGCCCTTCCTTTTATCCATGCTATAGATGGTTCTCGGGCTATTATCAACGGCTCATCTCTCTCAGCTATCATGCCCGATCTTTACTGGCTTGTTGGCTGGGCAGTCGTCCTATTTGCTGCCGGGATTGCATTATTCAGCAGGAAGATGGTGAGTTAGAACTTGCTATTGTAGAGCCTGCATCCTGTCATCGCTCTAACTGTGCCAGGTCGAATTTCATGCCGTCCCTGGCGGCGATGACCCGGATTTCGGTCTCCTCGGTCAATTTCTCAGCCAGCTCCCAGGGTTTAGCCCGCCACATGGTCATGCCAAAATGAGTAAGTATGGCTATCCTGGGCTTTAGTTTCTCAATTATACTCTTGACCTCGGGAAGAGCTAGATGGTCAATGGGAGCTCCTGGATTCAATCGGACCACATTGATAATCAGCAAATCGCCTTCATAGTGATTGGCTAAATCATCGAAATATCTGGTGTCAGTAATCCAGGAGAAGGTATGCCGCGGCGTCTGGAAAATAAAGCCATATGTCTCCACGGGATGTTTGTGCCTGATGGGGGTCTTAAAAGAAACGTCGTTAATTACATAGGACCCTCCTTCAGTTAAGACCTGGATGCTCTCAAGATAAGACCGTAAATAAGACAAAACAACGGGGTCTTGATTCAAGGCATCGGCGGGGGCAAAGACCGTGCCGCGCTTCTTTGTCCCTCCGTCGGTCATAGCTTCAATCATGATATTAATATCCCCGCTGTGGTCTAAATGTCTGTGAGACAAAATAATAGCGTCCAGTTTCGTGGGATCGAGCTTCCTCCTGGCAATCTGGACCAGGGAGCCAGGACCGGGGTCCAGGAGTATTTGAGTGTCGCCCAGAGTAAGCCAGGCACCCCCTGAAGCAAGAAACTGGCGAATCACTACAAACCTGGCACCGGCGGTACCCAGAAAGGTAATTGTGTCGCTTAATTCAGCCACCGCTGAATTATAGCAAGGAAAGCTGCTAAAATGATAAAGTGGAGTTATAGAAGGACCTATGAGCTACGGGACAGGCGGCAATCGCTTCGCCATTCAAACATTTAGCCTTTCCAGGAAATTCGGAGAGCTGGTAGCAGTAGATGGCATAGATTTATCTATCAAGGAAGGTGAGCTATTCTCCCTGCTAGGACCGAATGGCGCTGGCAAAACAACTGCTATCAAGATGCTATGTTGTCTGCTCAGACCGAGCAGTGGCACAGCCACGGTCATGGGCCGTGATATACATGAAGACCCCATGGCAGTGAAACAAATAATAGATGTCTCGCCGCAAGAGACAGCAATAGCGGAGCATCTTAACGCCTGGGAGAACCTGCGCTTGATTGGGGGGATACGAGGATTGGCGAAAGAAGAGGTGAAAAGGAGGTCAGAGGAACTGCTGGAGATGGTAGGCCTGGCTAAGAGGGCTAAAGATCAAGTGCGGAAGTTTTCCGGAGGGATGAAAAGGAGGCTCAGCATCGCTATGGCTCTTGTTTCCGACCCTCAGGTGCTATTTCTGGATGAACCCACCCTGGGCCTGGACCCCCAGTCAAGAAGAGGTATATGGGAACATATAGCAGAACTTAAGGGGAAAAAGACGATACTGCTTACGACCCATTACCTGGAAGAGGCTGATGCCCTGGCGGATAGAATAGCGATAATAGACGAGGGCAAGATAGCGGCCCTGGGAACTCCGCAGGAGTTAAAAGACAGCATCTCCGATATGCGAGTAATGGTAGTCAAGGCAAAGAACCTGCCCCCTGATGCCATTGAGGGTCTAAAGGAGATATACCCGGAAGTGAAAGCAACAGAGGACGGAATTGAGATCGGAGCTAAAGAATTGAGTTTCTACGAGATAGTAGATTATTTGCGCCCCAGGGGAGTTGCTATCCAGTCCATGGCTCTGAAACAACCCACCTTAGATGATGTATTTCTGCACCTTACCGGAAAAGAGTTAAGAGAATGAGATTTGCGGAATTAGCCATAAGAAACTTCAAGGAGATGTGGCGAGACCCTATATCTATGGGGCTCGAAATAGGGATTCCCGCAGGTTTTCTGGTTATATTCTGGGCTCTTGGTCGGAGTATGAGGGACGAAAGCTTTCTCGTTCCTTCCATGTTAGTACCGGGAATAGCGGTCTTTGGTTTTACTTTCTTGTTAATGTTTTCAGCCGTGGTGCTCGCCCGAGACAGGGAAAGCGCACTTTTGTCAAGACTCCTCGTCGCCCCACTCAAGCCACACGATTTTATTTTGTCTTACTCCTTGCCCTACATCCCACTGGTTATCCTTCAAATATTACTATGCTTCGGCATAGGGGCTTTGCTGGGACTTGAGGTGACTGGGAATACCGGCCTCGCTTTTCTCATCCTTCTCATCATGGGGATATGCTCTGTGGAACTGGGAATGATTCTGGGACTGCTCTTTGCCGTGAATCAAGTGTCGGGCGTTGGCTCAGCGATAATAACCCTCGTAGCTGTACTCGGAGGAATCTGGATAGACTTAGGAACGATAGGAGGCGTGTTTTACGGCATAGGGAATGCTCTTCCCTTTGCCCATGCTATTGATGCGGCACGAGCTGTTATTATAGGGGCTGACTTCAGTAGTATTGCCACAGATGTCTACTGGGTCCTGGGCTATACCGTGGTGTTTTTTGCTTTAGGTACTTTCTTGTTCAGGCGGAGGATGGTGGAATGAATAAAATAGAAACGCATTTAGCAGATAAGAGAAAATAATGGCGGAACTGGAAGTAGAAATCGCCCGGCTGATAAGGGAATACCAGGCTAAAACAGGAAAGGCCTTGACTATTGGCTCAGTCGAGTCGGCTACCGGCGGCAGGATAGCTGACAGGATAACCAACGTCCCCGGTAGCTCGGATTACTTCAAGGGCTCTGTAGTGGCTTACAGCAACGAAGCAAAAATCGCCTTGCTCAGGGTAAAAAGTGCGACCATTGAAAATTATGGGGCCGTGAGCGAGCAAACGGCTCTGGAGATGGCTCAAGGCGGCAGAAAGCTCCTGGATGTGGATATATGCGTCTCCGATACCGGGATTGCCGGTCCCTCAGGCGATACTCCCGAAAAACCGCTGGGCTTGTTTTATCTCGGCCTGGCAGCCAGAGGTGAGAGCTTGAATCAGAAGCATGTCTTTCAGGGAAATCGAGAGGGAAACAAGCGGGATGCTGCCGAAGCCGCGCTAAACATGCTGAAGCAATACTTGTTGCGGTGCATCAACGCCGGATGATGTAGTGCGAGGCTTTAGCCTCGTGCAGCACGACCCTCAAGGGTCGCACTACAAAATTAGGGTAAGGAGGTTAAAAGCAATGACAACCGAGAAGTTCACTGTAGATGGAAGTCAAGTGGTCGAGAAGATCAAGGAGCTAATACATCAGGGAAATATCAGAAGAGTCCGTTTAATACATAAGGGGCGTCCTTTGATAGACATTCCGCTGACGGTAGGCGTTGGTGTGACTGCGGTAACGGTCCTGGCAGCCCCGGTACTGGCTGCGCTGGGAGCAATTGCCGCACTGGTCACGGAATGCACTATCGAGGTAGAAAGGGTAGAAGATACCGCGGGAGAGAAGGGCGAAAAACAATAGAAATCTAGCTACTCTCTAGGCAATGGTTCGGGGACTGTAAGCGCTGCCGACCCGAACGACCTGCATTCCACACAGGGCTATAAGGACAAGAAGGAGGTGTCAAAAATTAAAATCGAGGAAATAAGGGTTAGAGACAGAATGCGAATGCGGGGGCTGAAGAACAAAGGCTTAATAGAAATTTCCCAGGACCCTAAGACGGGGAATTTCATTCTCATCGTGGGCAAGGGGACTCACAGGAAGTGGTTGCTCTTCAACTTTCCGGATGGAATGTGGAGAGCCGAGTGTTCAAAAGAGCAAGTCTTAGACGTAGTGAAGGATTTCTTGACTGAGAAAATTCTGAAGGATTAAGGTCCGTCCCTCTTCACTCAGCGGCTGAGCGTAGAATAGAATAGCCCCTTTAAGGTATACTTTGCATCATGGCAACTTTCGATACAGGTGAAATAAAGTCCAGGGCAAAAGGCAACTTTACCGATGCCTGGACAGCTACAGCGAAGCTTATTCCCACTGGCACTGAAATCTCTCTGCCGAGGAAAGGCAACCCCCATCTTGTACGGGAATTAATTCAAAAATCCCGCCAGATATTGCTAAACCTGGGCTTTGACGAGGTCGAGAATCTCACAATGCTGCCCGACAGCGATGTGGTCAAGCAGTATGGGCCGGAAGCTCGAGCTATTCTCGACAGGGCTTTTTACCTAGCTGAATTGCCCCGCCCTGACATAGGGTTGAGCGCGAGAAGAATAGCTCAACTAAAGAAGATAGCAGAAGAAATTGACATTGAAAAACTGCAGACTATTTTGAGAAATTATAAAAAAGGGGAAATCGAGGCGGATAACCTCATCGAAGAGCTTATTGCCGGACTGGGCATCACTGATCGCCAGGCTACGGAGCTCCTGGACAAGGTTTTCCCCGAGATGAAAGACCTACAGCCAGTGCCCTCCAGCAAGACTCTGAGGAGTCACATGACGGCTACCTGGTTTCATACCTTAGCAGCTTTACAGGATAAAGCCAGCTTTCCAGTCGCTTTATTCTCCGTAGGGCCCAGGTATCGCAACGAACAGAGAGAAGATGCCCAGCATTTGCGAGTCCACCACTCGGCATCCATCGTGGTCATGGACCCCGAAATGTCCTTGGATGCGGGAAGAGCGATTACCAGGGATATCATGCAGCAATACGGCTTCTCCGACGTCAAATTTGAGACCAAGATAGCAACATCCAAGTACTATGCCCCCGGGCAAGAGCAAGAGGTCTTCGTCAAGCATAAGATTCGTTCAAGTTGCCTCGTCCCCGGGCAGGAGCAAGAGGCCTTCGTCAAGCATAAGGGCAACTGGCTCGAGATAGCGGACATCGGAATGTATTCGCCTGTCGCCCTGGCGAATTTCGACATCAAATACCCTGTGTTCAACGCCGGATTCGGCATTGAGCGACTGGGGATGCTTCTTTATAAAATAGACGATGTAAGAAAGCTGGCATATCCCCAGTTTTCTGTAATGGAGTATTCCGACGAAGAGATAGCTAAATCTATTACCTTTATAGCCAGCCCTGAGACAGCCAGGGGACAGAAAATAGCTCAGGCAATCGAGGAAACCGCCCGCAAGCACAAGGACGAGATTGCCCCGTGTGAATTTTTGGCCTGGCAAGACAAGTCCGTTGAGGTGAAAGTTGTCGAAAAAGAGGCCGGCAAGAGATTAATCGGTCCCGCCGGTTTCAACGAGATCTGCGTTGCCGATGGCAGTATTTATAGTGATGTTGCGCCTTCAGGCATACACACCGGGATAAACTATATGCATGCTATAGCCATGGGTGCCGCAGCAGCAATAGAAAGTAGCAAAGATAATTTAACTTATCAGGTAAAGGGAATAAGGCATCTCTCCGACCTTAATCTACAGATTTCCGAAGCTGTGCGACAACATGTTGAAGGACAGCAGAAGAAAATAAAGGTCGCCGGCGCTGTATTTATAACCATAGAGGCACGACCTGTGTGAGGAGAAAGTGACAAAGCAAGCAGAAAATAAATCATTACAAAAACTCGCTAACCTGAAAAGGCAACATAAGGGGCTTATTAACCTCATGCCTCTACAGACAGGTGGCATGCTTACCGATGCTGCCAAAGAGGCCTTAACGGAATTCGGGGATGGATATTCTGTATGTGACTTTTGCGAGGGCGTTTTGTGCAGTGTAACCAATCCCCCCATCCAGGACTTTGTCCAGGAGCTTCTACCTCAATTCTTAGGCTGCGAAGTTGCCACCATAACCCACGGAGCCCGGGAAGCTAAATTCGTGGTCATGCATTCTCTAGCAGGGCCGGGCGATTCGATTCTTGTTGACGGTAACAGGCATTACACAACGGTCGTAGCTGCCGAAAGGGTGGGACTAAATGTAATCGAGGTGCCTCATTCCGGAAATCCGGAATTCAGAGTCGACGTTAACGAATACGCACCGCTAATAAAAAAACATGCCCCCAAGCTAATTCTATTAACTTATCCGGACGGTAATTATGGAAATCTTCCTGATGCCGGAAGGTTGGGAGAAATCGCTCAGGAATATAACATTCCTTATGTCCTTAACGGGGCATATGCTGTAGGCAGAATGCCTGTAAGCATGGAGGAGATAGGGGCTGATTTCATTATTGGCAGTGGGCACAAAAGCATGGCCTCCGCCGGACCTGTCGGGGTATTGGGAATGAAGAAGAAATGGGAAGAGATAGTGTTGAGAAAATCCGGCAAATATAGCAAGAAAGATATTGAGCTCCTCGGCTGTACTGTAAGAGGAGTTCCTCTAATAACGCTCATGGCTTCCTTTCCTTATGTAAAAGAAAGAGTTCAGCATTGGGATGAGCAGGTATCTAAAGCACAGTGGTTTTCCGCCGAGCTTGAGAAATTAGGCTTTACACAAATAGGCGAAAAGCCGCATAGGCATGACTTGCTGCACTTCGATACCCCCGTGCTCTACGAAATCTCCAAGCGCGTCCGAGAGAGGGGATATTTCCTATACAAAGAATTAAAGGAAAGAGGCATTTGGGGACCACAGCCAGGCATGGCAAAGTCTTTCAAACTCTCCACCTTCGCTGCCGATAGGCAACAGCTAGGGTTTGTTATAGATTCATTTAAGGCTATCCTGAATAAATATAGTTAGCGAACCTGGGCAAAAATCCAGCGGTGTCTTTGAGCATAGGCTTCCTTCAACTTCTGTAAAGATGCTTGAAATGGCATAGAGGTAATATTATCCGTGCTCATGATTATAGCGTCCTCTCCATCGCTTGAATAATACCTGGGGCGCCTCCCCACCACCTGGAAGCCATACTTTTTATAAAGTTCCTGAGCTATTTCATTAGAGGCACGCACCTCCAGAGTGACTACATTAGCATCCAATATCTGTGCCAGCTCAATAGTTTCTATAAGCAAACCTTCACCTATGCCAAGTCGACGATAACTATCTCTTACACCAATGGCAATGATATGTGCCTCCTTCATCATCATCCAGAAGCCTGAAAAGCCGACTACGTTTTCCGATACGTTAAGTTGACGTCCATAACTGAAGAGCCGTTTGAACCAGGGCAGTTTCTGTATCGCTTCTACCTCAGATTCTGACGTACTCCTCTTATTACAGGCCACTATATAGCGGACGGATGGATTGTAAAGATCCCGCTTATACGCCGATTGAGAGCGAAACACCCACTCACCAGGGAAAGCCTCTCTATCAATTTGGGCTACCTGGGGGATATCCTCATACTCCATAGGGCGGATGATATAATATTTGCCTGGCATCGATTGAAATTCTAGCATAGTATCGGGCTTTTAGCCCTGATCCCTCCTTTCATTACGTCAGACAATTCAGCACCCCTGTTCCATACACTTTTTCGCCTTCAACCTGCACTCTACAGAATAGGGCCTAGCTGGTATTGACAACATAGGTAGCCGATGCTATAGTAATGAGAAGCTACCAAGCTAATGAGGTGCAAGAATGAACTATGGACGTGAGTTACTGAAGGGAAACACTGATTCTCTACTGCTCTGCTTAATTAGTCGTGAGCCTACCTATGGCTACCAAATAGTAAAGGAACTGGAGAAGAGGAGTAATGGGTATTTTCAGTTTAAAGAAGGTACTCTTTATCCCGCTCTACACCGCCTAGAGCGAGACAACCTTATCACAGCTAAATGGCAGATACTACCTAATGGACAGCAAAGACGTTATTACTACATAACTGAAAGGGGACAGCAGGTCCTAGCTAACAGGTTAGCTACATGGCAGGATTTTTCTACGGCAGTTCAAGCAGTGACGCAAGCGGAAACAATCTAGGGCTCAAATGAGAAGTAACATAAGCCATTATTTAAACAAGTTTAAAGCGTGCCTCCAGATCGACCAGACTATAAGGGACGGTGTGGCTGAGGAGCTTTACACACATCTCGAGGATAAGAGTCGGGAGCTAGAAGAAAACGGACTAAGCAAAGAGGAAGCAAGCAAAATCGCAGTACAATCTCTGGGCTCCCCTGAATTAATTGCCCAGCAAATCTATGAAACACATGCTCAAGGTAGCTGGAAAGAAGCACTTTTCAGTGCCTTGCCCCACTTTCTGGTTGCTTTACTCTTCACTTCATATTACTGGCAAAATATCGTCTACGTGTCAATTATGTTAGCGCTAATCGTTGGCATAGCAATTTATGGTTGGCATCGAGGTAAGCCAATATGGATTTTCCCCTGGTTGGGATACTACCTTATGCCAGTAGTAGTTACCGGTATATTGCTGCTTTCCCTTCCCCAAGGTTGGGGCTGGATAGCAGCGCTCATCTATATCCCCCTGGCTCTTTTTGTTTTTATCCATATAGTGAGGCAAACTGCAAGGCGGGACTGGCTATATGCATCACTGATGCTAGCCCCTATGCTTGTGACATTCGCCTGGTTTTCGTCCTTGGGCACGGGAAATGAGCTTTTGACAAACGGCATTTGGCTGGCAAGCTTGCAAACAAATGCACTTTGGATAGTTATTAGTTTTATTGCTTTGGCAGCAGCAACTATCGCCTTCATCCGCCTCAAGCCGCGCAGATATAAAATTATGAGTTTATTAATTCCACCTCTCGTGATCTTATTCTCGGTAACCACGGCAAGCCGAGGAAAAATTGATTACTGGGGTTGGCTGATATTGCTCTTTGCTTTATGTGCCTTTGCCATCCCAGTATGGATGCAAGCCAGAGCATACCAATAATCCTCCCTGAAAACTTTGTTCTTCAGCGTCCCCAAGATTTACCCAGTGGCATTTTAAAGGTGCCATGGAATCCACCTACAAAATCAAGGGGGCTATGGAGGCGCGGGAGCGAAGCGGATTTTTCGTGGGGTACTAAGGAGCCGAAGATTAACTCTGTTCCTGACTCCACAAGCTAGGTTGGGGCTGAATATCCCTTTTGTAAGGCAGTCCCAGGTGTTCGTAAGCAAGCCTAGCAGCTACCCTGCCACGAGGTGTCCGTTCCAGAAAACCTAACTGAAGAAGGTACGGCTCGTAAACATCCATAATAGTATCAGCATCCTCGTTAATAGAAGCAGCAATGGTATCTAGACCTACAGGACCGCCGTCAAATTTGTCAATTATTGTATGCAACACTCTATGGTCTATGTCATCCAAACCCACAGAATCTATCTCCAGCTTTGAAAGTGCTTCCAGAGCTACTTCCTTGGCGACCACTCCATCTGCCATGACCTGAGCATAATCTCTTACTCTCTTTAAGAGACGATTGGCTACTCGAGGAGTACCTCTAGCACGCTGGGCAATCGGGACAAGCCCTTCTCTCTCCGCTTTCACCTTAAGGATAGTTGCTGCCCTTTCCAAAATCGTCTGTATTGCTGCCTCGTCGTAGAAATCAAGATGATATGTCACCCCAAATCTATCGCGAAGGGGAGGACTCAATAGAGCAAAGCGCGTAGTAGCCCCAATTAAGGTAAAACGGGGCAAATTCAACCGTAAATTTCTAGCGGCTGGACCTTTCCCCAAAAAAATGTCAAAAACAAAATCCTCCATTGCCGGATAGAGTTTTTCTTCTATTGTATGGCTAAGCCTGTGTACTTCGTCAATAAAAAGGATATCCCCCTCATGTAGATTAGTAAGAATAGCTGCTAGGTCTCCAGTGCGTTCTATCGCCGGCCCAGAACTAACTTTAATATTGACTCCCATCTCGGCAGCAATGATGTAGGCAAGGGTAGTCTTTCCCAAACCGGGAGAACCATAAAGAATGATATGATCTAGCGGCTCACCTCTTTTTTGAGCAGCGACGATAGCTATTTTTAGATTATCTTTAATTTTTTCTTGACCTATGAATTCGCTAAGGCGTCTGGGGCGAAGGTCAAAGTCAATAAAGCCATCATCGGTTGCCGTTTTACCTGAAATAATCCGCACCGCTAACCTTTACCCCGATTAAATCGGGGAATTTTTACTAGCTCTCTAATTTTAAAGTCGCAGCCTCCTCTTCACCAAGACCTCCCCCCTTCAATCTTCCCCCATCATCAGGACTCACAGAAAGGACCCGAGATGGGATGAGCTTACCGAGAATGACATTTTCCTTGAGACCACGAAGCCTATCCAACTTGCCTTTGACCGCGGCATCAACAAGAACACGGCCTGTTTCTTGGAAAGACGCAGCTGCCAGCCAACTGTCCTTGCTCAAGCTAGCTCTGGTTATCCCGAGAAGTGCAGCTTGAGCCGTTGCTGGCTCACCTCCTTCGGCCAGTACCCTGGCATTTATATCTTCATAGTCAAACCGATCAACTAACTCGCCGGGCAAAAGCTTTGTATCTCCTGAGGAAATAATTCTCACGTTGTTTAACATTCGCCGAGTAATGACAGCAATATGTTTATCATGTATAGTCACCCCTTGTGAGCGATATACTTTTTGTATTTCATCAATCAGATATTGCTGGACTGCATCCTTTCCCATAATACGCAAGATATCATGCGGGCCAATAGGACCTCTAGTAAGCCGATCGCCCGCTTTGACCTTATCCCCTGATTGAACAAGCAAATATGCACCATGGGAAACACTATATTCTCTCTCTTCCGCCTCTTCATACCTAACATAAACGTGGTCACCCTCAATGCCGACTTGGCCAGCTACTCTAGCTACTATAGATTGAGATTGCCCTGCTTCACCATGGCCCCGACTTGTCGGGGCTGGTAATCTCTTTTTGGTCTTCTTTGGGGTCTTCTCTGGCAGATAAAATAGTATGTTACCAGCATCCACCGATTGTCCATCAGTTACAGCTAGCTCCGCTCCTGGCAGAATTGGGTATTCATCCAAATAGAATTCAGAGCTAATGACCTTGACTATGCTTGTTCCGTCAGTATGGGTTACTTCAACAGTACCATCAATCTCAGAAATGATTGCACTGCCACCTGGTGTTCTGGCCTCGAAAAGCTCTTCTACGCGAGGCAGCCCGGTGGTAATATCGACACCTACTATGCCCCCAGTATGAAAAGTGCGCAGAGTGAGCTGAGTTCCAGGCTCACCGATGCTCTGGGCAGCGATAACACCTACAGCGGTTCCAATCTTTACTAATCGCTTCTTTCCCAAGTCCCTTCCATAGCAGTTTTGACAAACACCAAATCGAGAACGGCAGCTAAGAGGCGACCTCACGTGTACCTGAGTAATGCCGGCCTCGATAATTTGTCGCACTTTATCTTCGTCAATTTCTTCATCACGGTCAACAATGACTGCATGTGTGCCTGGATCAACAATCTTGCTTGCTGCTAAGTAGCCAGTAATTCGATCTTCAAATGGGGGAAGGGACCCTTCTTCGGTTTCCCGGGATATCCAAATTCCCTCGGTAGTACCACAATTTGTTTCGGTTACCATGACATCTTGGGCTACATCGACAAGGCGCCTGGTAAGATAACCACTATCCGATGTCCTTAAGGCGGTATCAGCTAATCCTTTGCGAGCACCATGGGTAGAAATGAAATACTCCATGGGTGTCAGTCCATCACGGAGACTCGATTTAATGGGAAAATCTATTATCCTTCCTGAGGGGTCGGTCATCAACCCGCGCATCCCTGCCATCTGCCTGATTTGAGAAATATTCCCCTTGGCACCCGATGTAGCCATCATGTAGACGCTACCATAAGGGTCTAGCGACTGGGATATATCCTCAGTAACCTTATCTGTAGCCTCCATCCATACTTGAACTGTACTTTCATACTTTTCACCCTCGGTAATCAAGCCATGGTTAAGTTGATCTTCAATAAGGCTAACTTTCTCATCGGCTTCTTTAAGAAGCTTGGCCCTCTTTGGAGACTCCTCAATATCATCCATAGCGATGGAAACGCCCGACTTTGTAGCATAGTCAAACCCTAATTGCTTAAGTCTATCAAGGACACCAGCAGCACCTTCATTGCCCAACAAACGTATGCAATCAGAGACTAATGTTCTTAAAGAAGCCCTATCTACTATTTCGTTATAAAAGCGAAGTTGCGGAGGCAAGGCATCATTAAATAAAATTCTGCCCACTGTAGTATTTATCTTCCCCCCATCTGAATCCCGATCATATCGGGACGAAGAATCTCGCACAACAATTTCGGCACCAAGTTCGATAATGCCAAGTTCGTAAGCTAACTTAGCCTCGCCAAAATTGCTGAAAAATTTTCCTTCACCTCTGGCTTCAGGCTTCGAAATGGTAAGATAATAGCAGCCCAGAACCATATCCAGGGTGGGTGTTGTCGCAGGCTCACCACAACTTGGTAGCAACATATTATAAGGACTAAGCACATGTTCCCTGGCTTCTTTCACCGCGGCTTTGGACAATGGCACGTGAACCGCCATCTGATCGCCATCAAAATCGGCATTAAAGGCGGTACAAACTAAGGGGTGGAGCTGAAAAGCATCGCCGTCGATTAACACGGGTTCAAAGGCTTGAATGCTGAGCCGATGTAACGTTGGGGCACGATTAAGCAATACAGGGCGCTCTTTAACTACTTCATATAGTGCATCCCAAACCTCAGGGCTACCTCTTTCCACCAGACGCCGGGCACTCTTCAGATTATTGGCATATCCATTCGCTATGAGTTTGTGCATAACCGAAGGCTTAAATAGCTCCAAAGCAACATAGCGTGGCAAACCACATTGATGAAGTTTGAGTTTAGGGCCAACAACAATGACCGAGCGACCGCTGTAGTCTACTCGCTTACCGAGAAGATTTTGCCGAAACCGTCCTTGCTTGCCCTTCAGGATGTCAGAAAGAGATTTCAAAGCATGCTTATTACCAGTGGTAACTGCGCGCCCTCTTCGGCCGTTGTCAATAAGAGCATCAACAGCTTCCTGCAACATGCGTTTCTCATTTCGGATAATTATTTCCGGCGCACCTAACTTCATAAGGCGGCGGAGACGGTTGTTACGATTAATAACTCTCCGATAGAGGTCGTTAAGGTCGCTGATAACAAAGCGACCGCCATCCAACTGAACTATGGGACGAAGCGCCGGAGGCAGTACAGGAAGCAGGGTTAAAACCATCCACTCAGGCTTATTCCCACTGAGCTTAAAAGCTTCAACTAATTGTAGCCGTTGGCTGACCCTCTTACGGTATCCTCCCGAGATACTATGGATTTGCTCACGAAGTTCTTGGTGCAAAGCATCCATATTAATTTGCTTCAATACTTGTAGAATAGCTTCAGCTCCCATGCCAGCTTCAAAAATAGCACCATACTTATCTTTAAGTTTCCTGTATTCCTCTTCGTTAAGCAATTTTAGCGGCTGAAGACTTTCTGTCCCTCCAATGCTTACCTTTAGCTCCTCTTCAAGTCCTTCCTTCTTTTCTATAAATTTAGCACGAAGCTGGTTTACCTCTTTTATCTTAAGCTCTTCCCCCAAGCCTTTGGCTTCCAATTCCTCGATTTTTTTGTTCAGGCGTTCTTCTTGCTCGGTAATTTTTCGAACCATCTCTTCCTCAAGTTGACGAAGCTTCTTCTGTCTGGCCTCCTCATCAACAGAGATAATGATATACCGAGCAAAATAGATGACTCCCTCTAAGTCCCGTGGGGATAGATCGAGGAGCAACCCAAGCCGACTAGGCACTAACTTAACGAACCATATATGAGTAACTGGCGCAGCTAATTCTATATGCCCTGTGCGCTCTCGACGTACGCTCGAATGAGCTACCTCAACACCACATTTATCACAAATAACTCCCTTATACCTCGCCTTTTTATATTTACCACAATGGCATTCAAAATCTTTAACAGGGCCAAAAATCTTTTCACAAAATAGACCATCTCTTTCTGGCTTCAAAGTGCGGTAATTTATTGTCTCCGCCTTGGTTACTTCACCGTGAGACCAACTTCTGATTTGCTCCGGTGAGGCAAGACTTATGCGAATACCATTAATGCCATCAAATTGAGACATTTTCCCCCTCGCTAAGTAGTTCAACAGCAAAACCTAAACTACGTAGCTCCATGAATAAAACTTTGGTCGATTCTGGAATACCAAGTTGTTGAATATCCTCGCCTTTAACAAGAGACTCATAAGCTTTGGCCCGTCCCATTACATCGTCTGACTTTATTGTGAGCATTTCTTGAAGCGTATGAGCTGCGCCATGCGCTTCCAATGCCCATACCTCCATCTCACCAAACCTTTGACCACCAAACTGAGCTTTCCCGCCCAATGGTTGCTGGGTGATGAGCGAGTACGGACCGGTGGAACGAGCATGTACCTTATCACCAACAAGATGAATCAGTTTCATCATATAGATATTACCCACAGTCACCGGCTTGTCGAACAGTTCGCCAGTCCTCCCATCTCGAAGTTCCATTTTGCCAAAAATAGGAGGATAGAGCCTTCGCTCTTTATAAACTTTTTGTGCCATCTGCTCCAAATCTCTATCACTGAGATCCCTAAGATGAGAATTATCAGCTATGCCCAGTTCCTCAAGCCATAGGCAGAGGGAAGCTTTTCTAGCCGCACCTACATGCTCTTCATCCATTATTTCCCTGGCATCAAAACCATGATAAGAAAGCCATTCTCCGACCTTTTCTAGATCAGTCCCGGCATTCCCTGGATTTTCAGGGCTAAAGTTAACAGCGTTAGCTTTCCAAGCTATCCAAGTCTTGGCTAAGGCATCCTCAATATTCAGAGCATCAGCTCCATCAAAAATGGGATTAATAGCCTTAAAACCTAGTGTCTGAGCTGCCCAACCCAAATGAGCCTCCAAAACCTGCCCAATGTTCATACGGGATGGAACACCGAGAGGATTGAGGACAATATCTACAGGCGTGCCATCCGGCAAAAATGGCATGTCTTCCTCAGGCAATATGACAGAAACAACCCCTTTGTTGCCATGTCTTCCTGACATTTTATCTCCCACTGAGATCTTGCGCTTTTGAGCAACCCATGCTTGTATAACTGTGTTTACACCGGCAGGTAATTCATCATGGCTGTCACGAGAAAAGACTTTAGTCCTGATCACCCTCCCCCACTCTCCTGATGGCATTCTGAGAGAGCTATCTTTCACCTCCCGCGTTTTCTCACCAAAAATAGCTCGTAACAGTTTTTCTTCCGCTGAAGGTTCAGTTTCACCTTTGGGAGTAATCTTCCCAACCAGAATGTCGTTGGGCTTTACTTCAGCTCCAATACGTACAATACCCCGCTCATCAAGGTTAGAGAGGCTCTCTTCGCTTACATTAGGTATATCTCTGGTTATTTCTTCAGGACCAAGCTTGGTATCACGTTCCTCTATTTCATACTTTTCAATGTGAATGGAAGTATAGACATCATCCTTAACCAGCCTCCTACTGATAATAATGGCATCTTCAAAGTTATATCCTCCCCAACTCATAAAAGCACAAATGATATTCTGTCCCAAGGCGAGGTTTCCATCATCTATGGAAAAACTATCTACCAACACCTGCCCTTTCTTAATATTGTCACCTTTGTTTACAATAGGATGCTGATTTATGCATGTTCCCTGATTAGTTCTGGCAAACTTGATTAAATCGAACGACTGCTCTTCTCCTCCTCCATTTTGGATTACTATTTCTGAGCTTGTCGCCGAAGTAACCACGGCATCGTCAGGGGCAAATATCACCTGTCCACTATATTTAGCCACCTCTCTTTCCATACCCGTAGCCACCAAAGGACACTCGGGACGCAATAATGGCACCGCTTGTCGTTGCATATTGCAGCCCATTAAGGCCCGATTAGCATCATCATGCTCAAGAAAGGGGGTAAGACAAGCAGCTATACTAAATAGCTGTTTTGGTGAAACATCGATAAAGTTCACCTTATCGATTGATTCCTTGAAATATCTGTCCCCTTTCTTCACCTCAACCTTGTCATGAACAAACTCATTTCTTTTATTTACGGGAGCATTAGCCGGGGCAATGGCATATTGACCTTCTTCGTCGGCTGTCAGATAAACGATTTGGTTGGAAACAAAAGGAACTACCTTAATATTCCGAGCCGGAAGAGAGGATAACTTTTGTGCAAGCTGCTTTTTGATTAATGCTCCAACCTTAGCCACAAGTTTGCCCTCATCATCCACTATATCCTCCCTGATTGTTCTCCCTGTCAGCTCTTCCGCAGTATTGGGAACCTCTTGGATGACTCTGCGATATGGCGTCTCTATAAAACCATATTCATTAACCGAAGCGTAAGTAGCTAAAGAGCCAATAAGACCAATGTTTGGCCCCTCGGGTGTTTCTATGGGACAAATCCTACCGTAATGAGAATGATGTACGTCGCGAACCTCAAATCCAGCCTGTTTTCTTGAGAGGCCTCCAGGACCCATGGCAGAAAGACGACGCTTGTGAGTTAGTTCAGCTAGGGGATTAGTTTGATCCATGAATTGAGATAGCTGTGACCGGCCAAAGAACTCCCTTATAGCGACTGCTACAGGACGAATGTTGATCAAAGTAACAGGGGTTGCCGCCTCGGGGCCAAGAATACTCATTCGCTCTTTAATAGCTCTCTCTAACCTTAGTAAGCCGATACGAAATTGCTTTTGTATTAGAAAACCTACTGCCTGGGCCCTTCGATTACCCAGATGATCAATGTCATCAGGAGCTTCCTCGCCAATATTAACTGAAATAATACGGCGGACTATTTGCACCAAATCTTCAGAGGTTAAGCCCGTACAATCCCCCGGGATATCAAGGCCTAACTTTTTATTAAGCTTGTAACGGCCAACTTTGCCCAGGCTATAGCGGCGAGGATTAAATAGGAAATTATTCAGCAAGGCCTGGGCACTACTAAGACTAGCAGCTTCACCGGAAGATAGTTTTCTATAAATATCGCGCAGGGCATCAGCCTTGTTTTTGATCAAAGGATCCCGGTCTATTGTAGAGCGGATAAAAGCATGCTCAGGCGAGTTATCTACATCCTGGAAAAGGGAAAACAAGGCCTCATCGCTCTCAAAGCCTATGGCACGCAACAAAGTAGTAACCGGTATCTTCCGTTTGCCACTCACCTTGACCGAAATCACATCTCGATTAGAAGTGTCAAAATCAAGCCATGCCCCATGTTCAGCAACGAGCTTAGCATAGCCCAACTCGCGTCCACTTGAAGGATCCCTGTACAAAGTGAAATAGACGCCGGGAAAACGAGTCAATTGATTAACTACTACCCGCTCTACCCCAGAAATAATAAAGGTGCCGGTATCTGTCATTAAAGGGAAATCACTAAAGAATAACTCTTGTTGCTTGATCTCCCCCGTTTCCTTGACTACCAGTTGCGCAGTGACATGAATAGGAGAGGAATAAGTCAGGCCTCGTTCAAGACACTCAGAGATAGAATGCGGAGGCTCCCGAAATTCATAATCAACGAAATGTAATTCTAGCCTGGTGTTAGTATAATCTTGAATTGGCGAGATTCCCTCGAACAGCTCTTTCAACCCTTCTTCTTGAAACCAGCGAAAGGAATCGAGCTGAACTCGGATAAGGTCAGGTATTTCTAAAGTCTCAGGCAATTTGGCGAAAGACTTCAACAACTCGTGTTTAAGCATGAAAGAAACGGTCCTGATTTTTCTTCAAAACAATATCTTGAAGACACTAACTAGAACTGGGAAAATTTAGGGTAACAAAGCTAAAAGAGAATGGGAACATATACAAACTACCCAGTATAACATCATCATTTAATTTTGTCAAGTCCGCATGCTAACAGGTTCTGTTCCGCTATGGTTGAGGATTAAATGCATATCGTTTCCGATGTTGTACGAAATGTTATAACTCTAGATGATGCCTTTATTGCCATCTATGTCTTAACTGCCATAGCTGCTGCTGAGGCAGCGATTATACTTAACTTGGCAGAGAGAGTTGGGGGAATTCGCAAACTACTCAAAATGGCTTCGACTCCGACTAAGAAACAAATCAACGATGCCATAAATAAAAAGACCGATGCCTGAAATCTTCCAAATGATTAACAATGCCTTTAGAAGGGGTACAACGCCTGTAAAAGGTAAACTGTTTGGGTCACGTAATAGAGCGTTAATACCATCTTCTACTGGGTCGGGTAACCCAAACTGGATAATAAAAAGAATTACGCCGACAACTATAAGCCAAAGCCAGCGTGGCAGTGTCACGCCTAGTATTTTCCAATACTTATTTGTTCTCAAGGTAGAACTATCTGTATGTTTTCTATATCCCATAAGGATATTGTAAGTGTCGCAAAATATGACTGTCAACCACAGTGGAAAAGAACCTGCTAACAGGTTCAGTATAATCGTGTCTTGTTTACCAACTATAATAAAAGAATTGATTTATCTTGGCGATGAAGATGTGGGTGATTTTGATGGTGAATATAGGTTAGTGTCTACGAGAGAATACTATGAGGAATGGGATTAATCGAATAGGGAGAGCGGAGACAGTCTCCCATCGGAATAACCGAGAGATATAAGCGTCTCTTGGCTCATCTTAAACGGAAAATTTGTCGTCTGGATTTAGAATGGTCAACAGATGGCGAATAGCTTCTGCAACCGCATCAACGTAATTACGTGCTTTTTGCCCGTCAATTTTCTCTTGGCTTGGTCTGTGTAGTAGTCTGTTTCTTATTTCTGCCCCGTCTTTTAGTTCATTAACAATCTTCTTTGGTAAAGGTTTTGCATAGTGATTTAAAACTTGCCTATACATCTTGTCGAGAGGCAGAGAGGGTAATTCTATGAGTAATGTTTCCAAATCTGGTTTGTACCTAATTAGAAATTCCTTGATTGCCAGTTCCGCAGCTATGGTAGCTTCAATCCACTGATGTCTAGGATTAATTTCTTTTTGTGCTCTATGTAAATGCCTGAGAGCGAGAAAAGGTTCGTATCCTGAATCTAGAGAACTCTGAATACGATTATGACCCTCTTTATTGATAGGCTGAATGCCAGAGGTCCAAATCACCATCTGAAGTCTTTGGGAAATTCGTTTCCAATCATTTCCATCCTTTGACCAGTACACACCCTTTGATGACATCAGCTCTTCGTCTATTTCATATTGATTTAAAAAGTATTTGATAATACTAAGAACTCTACGAGTCATCATGCTCACATGATTGGTTAATCCTGAAAGTTCTGATTCTAACTTTCCAGATAAGTTTCCATATCCACCAGACTCCATTACATCTAGCAGTTGATTAGATACCTCAACCTCTTGAATAGATTCAATTGTATTTTCTTTCGGTATCACTTTTACGATTACATTCTTCTTGTTAGGAGAAGATACATTAAATGAGTGCACGTCTGCTGAATTTATTAGCTTACCCCTTATGGTATACAAACCTTTTATTAAGATTTTTGCCATTTCCCCAATCCTTTAGAATGCTTTAATAATATCACACTGACTGAAATGTTCACTTTATAGGTGTGCGTGCTTCTCTTCTCACTTGTTCCTAACCCTACCTATCTAAATCAATAGTAATAGCACTCCCTATTAGCGTCTCACCACGTGAAACTATCAGATCGGCAACACGCTGTTCTGCCCAAATTTTCAAAGTTCGCTCCTATCCTGCTCAACATGGAACATCGCTGTTAAGGATGACCTGACGGTACAAAACCCTTTCTCTATGTTTACCAACTATAATATTTGAGGTAAAATAGATTCAGGTTCGCGGGAGTAACTCAGTGGTAGAGTTCCTGCCTTCCAAGCAGGGTGTCGCGGGTTCGAGTCCCGTCTCCCGCTCCAGTTGACCTGGCCAAATGCATTGTAGACAAGGGGCTATGGGCCATGTCTTTTATCAGGTCTAGAATGGTCACTAATCACCAGAAAGGAGGTTGGCAATGTTTAAAAAAATTCTAGTTTGTCTTGATGGTTCCGAGCTCGCTGAGCAAATTCTGCCTTATGCTGTAGAGGAGGCGCTTCATTTCCAGAGCAAGCTTGTTCTCTTTCAAGTGGTCCCTGAGCCTGTAGCCTTTAGCCCGGGTATCCCTGGAGCAGCATCCATACCCATACGGACTGATACTATGCTGGAGGAGG
>Ga0307426_1000489_pt1 | contig 27362 bp, 20 predicted proteins | sample SalMarWE160340MG_FD_202165 | JGI IMG/M metagenome (GOLD analysis project Ga0307426, IMG submission 202165) | Salt marsh sediment microbial communities from the Plum Island Ecosystem LTER, Massachusetts, United States - WE1603-40 | ecosystem: Environmental > Aquatic > Marine > Intertidal zone >...
CTTGGTTTTAATTAATAATGGGAAACAACCTAAAATTCTCAACTTAAAAGATATTATTGATGAGTATATAGAACATCGATTGGACGTTATTTATAAGAAAACTGAATTCTTGTTAAAAAAGGCGCAAGCTAGACTTCATATAGTGGAAGGGATACTAATTGCACTAAATGATATTGATAATGTAGTCAATCTTATTAAAAGCTCAAAAGATTCAAATGAGGCAAAAGAAAAACTTAAGTCTGCTTATGAGTTAAGTGATATTCAAGTTCAATCTATATTAAGCATGCCTTTATCTCGATTGACGAGCTTAGAAATTCAAAAATTAGTTGATGAGAAGAATGAATTGAATAAGAATATTACTGAATATAACAATATACTTAAGGATAAATCAATACGACTTGGTATTATTAAAACAGAACTACAAGAATTAAGCAAAAAGTTTGGGGATGACCGGAAAACTGAAATAAAATTCATTGAAGAAGATGAATATAGTTCCAAAGATATGGATAAAAAAGACTTTATCAAAAAAGAACCGACAATCGTTATTTTTACAAAAAATCAATACATTAAGCGTATATCCTTAGAAGAGTATCAAGCTCAAAAGCGGGGCGGTCGAGGTAAAAGAGGAATGACAATACGAGAAGAAGATCTCATTGATGATCTATTTGTTGGTACCACTCACGACACTATCTTAATCTTCACATCACAAGGACGCGTATATTCTATAAAATGCTATGATATCCCTTTACAAACTCGAACAGCCCGAGGAAAACCGATTGTTAATTTAATTGCGCTCCAAGACGGTGAAAAAGTAGCATCAATGATCCCTATTAATAACTTTGCTACAACGGAGATGCTTATCATGACTACTAAAAATGGTATTATAAAAAAGACCCCCTTAAAATTATTTTCTAAATTCAAATCAACTGGTGTGCGTGCTCAAAGAATTAAAGCGAGTGATGAACTAGTTAGCGTCAAAAGGTTTTCTAATGAACTGCAAGATATTTTTTTGGTAACAAAACTCGGTTATGCAATAAGATTTGATGAAACTGAATTAAGAGAGTTAGGTAAAACGTCTATGGGTGTTAAAGGAGCAGATCTTAGAGAAAATGATGAGATTATTGACACTCTTCTTGTATCCGATGATGATATCATATTAACCTTAACAAAAAATGGTCATGGTCAAAGAACAAAAGTTAAGGAATATCGAAAGACAGGAAGAGGTGCTAAAGGAGTTAGAAATATTAGTTTAAATTTAGAACAGCATGATGAAGTCATTGCTTCGAGAATCGCACATCACATGGATCTATTAATCATAACCGAACAAGGACAAGTCATAAGAGTTCCTGTGGATTCAATACGGATAACCCATAGAAAAGCCAAAGGTGTTAGGGTTATAAAGTTGTATGAACATGATTCAGTTGTGGCAATTGGTAAGGTTAGAAAAGAAATCACTGAATGATGGATTAAAATTCGATTTAGAATTTATTTCTCTTCATTCATGTAAGGTATAACGCAAATGAAAGCAAAATCATTTTCTCCAAGATTTTCCATGGCATGTTTTTCTGAAGGAGGTATATAGAATACATCCCCCACATTTGCAAGCTCTTCTTGACCTTCATCATTAAAAAATCGCCCCTTTCCTTGAAGAATGAAAATTTCGTGATCCTCCGGATGATCGTGAAGAGGAATCCTTCCTCCTGGCTTTATTTCAATTCGCCGCATGGCAAAATTACGAGCGCCATCATTTTTATCCACTAACCAGCGAATAAAGACATTTTTTACTAGAGTTCCATCAGTTAAAATCGCTTGTTTATTCTCGACTTCTTTCCATTTTTTTTTTAGCATGGTTTAAAATAATTAATCCTCTTATTAAATAATAACACCTATCAAGAATAATTAGAAACGGTTGAGCATTTATGAACACTGAATATAATGTTGGGTTTGATTATTCACATGATAATAAACTTAGTATAGAAGATACAACAGGATTTAATGATTTTATAGAATATTTATTTAATTCTGACTTTAAAGTTGGAAAAATAGAAGCAGGTTTAACTTACGAGAAATTGTCGAATTATAATATCTTCATTATTGGTGTTCCAATGAATAAGAAGTATTTAACTCCAGAAGAAATTGATGATGTTATCAAATACGTTCGAGATGGTGGTAGTTTACTGGCAATAAATGATAGAGGTGGAGATTTCGAAAATAATAATAATTTAAGCGAGCTTACTAAACATTTTGGAGTTAGATTCAACCCCGATTCTTTATATGATAACGAACATTTTTCCAAAAACAATTCACGTCCCGTTATTAATAATTTTAAAAAGCACTTTATCACTCGAGATATTAATCAGATAATTCATTCTGGAGGCTGTACTCTTGATATAGACAAAACTGTGGAAGATTTAGATGTTAATATAAATGCGATTGCGTTTTCCTCTGAAGATTCTTCATGGCATAAGATATACAGGGATGAAGAATTGGTGGATGAGCCAGTAAGTAAAGCTCCTATATTAGCAACCGGTCATTATGGACTTGGAAAAGTTGTAATGTTAGCAAATCTATCGCTCCTCTCGGGTTTTAATGATCAATACGGCATTCGTGGAGCAGATAATTTTAAGCTAATCGCAAATATCATTTCTTGGCTTTTTAATAAGGCTCATTCGAAGGAAGCACAACTCACGCAACCAATTTACTGTACCATACCAATTGAGCAAGAACTTTATTATTGGATTAAAGATATCATAGAAACAGATGAACGTTGGGATTCTATTCAAGCAGTTATAAACTTTGCCCTCAATGTGGTAAGGATCCGAATGAAAAATCAAGAACCTCAAGAAGAAGAATAAAATGTTTTTATATTAAGCCATCTAATTCATTTTAAAGAACATTAAAATTAGATAGAGGATATTATTATGGGTCATTTCAAAGAAGATGGAAAGTTTAATGAAAATTCTTACCTTATTGATGCGGAATTTATGAAGTTAAAGGGGACATTATCTATATACGTTATCGAAAATGATGGGATGAGAATGTTAATTGATACAGGAGAAACTCTACCAGCACGAAGAGTTGTGAAAAAACTCAAAGCAATGAATCTATTTCCAATTCATAAGATATTATTTACTCACGCCCATTGGGATCATGTTCAGGCATTACCTCGCATATTAAAACAAATGGAGGGTGAAGATATAGAAGTACTAGCACATGAGGATGCAATAGATATTTTGAAAAATCCTGAGGAATTGAATGAATTTTTTGAGTATATAGTAGAACCTATTGAAAATGTAACTCCTTTAAAAGCAAATGATATTATCGATATTAATGGATTTGAACTTGAGATCCTTGAGTTATTTGGACACACTCAAGATTCAATTGGTATCTATGATAAGACAAACAAAAATATCTTTGTTGGAGATGCAATTATAGATCATTTAGATTTGGATACTTACACACCTGTTTTATATGGACCCCATTTCGATGAAAAACAATTATTAAAAACATATGAAAAGCTTGATGAGATGAAAACAGAATTGAATTCGATTTCATTAGCTCATTTTGGAGTATATTCTGGTGTAGATTTTATCAATTTGGTGGAGAGTGTAAAAGATAAATATTTTAAAGCAAAAGATTCAATCATAAAATGGTATTTAGAAAATCCAGATGTAGATTATGTAACAGAAAAATATCAAGAAAATATCATCCCAAATTCAAAAATGTTTCCTAAAGAAAATCTGGGGGGAATTCATTGGTTTATGGATCAACACATTAAGACCTTAAAAGCTAAAGGATTTATTAAATAAAATTTTACTTCATTCATTGTTTGTGGTGTTTGATGTGATTAAAACTGATAAAAAAGAGTTATTGATTGGAGTCCTATCCGATACTCACATCCCACATAGGACTAAAAAGTTTCCTGACATAGTGATCGAAGATTTTAAGAAAAAAAATGTTGATTATGTATTTCATCTGGGTGACTTTACTGAATATAAAGTCTATAAGCGTCTTGTTGATGAATTTGGGAAGGATAAAATAGTTGCTATCCGAGGTAATATGGATTTTGATCAAGATTTAAAGAGAATCTTGCCCGATAAAATAGAATTAGAGATTCTTGGGCATAAGGTCTTGATGTTACACGGAATGGGCGGACCAAACATGATAATCAAGCGATTAATAAAAAATTTAAACCTTTTAAATTCTAATTATGATATAGTGATTTTCGGTCACACTCATAGACCTGAAAATGAAATCGTTGATGGAATATTATTCTTTAGCCCGGGAACTACATCTCCAATAGATAACAAGTTCACAGTTGTAAGCTCCTATGGGTATCTTAAAATTTCTGAAAATACGATTGAACCCGAAATCATCCATCTATAAATATATTTATAGTAGATACAAATTTGGATTGAAATCTTACATAGCACATTATAAGATAAATTAAAAAGTAGTGCTTGAAAATATTTTAATTACCAAGAAGGACTTTCCATGGATTGACCCGATAGTTTCTTGTAATGATTTAACACTGCTTGTCGTGCACCGTATACAAAGGCTCTTTTCACGTTTATGCCCGTGATGGCAATAGTCTCATAAATTAAGCAGTGATTTAATTTTGCTGTATCAAGAACTTGCCTAATCTTTGTAATTTCTACTATATCCTCCAAATCTCGCTTATTCGCTAAAAGGACTAAAGGGACCTCTGGAGGTTCTGCTATACCGGCAGGTATGAGTTTATTGCCATAGAATTTCAAGAGTTCTTTAAGGGACCAAATGTTCTCACCAAACTGGTCGATAAGACTATCCCAGGTAAATATTACTGCATCGGTACCTTTTAAAACTGTTTGTCTTTGGAATTTATGACGTCTTTGACCGGCTACAGTATACACTTGGAATACAACGTTTGATACCCGAGCAACAACTCGATCAAAAAATAACGTACGTCCAGTAGGATCTTGAATCTGTTGCATGTCTCCACTTGCAAGCCCTTCCTTGTTATACACCCATTCTAAAGCTGTTGTCTTACCCCCTAAGGAAGGACCGTAAAAACAGATTTTGAAAACTAATGTTCCATCTCCCCTTCTACTTGGCATGTGATTTGAACCTCGAGACTATTTTACAAAAAAATTGATTATAATTTGATTTTGAAGATCTAATAATAATAATAATATATTAATTTGTGTAAATGAAAAGTTTTACGTTTATTAAATATTCATTTTGCGTGATTACAAATCTATTTGAGACTATTATCCAAGTATTATTTGTAATCCGAAATTCATTTATTTCTCTTTGATATTTATAGATATATATTCTTTGAATATTTCAGTAAGACAGAATCATTTAAAGAAGAAGTTTTTCCACTTATAAGAGATTTAAGGTATAGACCAGATCTTGATTCAATAATTAAAAACGAGGTACTAAAGAATGTAATTAAAAAATTTAAATAGTATGATTGGAAGATGATTTTAAAAGATATTTATTAACATATTGTTATATTATTTTGACGAAAATATAGACATTCTAAAGGAAATTGGTCAAATAAAGAAAAAGTTTATGCTATTTTTTATTTAGGGATAACAAAGATTCCATGTTGGCTGATATGAATGGATTAAGTTCATGAGTTGTGTGAAACTTGTTGAATCGAAATATTTGGTTGGACAGTGTCTTGCTCCATTTTCTATAATGTCGAAGTGGATATGAGCTGATGCATTACATTGCAAGAACTCAGCAATAATATCACCTTTTTGAACCCAATCTCCTACCTCAACTTTAAACATCGAAATTTGTTGTTCTCTTTTTAATTCTATTGAAGTCCAAGGTTCAAAGTTATAGCCAATATTCAGGCTGGAATTAAATCTGATCCAAATTCTGACGTGATACTTATTTTCTCCTTCTTCTTGGTGCTTTTCAATTTCCCAGACTTGACCAGGAGCTGCTGCCAGCACATTTGTTCCATTATTAAAAAAAAAGTCAATCCCATTATGTTCGAAGCCCCATGGACAACTGGCACTTTCGCTATATCCTTCGTTAAACGCATTGATGTCTGATTCATTTTCAAAAAGGACTCCCATATAGTTGAGATTTGTACTCGGATATCGGTTTCCGGGGTTAAAAAACACCCCTGATCTGTTTAAGAAATAAATAGCTGTAGTTCCAACTGTAATACTAATTGCTATAATAATAATTATTATTACTTTTTTTTTCAATAAAATCCCCATAAGTTATATGATTCAAATTATATTAAATCATTAGGTTAATAATTAAATTCCTTATCTCATTATAATGTCAAGAACTATAGCCATGTTCTTATTAAAATCTTTTTAGTATTAACATGTTTACTTATGTTTTTAATTCTCGCATAATTACTAATTTCAATGATAAACATAAGAAGGAGAAACAATGCGACCAATTACAGAAGAAAAATTCGAGTCAATCTTAAAATTTTTAGAGGAAAAAAAAATCGATGTTCTACTGATAACTGATAACGAAAACAGTCGGAATGTGAACCTACAATATCTTACTGGTCATCCAACTGATGCAACAGTGCTGATAAAATCAAGTGGAGAATCATTTTTAATCCCATGGGATGTCCCATTAGCTGAAAAACATTCTGAGGTTGATGAGATTATAAATCCAGCGAACTTCAGTTTCAACACATTGTTGGCAATAAAAGATTTATTTGAAAATCGCTGGAAAAAATCATCAATCACAGTTGGAGTCCATTCAATGACTACTTATGGATCTATTATAAGAATGAAAGCAATTATACCTGGAGTTAAGTATTTTGAAGAACCCATCGAAATCACGCAAATTTTAGAAAAATTGAGGGCAACTAAAACTAAATTTGAGATTAAGAATTTAATAAACGCAGCAGAAATTGGAACAAGGACAATCCAAGACATTCGAGATTTCTGTAAAAATACTCCTGATGGCACGGAGAAGGATTTATCATTTACTGTTAGAAAAAAAATTGCAGATTATGGTGGTGATGATATTGCTTTTGAGTCGCTTGTTGCAAATTCATCACGCGCCCATGAAATTCACCAATATCCTTTTGCGAGTGATCAGAAATTTGGATTACCGGGCTTAGCATTAATCGATTTTGGCGCAAAATATCACGGATATCATAGTGATATAACCGTTCCAATTAGTTTCGGTAAATTATCAGACGAACAATATAAGATGCGTGATTTTACAATCAAATCTTATGAAGCAGCAATTGAAATGATTGATATTGGTGTGCCTTTGTGGAAGATTCATGCTGTAGCAGAACAAGTGCTTAAAAAGGGAGGATATATCATGCCTTATTCTTTAGGGCATGGTTTAGGGTTAACTGAACACGATTCGCCAATTATAGGCCGAAAACCTTCGGATGGGTATTCAAAAAAATATTGGAAGGAAGAAACAATCCAAGATGGAATGGTGTTCACTATAGAGCCGGGAGCATATAAGCAAGGGTTAGGAGGCCAAAGGCTTGAGAATGATATCCTAATTAGGAATGGCAAGGTAGAAATTATTACTAACTCAAAACCATTGGACTTTTAAAAACTGAAAATAAACACGAAAATTTAGCGTTTACACCCCATACATATTACATTTCTTTGTTTAACTAAGGGGATATTTTTTCAAATGCAATGATGAATGAGAAGATATAAAAAGCAATTCTACCCATACTAGCATATGAACTTTTGTCCAGAGTGCGGAAGTCAATTAGACCCAGATTCCAAATTTTGTCCAAGTTGTGGTCATAGGTTAAGTGAATTCGAAAATGCAAGCATGAGTATTACCAATCCTCCTCCAACTCCATATATTCCTCCACAATCACAAGTACAACCACGATATTCTTCACCATCTCAAGTGCAACCACGATACTCTTCACAATCAGACACGTATGGGATAGTAGCCTTAATATTTGGAATTTTAGGATTATGCGTCCTACCTATCATTGGGGCTATTATTGCTATAGCTTTTGGTGCAATGTCACGATCAAGGGATCCGAACTCTTCAACAGGAAAGGCGGGTATTGTACTTGGTATACTCGGAATTCTTTGTTGGGTTATCTATTTTATCGCGATTTTTGCCATGATCTCAAGCCTGTTTAACTCAATCCCATACTACTATTAATAATTTTACCAGAATGACGCAAATATTCGGGAGTGTCTTGTACTAAGGAGTTTTAATATGAACTGCATGCATATAGCATATTTAAATATTCAATTATATCTTAATATACATAGGACTAAAATTTGCATGCGCGAATCAATATGAAAATAAAAAAATCATTTGTATATAAAAGTATACTTCTCTTTATCTTTTTATTTACCGTAACTGGCATAACGTATCAAAGTTTTAAGCCTCAATATAAACTCGAGCTTCCAAAGTCAAGTGCAGGTGAGATTTCCATCATCTCACCCGAAAATAAAACAAATATTCAATCAACGGCAGGTTATTACCCAGGAACATTTGGATTCGAAAATGAATTGGATGGAACTTCAAGGACAAATATCGCTTACGTTGATGGAACCAATGCAATTCAATCAAATTGCGATGTTGTTATTAGTAATAATTATCAAGGGCATAAGAAAGTTTTACGAGTTCATGATGGAAATACCAATGGAAATGCTGAAGCACGTAATTATTTTGATTCAACTCAAATTATGGGCACTATCGAATGGTGGTGGAGTACTGAGGTCTCAGGAACTAATAATATCGCTTATCACTTTCATGAAGGAATCATGGGAACTCATGCTGGGGCCGTTTCAATGAGTGATAATACGTTTAAAGACATGGAAGGAAATGTAGTTCAATCCTACGTCTCTAACCAGTGGTATCATAATAAAATAATCTTTGATACTACTTCTGATACATATGAATGGTATATTGATGGGATCTTACGGGTGGATGGGGGTAATTTCTTAAATCCAGTAAACAATATTGGAAGCACTAATATAAAGGGAGGGTGGACTTCGACTGGTACAGCTTATATAGATGCCATAGGATATTCATGGTATAAAGATACCGACATAATCTTATATCACGTCGGAGATAACATGCATGAAGGATTGCTTTTGAGCTACGAGAGTAGCATTGCCTTATATTGGCAAGGGTATTCTTTAGATGGATGCGTAAATAAAACAATCTCAGGAAACACTACCATTCCAATGCCATCAATTGGTCCGCATAGCATTCAAGTGTCAGGCGCAGGACCCCCAATAGGAACGCTGTATCAATCTGAGATAAGATATTTCTTTATTTCTCAAATAAATTTAATTACTCCCGAAAATAAAACCTACACTGAACCCATGAGTGGATACTACCCAGCGACTTATGGATTTGAGAATGATAATATTGGGAATCTACCCTATGATTGGACATTTGAAATTGGTGCACCATGCTCTATACAAGTTATTGATGAGTTAGATGCTCATAAGAATGTAGTGGAGCTATATGATGGAACAACTAGTAATAGCGCTCGCATGATTAACAATTTCACTGATCAAATCGCAGGAACAGTTGAAATGTGGTTCCGGAGAACTGACCCCGCAGAAGCAACATCTATCAGGATAAAAGATCCTTTCGGAACATTTCCAATTGATATAACTTCTTTAGGAGGTATGTTTCGATGGAATAATCAAAGTGTCTGGAATGATATTGCACCTTGTAATAGTGATCAATGGTATCATCTTCGAATCGATTTCAACTGTACTTCTCAGAAGTTTGATGTTTATATTGATGAAATCAGATATTTAACCGACATACCCTTTCAAATTGGTTCAACATCGCTTGTACAACTTACATTAGAAACAAGGTGGGTAGGTTCAACAGGATATTATACCTATTATGATGCTATTGGATATTCATGGGATTCCAATTATGACATTGGAGGTAATCTTAATGAGGGTTTATTATTAAGTTATAAAAATTCCACGAATTTGGATTGGCAAGGTTATTCTTTAGACGGAAGCGTGAACAAAACCATTTTAGGTAATACAACTATTCCCTTGCCCTCAAATGGACTGCATAACATTCAAGTGTTCGGCACAGATACATTAGGAACGATGTGTCAATCTGATATAAGATATTTCACGGTATCTCCAATCAATGTAATCACTCCTGAAAATAAAACCTATACTGGACCAGTGGGGGGTTATTACCCCGCTACTTATGGGTTTGAAAATGTTATTAATGGCCAAGATGATCCGGATTGGGATGATGTATCTTTACAAAAAGGTAATGTTGTTTCAGAAATCGATGGCCACAAAAAAGTGTACGAAGTGATAGATAATTCAGGCTCAAGTGCAGCAGATCTTCTTGAATACTATGATCTTCAGACAAATGGTACGATAGAATTCTGGTGTCGGTTTACTTCGGCAACCGCTGGGAATTATTATCGATTAAGTGGGTCCGTAACTCTTGGACCAACCTTAAACATTGATTCAAATCAGTTTCTATTTACAAATAGTTCAGGTAGCTATCCCATACCTGGAGCACCAAATCCTCAAATAAACACGTGGTATCATGTTCGCTTTGATTTTAGAGGTTCATATTCCAGTGAATACTCTGGATTAACAAGTCAATATACTTATTTCATCTATATAAACACGATTCGATATGGCCCTTTTACTTATGAAGAAAATGATGATGTAGGTACATTTCAAGTCCATACTAGTGTTGCTGGATCGGGATTTACAATTTGGTGGGATGCCGTTGGCTATTCATGGGATCCAAATTATAATATCGGAGATAACCTCAATGAAGGATTGTTGCTTAGTTATGACACAAATACAAATTTCAATTGGACTGGATATTCTCTTGATGGGCAAGCTAACAGGACAATTTTAGGAAATAAAACCATTCCAATGCCTAATAACGGTCTTCATTTTATTCAAGTGTTTGGAAATGATAGCAGGGGTACCATGTATGAATCCGCTGTTCAGCATTTTTCAGTGGATACTACATCTTATATAAATATCATCACACCTGAAAGTAAAACCTACACCGAGCCAATGAGTGGATACTACCCAGCGACCTATGGATTTGAAAACGATGAAGTTGGGACCATACCAGATGAATGGACGGAAGTAGCACCCTCGGGGTCTTGTTCAATTTCAGTTCAAGATCAAAAAGATAATCATAAAAAGGTCGTTTTAATTGCTGATGCTGATACGGCAACAGGCGGAGGAGCAGATGCCACGGCTCAATATAATTTTAAATCACCTAAGGTGAAGGGTACTATTGAATGCTGGGTTTACAAAGAGAGTGGTGACTGTGCTCTTGTAATTCAAGGCAATGATGATACTACTACTGGTTTTATTATAACGATTGATACTGATAACAACGGGATTTTCCGTTATAGTCCTGCTCCTAATACCTATGTCGAATTTGCCGCTGGAAAATATTCAGATCAAGAATGGTTTCATATACGTATAGACTTTGATTGTGATACTGATACGACAGATATTTATGTAAATGGTATAAAAGAAGTAGAGGGAGGTTCATTTCACTTACCAGTTCCAGATATTTCATTCATCCAGATAAGATCTGGCTATTCTGGAAGTTCTGGCATCATATATTTTGATGCGGTTGGGTTATCATGGGACCAAAGTTATGCTCTTGGAGATAATCTAAATGAAGGTTTGTTGCTAAGTTTTAATCAAAGTGATAATTTTGAATGGATCGGTTATTCTTTAGATGGAAACCCTGATATTACAATTGCAGGAAATAAGGTCATTCCAATTCCTGAAAATGGTATTCACTCTGTTATTTTTAATGGAATTACCACTGAAGGAATGGTGATACAATCAGAATTAAGATATTTTATAACTAATATCCAAAGTCCTCCCACACAACCAGAAAATCCTAACTTAATTCCCATATTCTTAACCAGCTTAGGGATCGGAATAGTTGCATTGTTAAGTATTACTTTCTTTTTATTAAGAAGAAAGAAATCTCCTCGAACCAGTATCATTATGCCTTATCAAATAGAAGCTCAAGTTAATGAAAATATTGACTCTAAAAGTGATCAACCTAACTTTTGTCCATTTTGTGGTTCTCGAATAGAAATGCCTTCCCGATTTTGTGCAATTTGTGGGGCATCTTTAAAAAATCTTTAGATCACCAAAAGGACGGGAGATTTGTCATCCCCAAAAATTATTTTTAAATAAAAAAATAATAAGATATTACTATTCAGAATCGAGGAATTCAAGTATTTCAGAGATTAAATCACTTGCTGATAATACTTTCGATAAATAATCAGCAATTTCTAAAAAATTTTGAACATCTTTATCCAAAATGTATGGATTCTCTGGATCCTTACCTTTATCTAGTTCATCAGCTTTCAAGATTGATTCTTCATGATACATGCCATTCACCTATTTGAGTTTGAGTATTTTAAGGATATTAGTTCTAATAAAGTATGGAAAAAAGAACTATGAATGGACTCTTAAATTTTGATAAGTGTAAAAAAAATAGAATAAAATTATTGCATTAAAGTTAGTAAAATGGATTATAGTAATGAACATTTTCTACTTCTTCAGTTAAGAATCTCTGAGTTATTTCTTTGTCAATTATTCCTTCAATATGACATAAATATTCATACTCATCTTTCATGCAAAGTGTAATTGCTACTCCCTTCTTATTCATGCGAGATGTTCTCCCAATGCGGTGGACATAGTTTTCTGGAAATTTTGGAACATCATAATTAATAACATGAGAAATATTATCAATATCTAATCCACGTGCTGCCACATCTGTGGCAACTAGAAGATTAATCTCATGATTCTTGAACTTATTAAGTATGTTTTCTCTTTGAAACTGAGAAAAATCGCCTGAGATTGCTGCAACTTTGAATTTCGAATTTTTTTGAGTTCTTAATTTATCACTTAACCAGTTTACTGTTTTCTTGGTGTTTACAAATACCAGTGCATGTTCGGGCTTTTCTTTCCTTAATATCTTTGTAAATGTCTTAAATTTATCCTTGAAATTATCCACTAAATAGTAAACCTGTTTTGTATTGTGAACTGTAAGATCATCTTTGCTTAAATTAAGAAATGTAAACTGATTTCCGGAATAATCTTTAACCAAATTTCTAATTTCTGAATGAAGTGTTGCTGAAAATAACATAAACTGATACTTTGATTTTATTTGGTTTATTATATATTTCACATCAGGGGCAAATCCAAAGTCCCATAAACGGTCAGCTTCATCAAGACAAATAAACTTTATCTTGCTTAAATTCAAGATTCTTCTTTTATAAAGGTCAATAATTCTTCCGGGTGTTCCTACGATAAAATTGACACCACGTTGCAATTTAGCAATTTGATTGTTAATTGATACGCCCCCATATATGGTCATGGATTTTATTTTGGGATGTTTCAAATCCGAAATTACTTGATGGACTTGTACAGCAAGTTCCCTGGTTGGCACTAAAACTAAAGCTTCGTTTAATGCAGGTTCCATGCGTTCTAAAATAGGAAGAACGTATGCCAAGGTTTTTCCGCTTCCAGTCCGGGCTTGAGCCATAACATGTTGCCCTTCTAAAAGGAGGGGTATTGCTTTTTTTTGGACGGGAGTCGGCGTCGTTATGTTTATATCATTTAAAGCGTTAATGAATCGTTCGCTTATACCTAAATCTTTAAAATTCAATTTTGTTAATCACTAAAGTTTCTCTTTTCTCTGCTACTCAATTAATATAAATATTTTAAAATAGTTAAAGATTACTAAAATGGTTTAAATTCATATATCTTAAGAAAAAATTATCCTATTAAAATCTTGATATAACCGATGAGGGATGTTGATCGATTATTTGAAAATAATTTGATTTACTAGTTCGTTCAATTTTGTTAACTTATGATGAATAAATGTTCTGGTTTTATTCGCGTTGATTTTTGGATTATTCAAAACCAGATCTCTAACTACAGTATGATATTTTTTACCTTTAGTTGCTAAAGCTCGATGGAGTGGATTATCATCGTCATATTTTGGTATTGGGTAAGAAAACGGTCTTTTATGTATGTGTCGACTTGACTTTATAAGTTTTATAGTTTTAGATAAGATTGGCGAATTGAAAATCGCAGAGAGGAAATATGCTTCATACAGAGAATCTGTAGAGTAATAATAGTTCTCCGAACCGATAATAAGCTTCTTCTTCCTGTTTATAATGACTGCAGATTTCAAGTTAGAGCCACTTGCATTATAAACAACAATGTTTGCTTTATTATTGACTTGTTTTGTTAATTTGTTCCAATAATTAACGTTTGAAAAGAGTGTATTAATATCACTGGTTGATTTTTTATTTTTCATATAGTAATCATTCATTTCCTTGTAAAACTTGAGTGATTTCGGATATTTTTTAAGGTAAACCTCGTCAAATTGAAAGTCTTTATCTATTGGTAAAAAAACATTTCTGAAACCCTTTATACAAAAAGGAATTAAATCCATATTTAGAAAAGTTTTATAACGAAATGCTTTTTCAATTTCTGTTTGATTAAAATTAAATTTCCATTGAGCTTTTGAACGAGAAATTACATCAAGATCTGGTGAGATTAGATAAACTTTTTCCAATTTATCATCGATCTTGAAAAAGAGTAAAGATCTTGGAACTAGGGTAGCTCCTTGGTAAAAAAAATTTTTGTAGATGCTTTCAGATAATTCCTTAAAATTTGATAAATTTTCTTCAGACAATATAATTCTTGCCCCATCATCTTCTAACTTTATACTATTATACATTACTTTTTTTTTAAATTTTATATCCTTATCATATATTTTCACTGGTATAGGAAATTTAGCTTGTATTGGAATAATATTGTCTTTTCCAATATAGGTGGCTTTCAAACAGATATGATTTACATTAAAGAAATAACTCTCGGGGAAATCCCAAATTTCTATTTGATCAAATATTCTAAATGACCTAAATCTATAGCAATGATCCCCATTTAGCACACTTTTGGTAATGACGAAAAATATTTTTCCACTTATTTTTAAATATTTCAAAGGGACAGAATAGAAAAATACGCTGGCTAATTCTATATGAGTAATATATTGACTTGGAGGTTTGATTAAGATTTTTTCCGCTAATTCTCTAATTTTATTTTGATAGGATTTATCAAGTAAATCTTTATATGTTAACCAAGGAGGATTCCCAATTATCAAATCAAATGAGTGATAAATTTGTTTAATATCAAAATTTAGATTTAATTTCATCTGTTCTGGGAATAAAGAATCCATTAAGAAAATATTTAAATTCGTATCATTTAAGTTTTCAATATCAATAAAATCAAGTAGCAGCATTAATATGTTAGCTTTTGTAGTTAAAATGGCTAATGGATTAACATCAAAGCCAAAAATATATGTTAAATATTCTTTTTTCTTATCTTCATCAAGGGGAGCTCTGAGTATTTTAAGTAAAATTTCTATGAGAAATGTACCAGATCCGCAAGATGGATCTAAAACTTTCATGCCTAGCGTATAGGAATCATCTACCATTTCATTAACTAGAGTTGGGGAAGTGTAAAATTCTCCAATTTTATGACGAGTTTCTGAAATGAATATTTGTTGATATAATTCATGAAAAAGGTCTTCATGAGAAAAAGATACATTTTGATGTGAATTATAGTGTAATATTTTGAAATAATAGTCAGGATCGACCCAGCTAAATAATACTTCTTCATAACTAAAAAATTTCTTGAAGAACGTGAATTCTCCTTCCACATCATTATGATTTCCTAGTTTACCCAATAGTAAGGTCTTAAGCACAATTGAGTAGTAGGTATGCTTTAAAAAAAGATCCCGTGTAATTTTTACTCCATATATGTTTTTAAAATGAGAATACCAAGAATCATAATGTTTTTTAAACAATTTATCTGATTTGATTGCAAGATCTGTGAGAACCTTCATTGCATCGTTAAATAAAAGTGATTTTAACCCAAATTGAGTTATAATCCTATGAGCATTATACTTTTTCTCTTCTGTGGACATCACTATTCAAGTAAATAATTCAAGAGGCTCAATTAATTTTAATCTGAAATTATAAATAAAGTATAATTTAATAAAAATTCACTAACTTATTTCCGCATAAAAGATGGAAGCATTAAACTAAAGATTTCAGCAATTTTTCGCAACTTTGAAGCTTCTTTAATAATTGAGACAATGAGGATAGATTTTTCTAAGTCATCCTTATCTAAGGACCCTCCAGAATAGATAGCTTCCTCAGAGTTAAATACTAATAAATATCGAACGTTAGGATTATTAATAATTTTTATACCTGGTGTGAGTTTTAAATCATCATACACTTGTTGATGCGCTTGCGGAATATTACCTCTATCATTCATTATTAACAAAACAGCTACACCTCTCTGTGTTAATCGTTTTAATTCAGTAGCATAAAACTTATCAATTTTAGTGGAAACAATATTAAGTTGAGTTTTTGTGTTACTAATTAACTCGAGGAGGTGTTCATTCAAAACATTCTTCTTTTCTGCACCTCCTGAAGATTCGAATCTAACCATCCCAACAAGAGATAATACCTTGTTTTCTAAACTTTGTACTTGTTGCTTCAATCTTTGATTCTCCGTTCGAAGTTCTAATATTCTATCTGACATAATACCTAGACATTAATTATAATTTATCTAATAGATATACTATTTAACTTAGACTATATTAATTTAATTTTTTCCAAGGTTTTCCATATAGAATAAAGCTGGAGATTGCTCGTGAATTTTGTAAATCAACTTTAATCGTAGCTTCATCTTCTTTTAAATCTTGTAATTCCTGTTCAATAAGAAATGTCATTTTCTTCGACATGCATTCTTGCCGGGCTTTAAGCAGAGCAAATCCTTGGCTTGAATGTTTTAATAAATTTATATAAAAATTGGATGAGATTTCTTGGGTTTCTTCATCAAAGATAGGAATGCTTCGAGCAATAATCCCTGTAATATAATTATGATCAAATTCCTTCATTATATCTCCAAACCTTTTTAGTGCATTTCTTATCCTTTTTCCCTTAACATCAAATAGTTGACAATTAAAAAATAGGAATGGGTAGACATTTCCATTCTGGGATTTCAAAGTAGAGTTGATTTCATAGAAAGTGACAATTTCATTATTGTTAGCTAGAAAAAAGCTCTTATATGGATTCCAATTAGAATAAAAGATGTTACCAACAAAATGTATGATATTATGCTTTCTACTAGCTAATTGGGACAAAATATGACTTCTGGTAGAATACTCTCCAGATAAAACTATAATTTCTTTGACTTCATCCCTATTATTGAAAAAATTAGTGATATACTTGAGTTCCTCTGCTCCAGTTGGAAAAGGAAAAATTAATTCTTTGTTCTTTATTGATTCATTCCATTTTAAAGGATTAACAGAATTAGTGCAATCTATAATTAGAACTGAAATATCCTTTTGAGGTATATCTTCAATAGAAGTATCGGTATGATAATCAAAAGATACTCCTCCTAAAGGAGGTTCCCCAATAATGTAACCTATAGAATATTTAAGCAAGAAAAAGTTATTATCATAAATTAACTGGAACGGAATTGTCATGTTCTCAAGTATAAAATATATCTCTGGAACGACCTTTAAAGTCTTTACCCGAAACTGTTTAAAGAAGTTTCTTATTGTTCTAGGGAGGAAATTATATAATAATTTACCAATATCCATCAAAGTAAAATTAAACGTTTTCTCAGGGTTATTAGAGAATATATCGTTGAATATCTCGATAATTTGTGTGTCATTCCAATATTCATTGAAAATTCTTCCTTCATTTACCTGGTCTTGTAATGATATCATCCGATATGATATTGATCCATTAGCATCAATTCTCAGTATCATTTGTTTAATTTCAAAATTTTCTTCAAGCATTATTGGTGCAAATCGTTCATCGTCAAATGTGTAAATATCACTAATAAACGAGTTAACATCATTATAAAGTTGTTTTGGAAACGAGATAATCTCCTGCAAATCCTTATCTAAATAAGGAATTATCTTACTAACTAATTCAAAATCTTGTTCCTCAAATAAAACTCTATAAAACATCATCCTCCAAAAATCTCTTTGTTCTAAAGAAAAAAAGATTGATTTAAATTGCCATAAGAAATTACATGTATAGAAATAATGATAAATTTGAGCATTAGTTTGCGGAACCTTTAAGTGAGTATTCAACTTTTCTAAAGATTGCAATAAATATCTTTTTTCTTTCATATCTACAAATTTTTTTGAAGCTTCAACCCACAACTCAATTAAAATATTGTCATATCCCAAATCAGTCTGAACCATAAAGAGCTCTTCGAGATAGTCATATATTTCAAATGCAATATCAAATTGATTTCTTTCTAACGAAAAATCAATGAATTTTCTGATGTACGTAATCGCATCTCCAAATGATTTGAATCTATTTAGTTTTTCAAACACATTCTTAATTATAACTGTAATCCAAGAAGCTTCTCCAATATCATTAAGATAATATATTAATTCTTCAAGATCTCCTAAAATTGTTGTTAAATTTCTTTCATTGACAGAGATCCGATTAAGGTTACTAAATTCATTTTTAAGATAACTTGGGAGCCTATTTTGCAAAATTTTATTAATCTGTCTTACAAATTCTTCAGAATTTTCCATTAACTGATAATTTAAGTTAATATTTTCTAATAGAATATATAAAAATAAGGATCTCTTACTTGGTTCTAGTTTAAAAACAGTTCTCCCGATAATTTCCATACTAAAATGATAAAATTCTTGAGGGATCACGGATTTCCTTATATACATTAGAAGGATTTGTAATTCAACTAATTTTAAATCTTCTTTTCGTTCACTCACTTTTACACAAAAAGAATTTATGAATTTAGTGATGCCAGAAAGAGAGATTTCTTCCATTCCAATGAAAGATTTCAATAACTTAGTTGTAAAATTATTGAAAAGATAAAAGTTATCTAATTTTGATAAAAAAGAGAAAAATCGCTTATAACCATCAATATATTTGGTTATATCAACTTTAGATTCTTCAGTTTTTAATTGCATCAGTGAATTTATGTACATCCACCATGAATTTGTAATGATCATTATTAATTGGTGCTTTTTCTGGATATCTAACCATTCACTTCTTTCTATTTCAAAATATAATTCTGTTAATAAGCGATCTGCCCAATGATGGTTTCCTACTTGAAGTAGTTTTCTAGCCTGAATTACAGAATCTTGAAATTTATTTAAAAACTGTTTTTTCACATCAAGCCTTACCGTCATTTCATTTTACTCCTCCTTTTCTTCAGTAACTAGCTTTTGTTCCTTTCTTGGACTTTCAATCCATCCCTTGTGTAATTGGTCTTTAGAATATAATATTGAAGCACCAATCCATCCCATATTTTCACGACCAGAAGGAGCGATAACATTTATTTTATTCTTTATTTTCTCAGAGAAGAAACTCATCAATTCTATCTTAAGTCTCTCAGCTAATCCTGGAATCAAACTCCCCCCTCCTGCTAAGATGATGTTTGGTATTAATTCTTCCCAATTCTCTCTATCCCAAGCTTTTATCACTTTTGAAACGGCTTCAGCTAAGCTTATATAATCTATGTGGATCTTTTTTGGATCAAATAATGGTTCCGAAACTTGAATTCGCTCAATATTTATTTTAACTTTCAAGTTATTCGGTAAAGTAATCATTCTATCATATTTCGTCAATCCTTCCTTGACTTTCTTGATCTCCTCCTCGGGATAGAGAGCACAAAGAGAATATCTCTCTTTTACTTCATTTGCAATTTTTTCATCAATATAGAGATTTTCTTCAAAAATTTTTTTGGATATGAGCAAATTTAACATGTAATTTGTCAAATCTTTGCTTGAAATAGGGAAGACATCCTTAGCCATGATATTAGTGAAACCATGGAATATGGTTGAAATTAATGTAGTACTTTCACCAATATTTATAATTACGCCACTTGTTTTTTGCATTGTTGATAATATTGCTTGGTCATCTGATAAAAATAAAAGTGCCGGAAATCCTAATGATTCAAGAAATATTTCCTTATACTTTTCCTTTTCCAGATCTGACATGTTAAATGAAGTTAAAATGATCAAAGGTTGTTTGAATAGGAATCGTTCTTCTATTCCAAGTTGTTGATAATAATAATAAAAGAATTTCAATAATAAGTTATAATTATTCTCTTTTTTAAACTCGTGAAGCCTTAATATATATTGATATTTTAGAGCAGCATGACCAACAAAATATTCTTGTTCAGAATTCTGAAGATAAATCTCTTCTAATCCCTCTAATACATCAGATGTAAATATAAAATCAGAAAGATCTACATAAACGCTTGGAGCAATGATATCAGGAAAATCATCACCTGCCCATCCCATTCGAAAAGTATTACTTCCAATATCTAAGATTAAAGGACGATCTTGCGATTTACTTGATGATGGCATAATTTATTGTATTGATTTTTTTTCCAAAATTCAATTAGGAATTCAAGAGAGAAGATGCTGAAAATGAATGTATTCATCTGTTAACTTCTTTAGTTGATACTCTTTAACTTGCAGTTCTAATAATCCCAAAACCTTTTTGAATTCACCTGACATTGATTCTACATCAACACCAGCGACTTTTTCAACTTCATCTCTTTTTATTTTAAAATTTTCTAAGTTAATCTGTATCTTATGATGCATGTTTGTAATAGATTCTACGAGATCCTCTGTATTTTTCTTAGTGATTTTCCTCATTTTTCGTAAAATAGTCAATATTGAAGATATTGAATTTTCCCACCTATCATAACGTACATTATATCCATTGTACATTTCTTGGAAAAAGTCAGCCAAGCTTATATATATACTATCTTTTTTAGAAAAAGAAGGTTTTATTACAGTTGCTGGAATATGAGGTTTCAACTCTTCTGCTTTTAGAGAAGGTGCAGTTTTTATTATGTTTACTTCAGTACTTTTTTCTACATTTTCCCTCTGAACTAATGGAACATCCTCCTGTATATATGCTTCAGCTATTTTTTTCTTCGATTCGTGCGATAATTGAGGGGCGACTCTCTGTTCCTCTATTTTAGGAGTTATAAATCCTTTATCTTCTGATACTCCTTTTAATAATCCTTGAAGGTCTGCTCCCGTTTTTTCAGATGATTTTAGAGCATTATCAAGAGAATATGATGAAACAATATCATTTCTTATATCTTTCTTCTTCTTTTTAGCCATTAAGATGTACCTAAATTTTTAATATTTATTCTAAGGGAAGTATCTCTACTTTTATTGCCCCACCTTGATTCATGAGTTCTTCTTTTAAATCATCCAGATTATCAGGCCTTTCCGAAATTACTGTCCAGACTGCTGTTTTATCTTTTTCAATTATTACTGCTTCACTATACATCATGCTCAATCCCAGATTTCCAAATAATGTTGCAAGTCGAGCAAGTGCTCCCGGTATATCTGCCATGGTGACCCGTAGTTTTATTGGGATCTTATCTCCGGAGAGCCCTATTGGAGTAATTCGAATTTCCTTTGCTTCTGAATCGCTGATCATCATTAATTGTGAATTCGTAGTAATCCCAAGAGCGTTCCGTGCTTCTTTAGGTATCACAATGCGCCCTCGCTCATCGATACTTATTATTTTCTTTATTCTCATGGTAATCAAGAAGTTTATTCAGTTTTTTTACTTTTATATTTATTATTAAATTCCAACTATAAAAATTTTATATAAAGAGATATTTAAGAAGAGTTTACTCATAAAAAATTTGATAAAAAAATTAATCGAGCTTTAAAGATTTCCCAATAAGATTAAGGGTCCCCCTAACAAAATTTTCGTTGTTTTCCTTAAATTCCGGTTGAGATCCGCCAATCGTAATAATAATTTCTCCCGGATCAACAATCCTGTTTCCTTCCATATCAACCGTGGAATAATCATGCGGGTGTAATGTAAATTTCACGACCTTTCTCTCATTTTTAATAAGTTTTATTCTCCTAAATCCTTTTAATTCACGAATCGGAACATTATATTTGGAAGACGTGTGAGAAAGATATAATTGAACTACCTCTTCGCCAAAATTGCCGCCCGTATTTTCTAATTCAACACTGATAAGAATATCTTCCCCAATTCTTACTTTATCAGTAGAGATGTCCAAATTCTCATAATGAAAATTCGTATAACTTAATCCAAAACCGAAGGGATATAATGGATCTCCCTCAAAATAGCGATATGTTCTTCCTTTCATATTATAATTTCTACTTTCAGGAAGTTGATCTACATTTTTATAAAAAGTTATCGGTAATCGACCAGCAGGATTGTAATCCCCAAAAATTACATCAGCAACTGCCTTTCCACCTTCTTCTCCAGGATACCACGCAAAAAGGATTGCTGGGATCATTTCTTTAGCTTGTACAAACGATAGCGCACTCCCACCGGTTAATATTAGTACCATCGGTTTTCCTAGATTATGAATCACTTTTAATAAGGAATTTTGACTACCTGGAAGACCAATATCTATTCTATCTCCAAATAAATCGGATTCAATAGCTTGTCCTTCTTCCCCTTCTAAACGAGGACTTATTCCTAATACCATGATAATGACGTCTGCTTCTTTTGCTATTTTAATTGCTTCACCAAAACCATCTTCTGATTTTTCTTTTAAGGGACACCCCTCAGCATAATATATCTCAGTTTTTCCGGTAACTTTTTCTTTTATTCCTTGTAAGATTGTAGTATATCTCGATGGTGTCCCAAAATAATTACCCAGTAGCACATCTTTGTTCTCTGCTGTTGGACCTATCACGGCCATTTTTTTAATATCTTTCTTTAATGGAAGGACATTTTCCTCGTTTTTAAGAAGTACCATTGATTTTCGTGCAGCTTGTAATGCTAATTGCCTGTGCGTTTCGCTATCATTTACTTCATAAGGAATAGTAGTATACGGAACCATTTCGGGAGGATCAAACATGCCAAGTAAAAATTTTGCACGGAATAATCTTTTCAAGGCTTTATCAATCACATCTTCAGTCAAAAGTCCTTCTTGAACGGCATTATTTATCCAATCCCATCTAATTTTCCTATTTTTTTTTAAAGCAATTCCTAAACTACAAATTAAATCACAACCTGCATTTATTGCCATAGCAGCAGCCTCTGCTCCTGTTTTAACAACTTTATGATCTTGGTAGATGTCCTTAATAGCCCCACAATCAGAAACAACATGTCCTTTAAACTTCCATTTCTCCCGCAATATATCTTGAAGCAAGTATTTACTCGCACAACATGGTTCACCGTTTACGCGATTATATGCACCCATTATGCCTTCTGCTTTTCCCTCCTTTATACATGCTTCGAACGCAGGGAGATATGTTTCGAATAGATCTTTTTTGCCTACTTTTGCATCAAAAAAGTGTCTCTCGTGCTCTAATCCGCTATAAGCAACGAAATGTTTGGGAGTAGCTACTAATTTTAGATATTTTGGATGATCTCCTTGTAAGCCCTTGATAAAAGTCACACCCATTTGAGAAGTAAGGTGAGGATCCTCTCCGTATGTTTCCTGACCCCTCCCCCAACGTGGATCTCTGAAAATGTTTACATTTGGTGACCAAAAAGTTAAACCTTGGTAGATTTTTCTTTGATTATTTCTTACAGCTTCGTGATGTTTTGCTCTCCCTTCATCAGAAATTGCTTTAGCTACTTCACTCATCAATTCTAAATCAAAGCTAGCAGCGAGTCCTATGGCTTGAGGGAAAATAGTAGCAGTCCCTGCAAAACCGATACCATGAAGCGCTTCGTTCCACCAATCGTATTTAGGAATGTTCAAGCGATCAATCGCCATTGCATTATTCAAAAACTGAGAAATCTTTTCATCAAGTGTCAGCCTTAAAATTAGATCATCAATTCTTTCTGTAATGGGTAAATTATAATTAAGGTATCGAGGTTTTTCATCCATATCTTCCATAATCCTTGTTCCAGAAAGTATTATTTTATGCGATAAAAATATTTTAGAAATAAGAAGTTTTTTAAAATTGTGATAATGCTATTCAAAAATGTGAAATTTTCCCATCAAGTGTCAATCTTGAAATAAGGTCATTGATATTTCTTCAAGATATAAATTATAATTTAAATAGTGAGGTTTTTCATTAGTATAAACCATTATTAAATCACTTCGAATAATTATTCCATAAAATAAAAACGATTTAAAATAATTTAATTATTCATAGTTATGTGCTTTCATTTTTACGGTGAGATCTCTTGCCCGTTTTGAGTACCAAACCAATAATTCGCCCGCATCTTCGGGTTCAAAGTATTCTCCACCACATAATTGAGCTGCACGGATCATTAAATCTCTATCGGGATTTCCGAGACCAACAATGTAAATTACGACATTGGGATTATCAGCAAACAATTTAATGGTTTGCAAAAAGGTTTCTCCATCCGTTGGGATGCCATCGGTTAACATGATCACCATTGTGGGTTGGGATTGACCCACTGGCGACATACGATCGAATTCAGTGAGAACTTGATGGGCTTTAACCATTGCATCACTCATATTAGTCGCTTGGCCATAGGCGTTGCCTATACGGTCCACTATCATTCGAGCAGCCTCTTCCAATACGCCTTTTTTACCGCTTGCTGAATCCATGTAATAACCATCACCAAAAGGTAAAATCTGACCTTCATCTGCGAATCGAATGACGCTTACTTTTTCACCAAATCCACGTCCAACTTTTTCACTTAAGAAAAGAACAGCTGCGAAGGCTGCGGCGATCCTACGAGGAATATTAATTCCGGGTTTAAAATTTTTTAAAAATTCTTGAATTTCCCGTGATTCCATTGCTGCTTTGATTCCTTCAATTGCGGGAGCAATGTTTGTAACAAGTACATCACGTGCCATCATTGAACGGCTTATATCTACAATCAAAATGGCATTAAATGGTACTAATCCCGTAGGGGTCAAATTAATCGTGGTATTTGCTGTAATCTGAGCTAATACATCACCTGTCAAGTCGGGAACTGTATTAAGAATGGAGCATGCAATATTCACGGCATTCCATCTTAATTTAATTCCTTTGAATATAATATAATTTGCTAACCATCCTTTCAGGGAATCTATGTTTTGACGAGCGGTAGAAATGATTTCCCACATATTTTCTCCGGCTATCGGGGAAATACCTAATGAAATATTTTGTAGAGGTATAATTGGTCGAAGATTTTTAGCGATTTTTACTTCAAAACTTCCGATCCCTGAAGCTTCAAGGATTTCGCTATCAATAACAATAACGTTGTTAGGGACTTCCTCTAAAATTTCGACTTTACCTGCTCCCATTGCACCTGTGAGTTCATCTTCAAAAGATAAAATATCGTCTTGGTATATTGAAAGCGTGAGTTGAGTACGTGCATTAACCAAACAATATCCCATTAAGTTTGGTTGTGATTGAACTTCAAGCATGATCTCTGATGCTCTTTGAATAGGCGGTTCGGTGGAATATACCACTATTTGCTGTGATTGAATATTGGTATCTTGCCTTGTATCCCTACTCATCCGTATTTCTGTTGGGTTTATGATTGCTTCATCTATCCTAGCTGATCCCATCGATCTAGTTAAAGGATCTTCCCAAGCAATAAGCAAGCCCTTCCCAAGTCCTAATTGTTGAATGACAGTACCACTTAATTGAACCCTTCCGCCTTCAAGGTTATCATCTACAACGGGAGTTAGAACAATCCCACCTTTTTGACTCTGTAACATGTAAACATCGATTTTATTCGGATAAGAATCTGCGGTCGCAGTTCCTATTTCTTGGCTGGGCATACTAGGAACGGAACGCATAGGTGTTGGTTGAGGAGGGGGAAAACTTGGTTGAGGAACTGGCCTCGGTGTTAATGTTGGTTGAGGAACTGGCCTCGGTGTTGATGTTGGTTGAGGAACTGATCTCGGTGTTGGTCTAGCTACTGGTTGAGGAGGTCTGCTTGGTACTGAAGTTCTAACAGGTTCTGGAAATGGTCTTGTAGTTGGTATATTAGCTGGTGGTGAGGGTAAAGGAGTTAATGAGGGCGATTGTGGTGATGAAGTATTTATCGATCCTGGGGGAATTTTCGGGATTTGTAACTTGGGAGCAACTAGTCCTGTACTGCTAACTGGACGTATGATTAATTCTACTCCTGAAAAATCTAGGTTATCTATGACATTCTTAGAAATCTGTGCAGCAAAATCCAAGACCATACTTGAAATTTCTATTTTTGCATTGTATTTCCTCTTGTTATCTGGATTTTCTACTTCAACAGGAGCACCATTTATGAGCCCCAATTTAGTAGCATTTTCTTGACAGATAACTACTTTATCGTCACTTTTTTCATTAACATCAACAAATATTTTTAGTTCTGCCATTTTATTTCATACCTAATTTTTGATTAATAATAAAATAATATGATCTTGAAAGGATAATTTAATATTTTCTCTCTTGTGATTATCAATTACTCAATTTTTGACAGACTTACATGAAGGTTAGATCATGGGATAGCGTTTAGAGATTTCTTGTGCGTAGTATCTAAAGACAGTCACGATCTTGCCTAGATCTTCTATTTTACGACTTGCTCCCATCAGGAAAAATCTCCCCGCCGAACTTAAAATAATAAATGCATCTCCGCCTCTTAAAACCACTTCAAGAAGGTTATTATAACCTAATGATTCAATCGAATCTTGTCCACTTTGCATTACAACCGCTGATAAACTTGAGAATAAATCAGGATCAACGTTATAATCCGGAATGCAAGAAAATGCAAGTCGCAAACCTTCGCGAGTAACAAGGGCTAATGCTTCCAATTCTGTATGTTCAGTGATATTACCTAAGAATAATGATAAATTTTGGGCTTCATCTTGTGTTAAATTACTCATGTGCCGTCTCTTTCATTGGTAATTGATAATTTTTTTTTCTATCGATTAATAATAATAAAATGCTTCAGACATTTAAGTTTTAATTAAAAATTAAATTTCCAAAATTAGTTCCAAAGTGAGATAAAAAAAGAGATATAATTAATATCCTTCAAGTTGCGTCTTTATTTGGTCCTTGAGTATTTCTTTCTTACTCTTAAATTCCATTTTTGCGTCTGTTGGCTCTCCAATTCGCTTAAGAAATTCAATGGCTAATATTTTTCCATTTTCAGATAAGATGCGAGGGGAATAATCTTCTGCAAAGAACACTCCTTCCGGAATTGTGCCAACTCTTGATATTTCTTTAGTTATTTCTTTTTTTCCCAGAAATGTTTGAACTTTTTCAACAACTGAATATGCATTGTTCCCAATTATTATAATTTCTCTCTCAAAACCATCAGGAATCTTGATCTCCTCAAGTTTTTGCATGATCTGCTCATAATTCACGTGACTTTCCTCTTGCATCAT
>Ga0307426_1000495_pt1 | contig 27209 bp, 32 predicted proteins | sample SalMarWE160340MG_FD_202165 | JGI IMG/M metagenome (GOLD analysis project Ga0307426, IMG submission 202165) | Salt marsh sediment microbial communities from the Plum Island Ecosystem LTER, Massachusetts, United States - WE1603-40 | ecosystem: Environmental > Aquatic > Marine > Intertidal zone >...
GCCGGTGCTTGTGATGATGAGGACTATATGACCGCATGCCCCAGAATTGTGAACGATTCGATATTCTTGACTTATGTTGAGGATAAGGATGCTGGTGGCTGGCCCCAGACCGAGGGTGTTTTGACCGATAACCCGGTGCGTTGCTGGGTCTTTGACAAGAGCTATGTCGGGATTGATGAGGGTCAGCAGAATGTACCTCAGTATACTCGATTGAGTTTGTATCCGAATCCGTCAGTGCGCAGTTCAGTATTGAGTTATGAGTTGGTGCATGGTGGTGATGTGCGGGTAGGGCTTTACGATGCTTCGGGTCGTTTAGTCGATGTTTTGGAGCGTGCTTATCGCAGTGCTGGTTTGTATACGTTTGATATTAATACTACTGAGTTTGCCAATGGTACCTATTTTATCGTTCTTGATACACCTTTTGAAAAGCTTTCACGCTCGCTTGTGATCATGCATTAAACCTACCGCATTAAGTTGAAAAAGAGCAGGGCCAAAAGCCCTGCTCTTTTTTTAACCATTAACCCCGTATTCGGGGTTTTTTTGGCAATCCTTTTGTCAAATTATGTAGATACGCTCACAGCAGACAGGTACGAACTATGTTGACACACGGTTCTTTCTGAATATAATTGCCAATGGAACTTTCCGTAAATGTCGATCACGTAGCAACACTCCGGGAAGCAAGGAGAGAAAAAGTTCCAGATCCGGTTTATGCTGCGGTCGAGGCTGAACTGGGTGGTGCTGATGGCATTACCGTCCATTTGCGCGGCGACCGAAGGCATATCAAGGAACGCGATCTAGAATTGCTTAAACGGCTTATCAAGACAGAGTTGACTTTAGAAATGGCGCCTACTCAAGGTATGGCTGTTATCGCCACGCGTATTAAACCGAGTTTTATAACGCTGGTGCCTGAGTCACCTGGTGAAGTGACAACGCAGGGAGGCCTGAACCTTTTAAAGACCAAAGAGGATCTAAAGATATATATATCAAAACTCAAAGATAGCGGTGTTGTACCAGGGATTTTTGTGGATCCAGACATCGAACAGGTTAGGGAAGCAGCACGCATTGAAGCACGCTATATTGAAATCAATACGAGCAGATATACTGAATTGAAAGCCGGGAGTGTAAGGGATGAGATTATTCGGATCGCACGTGCCAGCAAAGCAGCAAAAAGGGAAGGTCTTTTTGTTCATGCAGGTCATGGTTTAGATTATCGTAATATCAAACCATTATTGTCAGTATCTGAAATCAGTGTTTTTTCGATTGGATTTGCCATTGTTGCCCGTGCTGTCTTTGTCGGTTTCAGACAGGCAACAAAAGAAATGGTCAGTATTATCAAAGGAGTAAAATGAGAAATATCGGTCTTAGAATCGGTATAGTTATCTTTGTCCTTGTGCTTGGGATTTTTGCGATCTATCCCACAATTCGCCTTTATACCGACAAGAATCTATCAAAGGAAAGCGAGCTCGAGTTTTCAAAGAAAGCCATGCATCTTGGGCTAGATCTAAAAGGTGGTATGCATCTTATACTTGAAATGGATACAACGGGTTTTACTGAGAGCGCTGGAGACCTGAGAGACCGTGCTTATGAGATTATCCGGAATCGTATCGATGAATTCGGTGTTTATGAGCCGGTGATTGAAAAACAATCAGGTGGTCGGATCCTTGTTCAGTTACCTGGAGTTGATCGAGACCGGGCTATAAGCCTGATCGAAAAAGTGGCTCATCTGGAGTTCATCCTTTTAGTCGATGAAAAAGCTGAAGATATTCTCCTCCAGATCGATAATTTTCTTCAGGTCGGCGATACGTTCGCTTTTGAAGAGCCTTTTACATCTTATATCGTGAGAGTTGAAAACGATCGGGGGATCGATCTGCGTGATGAAGATTCTGTCCTTGCCGCACTCGATAGAGCCAGGGATATAATACCTGGGGATATCCAGATCCTCTTCGGCCCCAAAGAAACATACGAAGGGCGAGCGGTCAAAAGATTGTATATTCTTAAGAAAGAAGCCGAGCTTACCGGTGAAGTGATCCGTGATGCGCGCCATGAGCAAGCTTCAGGTCAGGATCTTCAACATTTGGGTTTTTGGCAGGTGAATTTTGAACTCAAACGTGAAGCAGCGCGGAAATTCGCGACAATAACGGGCAAGAACGTAAACAAGCGTTTGGCTATCGTTCTTGATGGCATTGTGCAGTCAGCGCCTGCTATTCTCCAACGAATACCTGGCGGAAAAGCAAGTATCACCGGTCAATTTACGGCTGAACAAGCCAGGGATTTGGCGATCGTTCTAAGAGCCGGTGCATTGCCTGCACCACTAAAGATCGTTGAGGAGAGGACAGTCGGTCCAAGCCTGGGAAGAGATTCGATAAAAAGTGGTGTTAGAGCAGTCGTTATTGCTGGCGCCGTGGTGATAGTATTCATGCTTATATATTATTCTTTATCCGGGTTTGTCGCCGATATCGCTTTGTTCTTGAATCTTTTTCTTTTGCTCGCCATTCTAAGTGCGCTTCGAGCGAGTCTTACCATGCCTGGTATTGCCGGTATCGCTTTGACGATCGGTATGGCGGTTGATGCAAATGTATTGATCTTCGAAAGGATTAGAGAAGAACTGAATATCGGTAAGACAACAAGGACGGCGATCGATCAAGGGTTTGCCCGGGCCTGGATAACTATTTTTGACTCTAACATAACGACCATTATCATTGGTATCATACTGTATATTTTTGGCAGCGGTCCAATAAGAGGCTTCGCTCTGACATTAACGATAGGTTTGATATCTAATTTATTCTGCGCGGTTTTTGTGAGCAAGGTCATCTTTAACTATTTCACATACAAGCTTGATATACGGAAATTGAGGATATAGACATGATAGAGATTATTAAGGGCACTAATATAGATTTTATCAGTAAGAGGAAATACGGTTTCATATTTTCTTCCGTAATGGTGTTACTATCGCTCATTCTGATCTTCGCTAAAGGACCGAACTTTGGAATTGATTTTACCGGCGGGGCATTGCTGCAGATACGTTTTTCTGAACCGATATCGACCAGCGATCTCAGAGGCACGATGGGCAAAATAGGTAAAGAAAATGCGTTGATACAAGCTCTGGGCAGCGAGGGTAGGGAGTATATCATCAGAACGGCTGAGGAGAACCCAGTGGAGTTTGCCAAGACCCTTAAAGAAATCCTCCAGAAAGATTTTCCACAGAATTCTCAGGAAATTCTGCGTGAGGAAACAGTAGAACCCAAAATCGGCAAAGAACTGCTGGTCAAAACCATGTGGGCGATCATTATCGCGCTCTTCTTGATTTTGCTCTATGTTTCCTTCCGGTTTGATTACCGTTTCGGTACCGCGGCAGTCATTGCTCTTTTCCATGATGCGATAATCACGATCGGTGTTTTAGTAATAACTCAGCGTGAATTCTCGATCGTCGTAGTCGGCGCTTTGCTGACAATAATCGGATATTCGATCAATGATTCAATAGTCATATCCGATCGTATCCGAGAGAAATTCAAGAAGATGCGAAAAGAACCGTACAATGTGGTCCTCAACACAGGTTTAAATGAGGTGCTTTCTAGGACCGTGCTAACAGTAGGTACGACACTTCTTGCGGTTATTGCCCTGCTGATATTTGGCGGTTCAGTGATCGCTGATTTCGCGTTTACTCTACTGATTGGTTTCATAATCGGTACATACTCCTCGATTTTTATAGTCGCCAGTATAGTATCGGTTTGGGAAGAGAGATTTCCAAAGAAGAAAAAATAATCAATATAAAAAAAATTATCGCTACAGGTTTTTTTACAGGGTATATCCCGATAGCGCCAGCGACTTTTTCATGTATAATAAGCATTGTCATTTGGTATTTCCTGATTTCCTATCCGATTATCTACATTGCTCTAACCATTGGTTTGATCGTTTTCGGGGTGGTAATATCCAATGATCTGGCCAAAATTTGGGGCAAAGACCCGCGCCAGATCGTGATCGATGAATATGCTTGTCTGCTGATCCCATTGTATGTCACGCCGCATCGGATATTACCGCTTGCCGTCACTTTTGTGCTTTTTAGGATTTTTGACATCCTCAAGCCTTTTCCTCTCAAAAAACTGGAAGATTTAAAAGGGGGGTGGGGTATAATGTTGGATGATCTTGGTGCAGCGGTCTATACAACGATTTTAATACTGGCGATTTCGTTGATCGGTATCAGGTTATAAGCAAAATGATGCGGCTTTTACAGATTACTGCAGATTTGTTGATCAAAAAAAAATTGACATTAAGTGTTTGTGAATCATGTACCGGTGGTATGTTTGGGAGTATGATCACTCGTGTCCCTGGGAGCTCAAGGTACTTTAGCGGCGGTATTATCGCTTATTCAAATCGCGTGAAAGAAAGTCTCGCGGGTGTCCGCTGTAAAACTCTAAAAGGATATGGTGCGGTAAGTGCTGAGGTGGCCAAGGAAATGGCTCGGGGTGTTCGTAGAAGATTCAAAACAGACTTGGGGATTGCTATAACCGGGATAGCTGGTCCATCTGGTGGTACGAGTAAAAAGCCGGTTGGGACGGTATATATTTGTATTGCCGAAGGTCACAGCGTTCATACAGAACATCACATATTCATTGGAAAGCGTGATCAAATACGAAAGGCTGCTTGTGCCAGGGCATTTAGGTTTCTAAGCTTGTTACTTATCAGAAATGAGAAAAGTTGAACGAATGAACCGCCCGGTACTGAAAAGAAACACGATAGAAATTCTTTCATGGAATGTGAACGGCATACGAGCAATACATAAAAAGGGATTTGTAAAATGGGTCTTGAACGAAAAGCCAGACATTTTATGTTTACAGGAAATCAAGGCTCATGCCGGACAGATTCCAGAGGATATAAAAAAGATGGAGGGGTATTACACATACTTTGCGTCCGCGGAAAGGAAAGGGTACAGTGGAGTAGGTGTGCTGACAAGACATGAACCACTCGATATTAAAAAGGGATTTGGTCGAGAAAAATTCGATAACGAAGGCAGGACATTGATCATGGATTACGATAATTTCACACTTTTAAGTATGTATTTCCCAAATGGGGGTATGTCGCATGCACGCCTTGAGTACAAGATGGATTTTTATGATGCATTCCTTGAATATATCATTATCCTAAAAGAGCAGAAAAAAAAACTGATCATTTGCGGTGATATCAATACCGCACATACTGAGATTGATATCGCTCGACCTAAAGAGAATGAGAACGTATCTGGTTTTTTACCAGAAGAACGCGCATGGATCGATAAATTGATCGCCTGTGGATTCATCGATAGTTATCGTGTTTTCCATCATGAGGGGGGAAAATACACCTGGTGGGACTATAAGAGCCGCGCTCGGCAAAGAAATGTTGGTTGGCGGCTCGATTACTTTTTTATCACTCCAAATCTCAGGAAGAATTTGAAATCAGCATTTATAATGTCTGATGTCCAGGGCTCTGACCACTGTCCGATAGGTATAAAGATCGTGATTTAAGGGAGGATGAGAAACATGAGGACTTTTTTGGCGATCGAAATCCCTGAACATATAAGACGAGAGGTCGATCAACTGATAAGACAAGAGAAGAATAATCTATTGTCAATAAAGTGGACGAAATTCGAGAATCTCCATATTACCTTAAAATTCATTGGTGAGATCGATGAATCAAAGAAAGAAGAAATAATTCCGGTACTGGAAAGGATCAGTGAGACCTGCGCACCTTTTAATATGAATTTGGCAGGGGTCGGTTGTTTTCCACACCCGGGAAATCCGCGGGTTCTCTGGATAGGTGTGAAAAATGGTGTAACTGCGCTTACGGATATCGCTGGTGAAATAGATCAAAATATAGGTGCATTAGGATTCATTGAAGACAAACGTTTTCATGCTCACCTGACGATCGGCAGAACAAGAAAATACTGCAAAGTAGACAGTATTCTCGCCCGGCCATTTTTCACTGAGGATTTCCCAGTTGATTCAGTTACTCTATTTGAATCAATCCTCAAACCAGAAGGACCGATCTACAGTGTTTTGAGGAAATTCAATTTGAGCGATCGTGGAATGTAAATTTCCTGACTAAAGTGTGTTTTTTCTGTGTGGCTTTTGGAAATCAGGATTTGGTTCCTGTTATTCTTAGAAAGGCAGGTAGGTCTTTTTTATGCGAAACATCCCTCGGAAGATATTCTTATAAACATCACGGTTTTCTTTTTTGATTTTATCTAGAAAATCCCTCATCATTTCGCGTTTTGAGTTCTTGTAGTACGGACATAAATTCCTCGGTCGAGGAAGACCAGATACTGTCGCAATATTCTCTATTCGTTCTTTTGACAGGTAGTATAAGGGTCGCACGAAAAAAAATCTTCCTTGAATAATTGATTGTCTGGGAGTCAATGTAGATAACACACCATTGTATATCATGTTGAGCAGAAGTGTCTCCACTACATCCTGGGTATGGTGCGCCAGGGCGATCTGGAAAATGTTGTGTCGATCGGCGACTTCGAGGAGTGTTTTTCTTCTTTCTCGTGAACAGAAATAACATCTGTTTTTGGATTTTTTGATCTTATTGCTGAAGTGCTTCTTGATAATAGTATATTGTACTTTACTGGTCTGTAAAAATTCCTTTACAAAATCAGTATTTGTCTGCGAAAAACCGGCATCGACATGGCAGGCATGGATTTCCCAGTTTTGTGAAAAGCGTTCATTGTATTCGAGGAGAAGCAGAAGAAGCACGGTACTATCGACGCCGCCTGATACACCCACAAGGACGCGTGAATTTTTAGCTAAGAATCCATGACGTTCTTTGGCCTGCCTCATTAACATGAGACAATCATTGAACAGCCTGTGACCTTCTTTCTTTCCTGGTAGCGGCAATTATCTCAATACAGTTAGCTGCTTTATCGCAACGCCCTTTTTCGACTCAAGTCGGTAAAAATATATTCCATTGGGGACGAGGTTACCCCTTTCATCTTTAGCGCGCCAGATTACCTTGTGGTTTCCTTTAGGAAAACGTCCATGTGCGATAACCTTCACGGGTTCGCCGATGAGATTGTAGATAGTAATGGAAATATCGAGGAACTGGCCGAGTGAGAATTCGATTTCGGTATAATTATCAACTGGATTTGGATGGTTGTTTTTTAGCAAGATAATATTGTCTTTTTGGCTTGGCTCGAGGCCAGAAATTGTTTTCAATGATTTATGTACATGATCATAGACGACTACCGTATTATTTTCGAAAGTAGTCAATAACTTCGAGCCTGAATAGATTTTTTCAATATCGACTTTATTTTTGTATGAACCATCCGCGTCGAGTACGATAATAGAATCGGAGAAAAGGACAAAAACATCTCCATTTCTTGCGGTATTGAAATCCAGTATTGTATGCGAAGCGCTGTAAAATATCTTTTGCTCGTAATTCTGCGGGTCGCTTATCGTACCCCCGGTCCATGCAAATATCCGATTCCCAGCGAGAGTGAAAAGAGGAGTATTGACATTGTCGTAATCGGCTTCGGTAATGAAACTGAACCGTTCCGAGTTCGTGTTGATATTGCCGAGTAGGCTTTTAGAATCGGTGAATACCAAGCGACCGGGCTCTTGTACAATGATAACGGGTTTTGTGTCGTGTTTTGCATAGCTGATTTGAGTCGGTGAATTAAAGACAAGATCGCCGGTTGTTGCTAGACCCTCTCCAGCAAGGTCTAAACTGAGCAACCGGTTATTCTTATCAACAATATAGACAAGATCTTTGATAACGGTAAATATTCTACCATTATCAATCTCTTGAACAAGAAAGGGATTCTTTGCTGCCCTTTCATATTTCAGTATTGATGATGCGGAGAGTACCCAGAGCTCTCCGGTACTATTGATTACCAGGTCATTGACCTGAATTCCTTTGGGTAATGTAATTTCCTCGCTTTGTTGCCATTGCCCAAAGGCGCTGCAGATAAGAAAAAATATCACGGTTAACTTTTTCATGTACCTCCTTGTTGGTTATATGCAGGTTTTTTCTCATACATAAAATTATATACAAATCATAAAAGATGTCAAGACCTGATATGGTGTTAATTGTACACCAACCCATGCCTTTTTGTTTGACAAATCACATCTTTTCAGTATAATGGAATCTATGATAGGGACAACAATTATTGGTTTAAAACATAAGGGGAAAGTCGCGATAGGATGTGACGGACAGGTTACTGCCGGCGATGTAATAATGAAGCACACGGCACGTAAAATACGCAAAATGTACAATAACAAGATCTTGGCAGGGTTCGCTGGCTCAACCGCGGATGCTTTAACACTTTTCGAGCGTTTTGAGGCAAAACTCGATGAATATGGCGGCAATTTGCCACGCAGCGTCGTTGAACTCGCCAAAGACTGGCGTCAGGATAAGGTTCTGCGCCGTCTTGAAGCGATGTTAGCCATTCTCGACAAAGATCATGCTTATATTGTCTCTGGATCGGGTGATATTATTGAACCAGATGACGGAATCGTGGCGATCGGTTCAGGCGGTTCGTATGCTCTCGCAGCGTGCCGGGCAATGATCGTACATGCCAACATTGCAGCCAAGCAAATCGTTGAAGAATCTATAAAGATCGCCGCCGCGATCTGTATTTATACAAATAAAGAAATTTTTATCGAGGAACTATAGATCAGATTGCTTTGATCAGAACCGGTTCAACTCCGGCGCCGGGTAAGCACGATTTTTAATTTACGAAGCGCGTTTTCTTTTATCTGCCTGACACGCTCCCGTGTAATATTCATTATTCGGCTGATATCTTCAAGACTGTGGACTTCATAATCCCCCAAACCGAAGTTCCTTTTTAGTATTTCTTGTTCTCTCGTTTCTAATTTGCTCAATGCCGCCATTAATTTCTCTTTTTGTATTTTTTTCTTAAATACGACATCAGGCGGCGGAGACAAAAGATTGTCAGCACCTTCGATATCAAGACGCACCGATTCTATATAAGGGTTTTCAGAATCTTCGAATGTTTCATCGAGCGAGTATGGTGGTATTAACTCACCCAAGGCCAGGGATATGGCAGCTTCGTCAACATCGAGGGCTTTGGCGAGATCATCAATGGTCGGCTCACCACCGTTGTGCTGTATGAATTTTTTTGTCTGCTGTTGAATTCTCTTCGCAAGATAGCTTTTCGGTACAAGACCGCGTTCTGAATGGATGGCGTTATAAATCGCTCTTTTTATCCACCATACTGAATATGTATTAAATCGATAGCCCTTTCTTTCATCATATTTACCGGCGGCGTGTATTAAGCCTTCATTACCTGCATTTATTAATTCGGGAAGAGTGAGTCCTTGATTTTGGTATTTTTTGGCGATATAGACGACGATCCTCAAATTTGCACAGATCAATTTCTCTTGTGCATCGGCATCTTTTTTCGATCTTATTTTTTTTGCTAAAGCAAACTCTTGTTCTTTTGTTAAAATAGAATATCGACTTATTTCTTCAAGATATTGTTTGAGACCTCTGTCACCGCTGAGTTTAAACATCGGGTGCTGTATTGTCTTGCCGAACCGATATAATTATAAAGGTTTTTATCCAGGGGTCACTGCGACGTATAGTTTCCTCTCTTTCCTTTGGATCTGGAAAATTACGGGCTTTCCTTTTTTCAATTTGGCGACTGTTGCCTGATAGACCTTAACATCAGTGATATTCTTTTTGTCTATGGATAGAATAACATCACCAACGGCTATTCCGGCATCTGAGGTCGGTGAGTCAGGTTTTACTTCGATGACAACAACTCCCGTCGTCGCTTCAAGATTGAAGCGTTGCGCCTGCGTATCGGTAACATTGATAACAGTCAGGCCGAGTTGATTGTTCTTTTCATTCTCTGTGCCGGCTTCGCTCAATTGTTCTGGATACTCGTCGATTCTTACCTTGATCGTCCGTACTTTACCGTCGCGTAGTATCTTCATGTTGACAGTTTCTCCGACATCGGTCTCTGCCACCTCTATCCTGAAGGACTGTAGATCAACAACCTTCTTACCATTGAATTCAATGACGACATCACCACTTTTCAATCCTGCTCTACTCGCTGGTGTATTATCTACAACGTCGCTTATCAGGATTCCATCCAAAGAAGGTAGATCAAGGGCTTCTTTCAGGTCGTCGGTTATTTCCTGGAGATAGACACCGAGGTAACCCCGGGTCACTTTTCCTTCTGCTATCAATTCATCGATCACATGTCTGGCAAGATTCGCCGGAATAGCAAAACCGATACCGACATTACCTCCGGTCGGTGTTGTAATAGCCGTGTTGATACCAACAACTTCGCCCCGTATATTGACCAAAGGACCCCCTGAATTACCGGGGTTTATTGCTGCATCAGTCTGCAGAAAACTCTGGAAATCCGGACCCTCGGGAAGCGGTATATTAGTCCTTCCTTTTGCTGAAATAACACCAACCGTGAGTGTTCCTTCAAGATGAAATGGATTCCCAACAGCGATCGCCCAGTCACCGACCCGGACACCGTCAGAATCGCCAAATTTTAGATAGGGTAGTTTTTCATCACTTTCGATTTTCAATAAGGCAATGTCAGTTCGTCGATCAGTGCCGATGATCTTGACATTATTCCCCTTGAATTCTTTCTTATTTATCAGCTTAACCTCGATATCAGCTGCTGATGCACCCTTCACAACATGGTAATTCGTGACGATATAACCATCTTCAGAGAGTATGAAACCGCTGCCTAAGGTTTGAGTTTTCCTTTGTTGTTTCGGATAGTCTTTGAAGAAATCTTTGAAAAAATCATCGAATGGCCCTTCAAAGTACCACTGGAATCCAGGTACATCGCTGGTGATCGTTTTCTTTGCAGAAATATTTACAACCGAAGGAGAAACTATATCCGCAATCTTTGTGAAGGGACTTTCACCAGCATCGTTGACCAACGGCACTGTCAGCTCATAATTCTCATTGCTGGCCTCGCCTCTATTTGCAATTACGGGAAGAGTGCTCGTAATTATTATCCCGAAAAGAAAAGCAAATACTGCAGCCGCACCAGCAATTATACCGACTGTGAGTATAGGAACTTTTTTCATCATGTTAGCCTCCTTTTTCCCATCCCCTCGATATGCACGATTGCAGGTAGCTATTCGCTCTAAAAAGACGTCATGGTGATTGTCGCTTTGCTGATGGTCTGATGAACTTCTTCATGGTTTAGAGACAAGTTTCAAGGTTACTTCTTTTTGGCTTTTTTCCCTACTTTTTTATATTCCTGTTGCTTTCTTTTTAGTTTTGTCTGCAGTCGTTTTATCTTCAAAACCAAATTACCTGTTTTCTTTTTTTTCTGCCAGGTCTTGCTTTTTTTAACAAAAACCTCATCGAAAACCAGATTACCAAGGTCGGTGTAATTGTCCTTCAGCTGTCTGTTGACCTCAAATATTTCGACTTTTAAGCGACCTTTAAGGGTCAGGTCACCAGCTTCTTTACCAACGACCTTCGAGGCATCTTCCAGCCATTTTGTTAGATCGTGCCAGAGATTAGGCATTTCTCCTCCTTTCAAATTTTTAGACATGGGCTTTATTAGAATCGTTTATTGTTGATATCATGCTGCTACTTGGAAATATCATGTTTCTCTTATCTCTGTTTCTTTCTTCTGGAGGATCTTATCAACTTTTTTGATGAATTCGTCGGTGATCTCTTGTATTTCTTCATGAGCCTTGTACGACGCATCTTCCGAGATATTTTTATTTTTTTCTTCTTTTTTTATTTCGGTATTTGCTTCACGTCTAATATTACGGATCGCCACTTTGGTATCTTCACCTAATTTTTGGGTCAGTTTAACCAATTCCTCACGTCGTTCCGTGGTCAACGCTGGGATTGACAGACGGATGACACTGCCGTCATTATTCGGGGTTATACCGATGGCTGATTTGTGGATCGCCTTTTCAATTTCTCCCAGATTGGTTTTATCCCACGGTTGGATGACGATCAAACGAGGTTCTGGGATACTTACTGTTGCCACTTGATTAAGCGGCAAAGTACTTCCATAGTAATCCACCTTGATGCCATCTAAAAGCGCCGGTGAAGCCCTGCCCGTTCTCAGCTTAGCGAGTTCCTGCGCTAAAAGTGTTGCTGATTTATCCATTTTTTCCTGGGCATTTTCTTTAATTTTTTTCGTCATATTTAAACTCCATTATTTACCAGGGTACCGATTTGTTCACCCTTTATCACCCTGGATAGCGAATATTTCATGAGGTTATAAACATATATAGGGATATTGCCCCTACGGCATATATTGAAAGCAGCAAGATCCATAATACCAAGATTTTCATCGATTGCTTTCTGAAATGTCAGTGTTTTGTATAATACAGCAGTGCTGTCCTTAACAGGATCACTCGAGTAAATACCTTCAACTTTGGTGGCTTTGACCAGGATATCGGCATTCAATTCAGCCGCACGTAGTGCCGCGGCAGTATCCGTTGTAAATAGCGGATTACCTGTTCCACCGACATATACTATAACGCCGCCTGAGTTGTAGAATTCAATATCTTTGAATTTATTGCTGCGCTCAACGACACCACAGACATCGAGACCACTGCTGAGTTTAGTGGTGATACCCTTTTTTTGTAACTGTGATTGGATGATAAGACCATTGATAATAGTCGCCAGCATACCGCACATATCGGCATCAATGTTATTGAACCAGCTTACATCACGACCCCTGATTATATTCCCGCCGCCAATAACAATACTGATTTTTGCACCCAGGTGAGTTGCTTCAACGATCTGTTCGGTTATATGATCAAAGGATTGCTGGTTAAAAAGATTTGTTTTGGATCCCAGTATCTCGCCGGATATTTTTAAAAGCAGCCTCTGATATTTTATTTTTTTGCTTGAACCCAGGCTTTCTGTATTTTTCTGTGTATGCTGTGTATTCTTCATTCACCGAGGCGAAAACGCATAAAACGGCGCACAACAATGTTTTCGCCAAACTTCGCTATTTGCTCTTTAATGTACTCACCTACTGTTTTTTCAGGTATTTTTACAAAAGGTTGTTCCAACAGGCAGACATCAGAATAGAATTTCTCAAGCTTGCCATTGACGATTTTTTCGACGATCTCCGGTGGTTTTTTCGAATCTTTGACCATACTTGTATAGATTTCTTTTTCTCGTTCAATAACATCAGAAGGAAGTTCTTCACGGCTTACTGCGATCGGTTCGCTCGCTGCTATCTGGAGGGCGATATCACGTACGAATCGTTTAAATTCTTGAGTCCTTGCGACAAAGTCGGTTTCGCAATTGACTTCAAGTAGAACACCGAGTCTATCACCCGGGTGGATGTAAGCATCGATCAATCCTTCTTTGGTGATACGACCGACCTTCTTGGCGGCTAAAGCAAGACCTTTTTTTCTGAGGATATCAACTGCTTTCTCGACATCATCACCTGCTTCAGTCAAAGCGTTCTTGCATTCAACAATACCGGCACCGGTTCTTGCTCTTAGATCCCTAACTTTTTCCAGATCCATAATCCTCCTTTTCTTCAGTTTCAAATCCTTTTCTTCCTTCAATTACTGCGTCGGTAACGATTTTTGTGATTAAAGCAATAGACCTAATAGAGTCATCATTTGCTGGAATAGGATATGTAACATCAGTGGGATCAACATTGGTATCGACAATGGCGACAATAGGTATGTCCTTTCGTTTAGCCTCTCGCAGTGCCGTTACATCCTTTTTAATGTCGACGATGAACACCAGGCCAGGTAAACGATCCATGTCTTTAATTCCATGAAGGTATTTATGCAGTTTACTGTATACTCTTTCGGTCCTTGACATTTCCTTTTTCGAAAGCAACGCCCATCGACCATCTTCTTTCATTTGTTCAAACTCACGCAAACGATGCAATCGCTGGTTTATGATATCATAGTTTGTCAGCAGACCGCCCAGCCACCTTTCGGTTATGCAGAATATTCCACCGCGAGCCGCTTCTTCTTTAATTATATCTTTTGCTTGCTTTTTGGTTCCTACAAAGAGTATACCTTTTCCCTGCTCAGCGATATGAACGATGGCTTCATGTGCACGTTTTATTGTCTCCTGCGTTTTGCGTAAATCGATTATATGAACACCATTTCGTTTGCCAAAAATATACTTGCCCATTTTTGGATTCCAGCGCTTCGTTCGGTGCCCGAAGTGTGCGCCGGCAGTTATCAGTTCTTCAATCTTAACCAGTTCCAAGAAACCTCCTTATCGCTTGGAGAATTGGAAACGCTTTCTTCTTTTTGCTAGACCGTATTTCATGCGTTCTTTTTCTCGTGGATCGCGTTTCAGCAAACCAGCGCTTTTAAGGGGTGATTTCAGGTCCGGGTTGAATTTGATCAGTGATTTTGCAATACCGTGGCAAACTGCACCGGCTTGTCCAGATATGCCGCCGCCAAGTACCTTTACATTGATATCGACGCTTCCCATGACCCCGGCGGTTTTAAGTGGTAGGTGAACAAGATCGACGAGATCCTGTCGGCCGAAGTATTTCAATGGTTTACAGCTGTTGATTTTGATGATGCCCGTACCTGTTGTAAGGATCACTTTTGCCCTTGCTCTTTTACGCGAACCAGTTATGACGTCAGCCATGTAATAAATCCTCCTTAACTCACTGCCTTGATCATATCTCGATCTTCATCGGCGCCTGTGCCTCATGAGGATGATCAGAGGAAGTATATATTTTTAACCTTTTCAATCGTTTTGCCCGTAATCTATTTTTCGGCAACATCCCGCTTACTGCGTGATAGAGTGCCCTTCCCGGGTGCTTTTCAATCATGGCTTCAAGGTTTATTTGTTTCAGCCCACCAGGGAAAAATGAATGGGAATAATATATTTTGTCTTTCATTTTTTTACCGGTAACGCGAAACTTATCGGCATTTACAATGACGACAAAATCACCGCAGTCAACGTGTGGTGTGTATCGGATCTTGTTTTTTCCGCTTAGGATAAGAGCGACCCGTGATGCAAGTCTTCCCAATACCTTGTTCGTAGCATCGACCACATACCAAACTCGCGTTACATCTTCTTTTTTCAGAACCTTCGTTTTCATAGACTATTATTATAGATATTTTACAGGAAATGTCAACCCCGTTAGAGAATACCACGTTAAATTCTGCTGAAGTCGCTGAATCAGGGTAAATGCTATTAAAAGTCCCGGGATTATGAATGCCTGGTCGAGTATTCTCTAACGGGACTAGTGTATTTCATCCCAATTAGGGCCGATATTGATAGCGGCAACGATCGGGACATCCAGGGTAAGGGCTTGCTCCATACAGTCTTTTATTATCTTCTTAGCCTCTTCCAGGCGTTCATTTTCTATCTCAACCACGAGTTCATCGTGGATAGACAGTAATAAACCATGCTTAAAACCTCTGCTTTGAAGGTTTTTTTCCAGTTTGATCATGGCTATTTTTATCAGGTCGGCTGCGGTTCCCTGGATAGGTGTATTAATCGCCGCGCGTTTTGAAAATTCTCTTAAACTATGATTGCGCGAGTGGATATCAGGTAATGGACGACGACGGCCCAGCAGGGTCTCTGTATACCCGGATTCTTCCGCCTGAAGGATCGCCTTCTCGCGCCATTTTTCAACCTCTGGATAGAGATTATAATAGGAATCGATGAATTGAATTGCTTCTTCACGGGGGATATCAAGACGCTGAACGAGCCCGAAATCGCTCATGCCGTATATTAGTCCGTAATTAACCACTTTTGCCATGCGCCGTTTATTATCATCAACATCTTTTTCAGCAATGCCGTATATCAGCGCGGCTGTGTGACGATGGATGTCTTTATTATTATGGAACGCTTCTTTTAGGTTAGTATCTTTAGACATATGAGCGAGAAGTCTCAGTTCAACTTGAGAATAATCTGCTGAAATAAGGGAGAAACCAGTTTCTGCAATGAATCCTTTTCTAATTCTGCGACCTATTTCAGTACGTATAGGTATATTTTGGATATTCGGGTTGGTTGAAGAAAGTCGACCCGTTGATGTGCCCGTTTGATTGAACGTTGTATGGATCCGACTTTTTCTTGCTGCTGTTATCAAAGGATCAATGAATGTCGATTTAATTTTTGCATAACCCCGGTATTTAAGCACTTCACTTGGCAGAGGGTGAACGTGGCTGAGTTGCTGGAGCACCTCGACACTTGTTGAGTAATGGCTCTTGCCTTTTTTTAGTGGTTTTAATTTAAACTTTTCAAATAAAATATGCGCCAATTGCTTTGGCGAATTTATATTAAAAGACATATTAGCCAGGTCATATATTTTCTTTTCAATTTGTGTAAGTTCGACCCCAAATTCCTTGCTCAATCGGGCGAAGTAATCGAGGTCAATTTTAATACCCCGTTTTTCCATGGAGCAAAGCACATCGATAAGTGGTTCTTCGATTTTGTCATAAAGTTCGTAATGGGTGTTCAATCCTTTCTTAAGTAGCGGATAGAGTCGGTACATACATAGGGCAGCTTGGAGCGGTGTCATAGTTGCATACTCATTCAAATAATGCAAGGCAAGGTCTTCTAATTTGTATGACCGCCGATTAGGATCGATAAGCCAAGCGGCAATCTTGATATCGAAAAAAGGATGATCGATCACCATGTTTTTAAGTAGATTCTTCAAGTCATATCCGATTTTGATGATCTTATTACTGCGCAGCAAATGTGCAGCCTCATCACTGGTAACTTTGAACAATGTGTTTTCGTCAAAGCAGATTATGATTTGCTCGGCAGCCTCTTGATAGATAGCGATAACATCGCCTGGTTTTATCGTCGATAGATCACTTGCGTGCCTGCTGGTTAATTTAGTCTGGGTCCTTTGACCGAGGGTTTTGATATAAGAATGCAATTCAAGGTCCAGCAAAATAGGCATTAGGTCGTCAATTGCAGGTTGTTTGACACGCAGCGCTTGGGGGTTGATATTCAATGGCACATGACATTCCAGCATGACGAGTTTGTGAGAAAGCAATGCTTGCTCTTGGTGTTCCCGGATTTTCTTTTCCAAAGCGACTGCTTTTTCAAAACTGCTGTATTTCTTTAGAATTTCTAATGCCCGTTTTGGTCCAATCCCGGGTACTCCCGGGATATTATCGCTTGCATCACCGGTCAATGCAAGATAATCAGCGATTCGTGCAGGTGATATCTTGAACTTCTTAACGACCATAGCTTCGTCGTATATTTGATTCTTATATGCATCGTATACAAAAATACGGTCGTTCACCAGCTGGAACAGATCCTTGTCTGAAGTGACTATATATACAATACCTTTTTTCTGTAAAGCAATTGCAAAAGTCGCCAGGATATCATCAGCTTCATATCCTTCAAGCTCGAATAGTGGAATACCGAGGTGCTGACAGATTTCCTTGACCTTTGCTACTTGAAAGGGTAAATCTGGTGGGGTCAGCGGCCGCGTTGCCTTATATTCTTCATATACATCATCACGGAATGTTTTTCCTGGAGCATCGAATGCAAGACCTATGTATTCAGAGCCGAGGCTCTGTTTGATCTTCTCCAGCGTGTTCAGGAATCCGAAAATACCCGATGTCGTCTCCCCCTTGCTGTTCTTTAAAGGGTTTTTAATGAAAGCGAAGTATGATCGATATATTATGGAATGCGCATCGATAAGTATGAATTTATTACCCACAGAATAATTATATGCAATATTGTTGTCTAGGCAAGGTTTGTCTATTATAGAAATTATTTTCATTGACTTTTGATATTATACATATAATATTTTTCAGTGTTCCCTTTAGCCGATATTTATGCAATAATCAATCCTTGTGCTGGTCATGGTCAGGCCGGTAAAAAATGGGCTGTAATCCATCAACACCTGCTCAGAGAGAGATTCTCAGTTTGTGCCGAATTTACCAAAAAGAAGATGCATGCTTTCGAATTAGCTAAGGCTGCTGCGCAAAGGGGTTTTAAGCGTATCGTATGTATCGGTGGTGATGGAACCTTCAACGAGATCGTGAATGGAATACTGCATGGCGTGAAGAATCCGGCGAGTCGACCGGAATTAGCTATAATACCGGTGGGTACTGGTGCCGATTTTATCAAATCGCTGAAAATCCCGCGTCATCTAAAGGATGCGGTATCGGTCATTAAAAATGGCAAGAGCAGATTGATGGATATCGGACGGGCAGTTTTTAGAAAAGGTAAGCATAGGTGGCATCGCTATTTCGCCAATGTTTTTGATGCTGGGATTGGTGGCAATGTGGTATATATCGCTAACCGTATACCAAAGAATATGGGGGGCTTCATTACTTTTTTACTTTCCAGTCTTGCTGCCTTGGTTTTATTCAAACGCATGAACCTGAAGATATGGGTCGATGAGAAGCTTGTTGATGATACGCTCGTCACGATTGTCGGAGCGGCAAACGGGCAGTTCTTTGGCGGTGGTATGCATATCGCACCTATGGCAATTGTTGACGACGGTAATCTGGAAGTACTTTATGTGAAAAACACAAATACTTTTAAATTTTTAATAAAAGTACTGGCTCGTGTTTATGATGCTAAACATCTCCAATACAAAAATGTCATGCATCATAAAGCAAAAGCGTTACGCGTAACATGTGATCGGGTCTGCCTTATGGAAGCTGATGGCGAAGAGGAGAGGGCTGAAGAGGTCACCGTCTCGATCTTGCCAAAAGCGATTAGGATAAAGGTACCTAACTGATTTTCTAGCAATCTCTGTTAGTACATCATGATCGGTTGGCTAATCAGATATTCTGTTATTTATACAATTTTTTTCTTTTTATGTAACTATATACTGATGCCGGTACAAGATATTTTACATCTTTGCCCTGTTTCACTCGTTCTCTTATAATTGTCGAAGATATTGCTATTGACGGTGAATGACTGAAGAGGATTTTTTCTGAAAAGCGTCCTCCTTTACTGACCGGACCATCTGGTCTTGGCATGACAATGATACGGCACAATTTGAACAATTCTTCTGGTGTTTTCCAAGTGCTGATCTCCTCCCATTGATCACGACCGATTATCAGGTACAAAATACCCATGATTTGCTGTCTTATTCTTTTTATTACTTCAACAGTATATGTTTTTCCCGGTATATCCTTTTCGATATTACTTATCGAGAATTTGCGGTTGTTCTTTATCGCCAGTTCAGTCATCTTGAACCTGATGTCATAGGGCGAGTATTTATGCTTATGAGGCGGTTTCCCGGCGGGCACGAACAGAATTCTGTGAAGATTGAATTCCTCCAAGACGAATTGAGCAGCGATGAGATGTCCCATATGCGGCGGGTCAAAAAGACCGCCAAGTATGCCGGTTCGATATTTGCTGATCATGGATATTATTTGTTTTCTAATTGGTTTATTTTCTTGGCGGCTTTTTCCTGCCAGATCTTATCCTCAAGAAGCTCTTTGTACAATGTTAAGGCTTGTTCTTTTTGATCTTCTTTTTCGTATATTTCAGCGCTGCGATATTTAGCCTCATTACAAAACTCGGTTTCCGAGTAGGTTTCTACTATATACGTAAAATAAAGGAGTGCTGCTTCCGGCTCACCGAGTTTTAGATATATTTTTCCATTTTCTAATTCTTTTCTGGCGAGTTGATTCCGGGCGATCAGAATTAGATCTTTTATCTGGTTGGTATATTTGGAGTTTGGAAAGCGGGTAAGGAATTTGTCGCACAGATTGATTGCATTTTCAATTTCGGTCGGGTCTTTTTCAATACCCGGAGCTTTTTCAAAAAATGCCCTGGCGCGGAAAAGGTATGCCTCCTCAACAAATGATGAAGTCGGAAAATTCTTTATCAAATAATCAAATTCAGCGATAGCTTGTTGATAATCTTCCTTCTCAAAATAGGTTCTGCCGAGCCAATACTGGGCGTCATCAACATATCCTGAGGATGGGTGGTAGAAGAGTATTCGCTCGAAGGCTAATACAGCATTGTTGTAATCTTTTTTTTCGAAAAATGCCATCGCACGTTCAAATGCATTATCTGGTTCAAGCGGTGCTAATACTTGTTTTTTGCCACATGTAACAAAAACAAAAATCAGAAGCAGTAAGATCCATATTTTTTTCATGCCTTCTCCTTGATTTCCTTTATACGTTCTTTTGCCTTCCTGAAGACCTCACCCTTCTCATAGGGATTTAATCGAAGTACTTTTTTATATGCTTCAAGAGCCTTGTCAAAATTGTTCCTTTTCAGATATATCTCACCGACTAAAAAATATGCATCATCTAATAATGATTTTGGTTCTTGTATTGATATTATCAGTTCAAAGAAGACTTCAGCACTATCTAATAGACCTTCATCAAAAAGGTAATTACCGAGTGCAAATCGTATTTCGTTGAGCTGTAACAGATTAGCTGCAGTTTTTAAGGTCTCATACTGCTCTTGAGCAAGATCCAGGGCTTCGTACAGTCTATTGGTTTCAAAAAGTGCTTGTACCATGCGTTGTTTTACTCGGCGTGCTTGTTTAGAAGTCGAATCGATCGCCAGTGCTTTGATATATGCTTGTATCGAGGCAGGATAATTGCCATGGTCATAATGTATATCGCCGACCAGAAAGAGATTACTTGCTTGTTCGTATGTCGGAACCAGTTTAGCTATTTCCTCGTAAAAGAAAAGGGCTCTCTCGGGCTCATTTATTTTTAAGGCATTTTTTGCAAGGTTATTATAGATTGAGATAATACTATCTTTATAAGCTTCACTGGCAATCAGTGATTTCTCAAAATAGATAATAGCCTCACCAAACTCATTTTTTTTAAGGTAGCAGTATCCCAGTAAGTACTGGATTTCGGAATCCTTTACATTCCGATAAGAGATGATTTCGGTTAAAGCGCGATCATAATTCCAGGTTTTGATATATTTACGCGCATTTGCGATACGCTCGGTTTTATTCGAGCAACCAACAAGTGCGATAACCAGCAGAAACGATAGACATGTAAATTTTTGGTATTTCTGCATCATAGTTCTTTGGTTCAATTGCATCTGCAATACCGATGTCTGTGGTTCGCTTCAGCCAATGCCTCCTTTTTCATTTCTTTTCAAGTCTCTCGAGTAATCTCAGGTATGATTCCAATAAACCTCTGAATTCTGAAACAAGCAGAAGCTTCTGGTGCTCGATCATTTTTGTTTCTTCCCTGACCCGGGCGAGTTCCGTCTGAGCTTCTCTCAGGAACCTTTGCGCTTCGACCTTCGAATTTGCTATTATCGTCTCGGCCTCTTTCTTCGCGCCATTCTTCAATTCATCAGCAGCCTTTTGAGTTGTTGTCAGAGTGTCCTGTAAGATTTTTTCCATTCGACGATAATCCTCGATCTTGGCATCCATATCTCTGACCCTCTCAGATAGACCCGCATTCTCACGGAGTAGATTTTCTATTTCTGTAGAGACCATCTCGAGAAACGACCTTACTTCATGTTGGTCGTAACCCCTCAAAGTTTTTCGAAATTCTTGTTTACGGATTTCCAAAGGGGTTATTGGCATTTTACCTCCTTAATTAAGCCGTTGCGGCAGTTAATCGCACATGACCGCCCGGTTACCACCTTCGCGTTTTGCCTGGTAGAGTGCAGTATCAGCTTTCTTAATGAGCTCATATGTTCCGCCTGCATCTTCAGGGAATCCACCAACACCAATGGAAATGGCAAGTTCTTTAACTTTCAATTTATCCTTGAAAAAATCATGGTGTTTTATATATTTCAGGATACGTTCAGCAGTTTTGTAGGCGTGCGGTTTTTTAGTTTCGGGTAATAACACGATGAATTCATCGCCGCCATAACGTGCGACGACATCGACACTACGGACACTGCGTTCGAGAATCTCAGCCAATTCCTCTAATACATGATCACCCAGTTGATGACCGAATTCATCGTTGATGTTCTTAAACTGATCGATATCAATAAATAAGATTGAAAGATTGTGCTCGTAACGTGAAGCACGCTGTAATTCCTTGCTCAGTTGGTTTTCGAAATATCTTCGGTTGAATATACCGGTTAAAGGATCAAGCCAGATACGGTGCTTGACGCGTGAATAAAAGCAGTTTGGTTTAAGCAGATGTTCAACGAACACGTAAGGATGTATTTTGAGAATATCGAGCAATTGATCGGATGATATCGTGTCTATCTGGTATTGACAGAGGAGAAAGAGTCTCAGGTCAGGTTGTGTATTGAAGTCATCCAGAATATCCTCATAGCCGATATAATCTTGAGTGCTCTCAAGAAAGACCCGCAATCCCCTGTAGTTCTTGGGTAATTTATCGTACTCACTCTTTATCCACGGTATAAAATCAGCAGCCCCGATTCCTTTGCTGACGGTGACTATTTGTTTCTTAAATTTGCGCTTCAGGAATTTGCAGTCTTCTTCATTGCCGACAAAAATACATTTTTCTTTGCGTTCGGCGCCTTCGGTCAACAGCGGTACGATATTTTCAAGGAGTTGCTTACTTCCTCGATAAAGATAAAGTGCATGAACAGGTAATTCAAGCTCAATGCCTTCATAACCTAATTTTATGTATCTGTTCATAATTATCCTCTCCGTTGATGCAATGTCATTTCGAGGGCATCGAGTGCCCCGGATAGTTTACTTACATCATAATTCCCCATATGGCCGATCCTGATGATAGTGCCTTTAAGATCGGCCTGTCCATCGGCAAACAGAATGCCGTGTGTTTCTTTGATTTCACTTATTATCTCTGTACTGTTGTTATCTAAGATTTTCATGACCGTGAGTGCATTCGATGGATTGTCAGGGAGTAGTTCCAAACCCATACCTTTGATACGTTCTCGTACATATTTAGCCATTTCTTCATGATGCTCAAAAGTTTCTTTGACGCCTCTTTTTAGTATTCTTTCAAGACCGATTTTTAACCCATAGAATATATTTATCGCGGGTGTCCAGGGCGTTTGGTTCTTGATGCGGAATTTTTCGTAGATATTAAGGTCAAAATAATAACCAGGTAGATCGGATCTCTTCATTTTTTCGAATGCTCGATCATTAACCGAGACGAAAGATATACCAGGTGGTGACATCAGGGCTTTTTGGGACGCACCGACAAGGATATCAATATGCCAGTCATCCTGCAGACAAACATCAGCGCCGATCCCCGCAACGCCGTCGACGACAAGATAAGAATCATACTTTCTTACGATCTCGCCGAGTGATTTAATGTCATTAAGAGCTCCGGTTGATGTTTCGGTAAGTGTTGTAAAGACAACCGCGGGTCTTGTATTCTTCTCAAGGATCGCCTGTATGCTTGAGGGCTCAATTGATTTTCCGTAGTCCACTTTGCTAATGACCGGATTGGCTTTATAACTTTTGCATATCTCAAGCCAGCGTTCTCCGAATTTACCACAGATGGCAATAACTGGTTTGTCATGGCCCGACATCAAGTTGCTATATGTTGCCTCCATTGCACCAGTGCCCGATGCTGAGAAAAAAAAGATGCGTCCTTTGGCGAAGAGTATTTTTTTGAGATCTTCGGTAGTCTCTGCATACAGATCTGCAAACTTCTTATCACGGTGGTAGACAAGTCTCTTTGACATGGCGTCCAATATTTCATCGGGTACATCAACTGGACCAGGTGTGAAGAGTGTATAGTTACTCAATTTTGCTCCTGCAGTCGGTACAGAAAATTTTCTTTTTTTCATCAGTATCTTTAACGGTTTTAGAAAAACGCATAATGCATTCGCGATTGGTACAATGCGTGAGACCAAAAAGGTGACCTATTTCATGGACTATTTCCTTAGAAATACGTTCTTCTTTCTGGTTACCGACAAGTCGATATGTTGAGACTACTGCCGTTTTTCGCAATGGATTGGCAAGGCCAAATATGAAGTTCATGTTCGGTGCATATATATCAACCTTCACCAGACATAGCTTGTAGATCTTGTAGGGGTTTTTGATCCCAGCGATGTAGTTCAAGATGACCGTCGCGTCATGTTGTTGCCTTAAAGGATTATATGAATTCTTGGGTAAGGAAATATATCCCTGGTGCAACGCATTTTGCCTAAAGGCTTCTCTGATTGCCTTCTCGGCAAGTTCAAAAAGGTCTAAGTCTTTTTGCTGATAGATTCCGATCACTATTCTTCTTTGAATTTTTTCATGAAAGGAATAAAGAGATCGATCGGTACCGGGAATATGATCGTCGAGTTCTTTTCCGTGGCGATTTCAGTGAGGGTCGAGAGGAAACGTAACTGTATGCCAGTAGGTGTTTCACTGATGATCTTCGCAGCTTGATTTAGTTTATCGGCGGCTTGTAATTCTCCTTGTGAATGGATTATCTTTGCTCTTTTTTCTCGTTCAGCTTCAGCCTGACGGGCTATTGCCCGCTGCATGTCCTGGGGGATATCAACATGTTTGATCTCCACGGTTGATACCTTAATACCCCATGGGTCAGTTTGCTGGTCAAGTATCTTTTGAAGTCTCATATTTATTTTTTCGCGCTGTCCCAATATTTCATCGAGTTCATATTCGCCTAAAACACTACGCAATGTCGTTTGCGACAGCTGACTTGTTGCGTACAGATAATCTTCGACCTCAAGGATTGCTTTGTCCGGTTCAAAAACCCTGAAGTAAGCGACTGCATTGACCTTTATGGAGATATTGTCTTTTGTAATCACATCCTGGGGTGGTACATCCATGGCGATAACCCGCAATGAAACTTTGGCCATTTTATCGATTGCCGGCCAAAGAATGAAGATCCCAGGTCCTTTTACCTTGATAAATCTCCCGAGTCTGAAAACAACTGCCCTTTCATACTCTTTCAATACCCTAATCGCACTTAGTACAATTAAGATAAGTACAATTATTAATATTCCAGTAAAACCCATCTATTCCTCCTTTTATTATCATATTCTATGGATATAAATAAAAAAGTCAATAAGGGACTCGGGATGCAAAGATAAGCTTGAGTTGACAAAATGTCTTTTTTGACTAGAGTTTGATATGGGATTGTTTATTCTGTTCCTTGTCATGAATACGGATTTCAAGGGCGTTTGGGTTCCCAGATGGGCGATCAAAGACCAAAGCGCCATTTTTGATAATCTGGATGGCAGATTCAATCACATTTTTCTTCAGATCTTTGCGCTCGGCGAGGCTTACTACCCATCATCATATGTCCCTACTAAAAAGAACTCTGATGGATGGTTGATAGCATTCTTGGAAGAGGCACACCGTCGGAATATTAAGGTTTCGGCATGGATAAATGTTTTCTATTCATGGGGCTTTGCGCCCAAAACCAATAATAAACACCCGATAAACCGACAACCGAATTGGTATGTCCGTGACCAGGATAACCGATCGATAGTTGATTACAGTATTGAGGAGCTTAAGCAGATAAACAGCGAAGGATATTATCTTGCACCGGCCAACCTGCAGGTACAGACGTACATTGCAGATATCGCCCAGGAAATAATCAGTCTGTATGATTTTGATGGAATTCATTTTGATTATATCCGCTACCCGAACAGCGGTTTTGTATATGATACAGAGCTACGCAGTAAGTTCATGAGAAGCTACTATATCGATCCGATAGATCTCATAAATAAAGGAGACTCCGGAAAAAGATATGGCGTGTGGGGGTGTGACGATCTGGCGACAAAATGGCAGGAATTTGTACCGAATGAGCTTACTGCTTTTGTCAAGTACTTAAATGAGATACTCAAAGCAAAACGTCCTGACCTTTTAATATCAGCCGCCGTAAAACCAAACTGCCAGAGTGCGCACTATGATTATAACCAAAACTGGGCAGCTTGGTTAAATGCCGGATACGTCGACTTTGTGTGCCTCATGGCTTATGGTAAGCACATAAAGAGCGCCCTGAATAATGTGATCAAGGCCGTTGATGACCCTTCTCGCGTGAACGTCGGTCTTGGTCTATACCTATTATCTCCTGAAGAGATTGGTCAACAGGTGGATTTTGTGAGATCAGGGGATTTTTCTGGCGTTGTGTTTTACTCTTATGACCAGCTTAAAGAAAACAAAGCATACCTCGATGCACTAAAGCGCTGAGTATCCCTGTTAGTCCGGTTTTCATAATCAATTACTTAATTACTCAATGACACAATGACTATCGCCCTTTGGTGTCTTGACACAGGGTCTTGTTTTGTATAGAATTGATGAAATGCAGAAGATATTCCTTCTTTTAGGAACCAACTCCGGTGATATGGAAAATAATCTCATAAAGGCTCAAAAAGAATTGGAAAATCGTAAGATAAAGATCGTAAAGCGATCAAAGGTTTACCAGACAAAACCCTGGGGTCGTGTCGATCAGCCCGATTTTTTAAATGTGGGTTTAGAAATCAGTTGTGAATATCCGCCCCCGGAGTTGCTTTCAATAGTCAAACAAATCGAATTGGCGATGGGACGAAGATCAGAAAATTTGCGATGGGGACCGAGGATAATCGATATCGACATAATATTCTATGGGAACCAGGTCATTGATAGTTCGCATTTGACCATTCCGCATAAAGATTTTTTTAATCGTCCCTTTGCTGTTAGGATACTCGCTGAAATCGCACCTGATTTTGTTCCTCCTTGTTCTAGCAAGAAACTAAATGATTACCTGAACGGACTTGAACATGAAAGATTTGAGATTTATCGCGGTTGAAGGCGTCATCGGAGCAGGCAAGACATCTTTAGTCAAGATTCTTGCCAAACGATTTCATGCTGGTATCATCCTTGAGAAATTCGAGGATAATCCATTTCTTGAGGGTTTTTATTCGGATCCCGTAAAAAACGCATTTCACACCCAGCTTTACTTTTTAATGTCCCGATACCGACAGCAAAGGCAGATCTCTCAAATCGACCTCTTTGCCTCTCGAGTGATATCTGATTATCTGTTTGCCAAAGACCGTATTTTTGCCGAGATAAACTTAAGTGATGAAGAATTTGAGCTCTATAACAAAATTTATGCTTTGATCGAGCGCGATGTTCCTAAACCAGATCTCACTATTTACCTCCAAGCGCCAGCAGATTTTCTTTACAAACGGATAAAACATCGGGATCGTGCATTTGAAAGCAGTATGGAATTCGGTTATATTGAGCAGTTGTGCGAAGCTTACAATGCTTTTTTCTTTCACTACAATACCTCGCCTTTACTTATCATTGATATCAAAGGTTTTGATTTTACTGGAAATGCAAAAGATGTCGACCTCATCTGTGATGAAGTAAAGGATTTAAAGGAACCACGCAGGATTCTTTCCCGGCAATGGTAACGATAAAGACGATATTGAGCAAGAAACAGAAACAGGAGAAA
>Ga0307426_1000497_pt1 | contig 27123 bp, 20 predicted proteins | sample SalMarWE160340MG_FD_202165 | JGI IMG/M metagenome (GOLD analysis project Ga0307426, IMG submission 202165) | Salt marsh sediment microbial communities from the Plum Island Ecosystem LTER, Massachusetts, United States - WE1603-40 | ecosystem: Environmental > Aquatic > Marine > Intertidal zone >...
ATACGCCAGAACAAAAAAACCTCCAAATTGAATTTACGCCTAAAGAAATGAAATCATATTCAAATCATTCAGCATGGTTGCTTTTAGATATAAGAACCAATAGCAATGAATTAATGTCTAATTTATCTATATCGATAAAAACTAACATATCGATTGAATTAGAATATAAAATTTGGGAAAATGAGCCATTAAGAAAGATAGTTGAGGTGTTTTTATATCCTAATGTAACTCATCTCAATAATATAATTGAAATTGAAGCAGTAGCCAGCAGTGGAAGGATCTCCAAAAAAGATTATGCAAAAGTGCAGGTGCTAAACTGGACATCAAATATTTCACCCACAATCGAATTAATGAGAGATGTTTTTGTCAATTATTTATCCAGCAATCATTCGAATTTTAAAATTAATGAGAGTACCGTTTGGGAAGGATTTGGAAATGCACCATTTATACTAGTGGTCGAACATTATCTTTTCAAATCAGCATTTTGGGAAATGGAATTAGCAAGGCATGTTATGATTGCACCCCATGATTGGGTTAAAATTTACCTAAGACCGAGATTTAGTTTATTTCCAAATTGGTCTGGAACTATTAATTCTTGGAGTAGTGGAAATCATACAATAATAGAGACCGAGCCCCCTAATGACATATATCGTTAGGTTTCCTAATTATCAATAATTCTTTGAGTAAAAGAGTTAATGATGATGATTTATCGCTGTTTCATCAAACATATATTTAACTCCCTTTTTAAGAGGGGATATTTTTCGCAATCTCTCTATTACAGAGGGTAATTTCTTGAGGAAAAAATCAATATCTTCCTCAGTTGTAAACCGACCTATTGAGACTCTCAATGAACCATGAGCGTCCTCTGGTTTTAATCCTAGTGCTAGCAATACATGACTAGGGTCTAATGATTTTGATGAACATGCTGAGCCAGTAGAGGTTGCAATTCCTTCTGCATCCAAATCTAATACAATTGACTCTCCTTCTATATATTTAAAACCTAAATTTACATTATTTGGCAATCTTTGAGTAGGATGTCCACTTAAATAACAATCTTCGATATTTGTAGTTGCAAAATTTATAATTCTATCCCTTAATCTAATTTGTCTTTCCATTTCTTTTTCCATTTCTTCCTTTGCGATTTCTACAGCTTTTGCAAAACCAGCAATACCGGGAACATTTACTGTACTTGGTCTTATATCCCTTTCATGACCTCCACCATACATTATAGGTGCAATATATTTACCCCAACCTTCTCTTACTCCTTGATTACGAATATATAACATACCTACACCTTTAGGTCCAAAAAGCTTATGAGCGGAAGCAGATAACAAATCAATGTTCATCTCATTTACGTCAATTGGAACTTTTCCGAATGCTTGAACAGCATCAGTATGAAATATAACATCATGTTTTTTCGCTATTGCACCAATCTCTTTAATTGGCTCAATTGTTCCAATTTCGTTGTTAGCAAACATTATACTAATTAGGATAGTTTTATCATTAATTACACCCTCTAAATCTTTTGGATCAATTAATCCATATTTATCGACCGGTAAAAAACTAATTTCAAATCCTTTTTTCTCTAATTCTTTATATGGGTTTTCTACTGCATGATGCTCAATTGAAGTTGTAATTATATGATTTCCTCTTTCTTTATTTTTTGAAGAAACACCAAAAATAGCAATATTATCTGCCTCTGTTCCTGATGAAGTGAAAAAAATATCATCTCTATTCGCATTAATTAATGATGCAATAATTTCGCGTGATTTTAACAATACTTGCCCTGCTTTTTGCCCAACTGAGTGCAAGCTCGAAGAATTTCCATAAGTCTCTCTAAAGTGTTTAGTAACCTCTTCAATAACCCTAGGATCCATTGGAGTCGTCGCAGCATTATCAAGATAGATATATTTTGAATCATTCATATTAAATCTATAGCTAATAATTTTAGGTTATTCTCATTAAATATTTATTATGCTTAAATTATTAATTCTTCTTATTAGTAGATATAATAATAAATAAAACTAAGTATTTGAAATGTTTAAATTAATGTGGGGTATAACAGGAACGGGTTATGTTCTTCAAGAATCCATTGATTTGATGAAAGAATTACAAGATGATTTTAATATAGATTTAACTGTTATTTTATCAAAAGAAGGGAGTGCTGTAGTTAAGTGGTATAAAAAGTGGTTAGTTCTCACTGAAGTTGTCAAAAAGGTGAAAGTCGAAAAAACGCCAAATATTCCTTTTTATGCTGGACCTCTGCAAATCGGGAATTACGATTTATTTATGGCTTGCCCAGTTTCTGCTAATAGTGTAGCTAAAATTGTATATGGTATCGCAGATACTTTAATAACAAATTGTGTGGCTCAAGCCATTAAAGGAGGACAGATAGTCTATGTTTTTCCATCGGATCAAGATACTGAGCCAATTGTTACTTCTCGACCTGACGGTTCTCCTTTAATCTTAAAAATTAGAGATGTTGAAATTGAAAATATAAAAAAATTAAATCAGATGGAAGGGATTGTTGTAATAAAGAAATTTGAAGATATTAGAAAACTAATTTTGAAAAAAGTTAAGGAGAAAAGCTAAAAATTTCATTTTAGATTTAAGCTTCAAATTTCACTGGTTCTATTGCCCCTTCTGGGCAAGACAATTCGCACTTTAAGCAACCTTGACATTTTGCTATCTCTCTAAATTTAAACCTTATTCCTTCTTCTTCCTTTCCTACTTTTTTTACAATATCTTTATAAAAAAGATTTTTTGGGCAGAATTTTCCATTTTCATCAAGGCAAATTTCACACATATTACATTTTTCGTGGTCTATCTTAATACTGACAATTTGATCTGCATGTGTAATAGAAGTTACTTCTATTGCGTTTCTTGGACATACTTGAACACAGTTTAAACATGCTTTACATTTAATATAATCGACTTTTCTTATTCCATGCTCAAAGTATATTGCTTTAGCTTTACAAGCTCGTAAACAACGTTCACATCTTAAACACAACTCCTGATCAATCTGAACAGGTATAAATTTTTCTTTAATAGTAAATTACCTCAAAAATTAATTTTAATTTAATCCTTATTTTCCTTCAAGCTATCTAAATAAAGGTGAATTATAAACGTAATTTTTATAATTTATCAAAAGTCAACTTCGGAGATACATAGATTTCTTATGTTTTACTTAAAATAAGAGAACATTTAATAAAAAATAAGATTGAGAATTTAAAATAAATATGAAATCGATTTTTCTTATTGGAAGTATCCCGTGTATTCTTTACCAGTTCCCGGTAATTGTTGTTGTTTTTGATACTCTTGAGCTTTTTGTGCTAGCTCTAACATCCTAGCTTTTATTTCTTTTCCCTGCTCTATTAGAGATGAAGTATCAATCTTTAAGTCATAAATTCTGCTTAAAACTTCTAATATACTCGCAGCACCCTCTGGAGTAGGGATTTCTAACACGGGAGTAAATAAAGCATAAGCATTCAATCTATTTACTAATGCTTCGTTTAATACAGTTGCCTCAGGACCCACAATGATTCCCTTTTCAACTTTACTGATTCCAAATTTTTCAAGCTGATCAATCATTACTTCTTCTGCAGCATAATATACAGGATATTCATCAATAATACCTCTTTGAGGTATTCCTTGAAAAATGACTAACTCTTTTGCTTTAACATCTTGCGATAAAGCCCAGTTGCATATGGTTTTACTCAAATCATTGTATGCAGTTGGAATTTGAAAAGGAACTTCACAAATGCCTATTATAAGATTTGATTGAGCTGAATAAAGGAGTCGGAATGGGTGTTTTAAAACGCCCGCATAAAACACAGAGATTGGGGGGAGATACTCACTGGTGATAAAACCAATTTCTTTAACATCTGGTAATTGTTCAATTAAAGTATTAGCAACAATAGGCCCGATAAGACCAATTCCCGCAAATCCTAAAATGAGTGTCGCTCCTTCCCTAATTCCAACTGAAACATCTTCTATAACGATTGAACTTCTTTTTCCCTTGTCACATATGTACTCTTTCTTTACCATTATTCTCACTTTTTTAAATTACAAAGTATTATGCATTTTTTATTTTTAAGATTTATAATGAAAACTAAGAATATAATATTAAAGGTCTTTTTTAAGTTATCTACTATAATTTAATTAGAGATTTAAAATCTCTATTTTTCTTCTGATGATATTAAAAGAAAATTTAAATTTTTATTCAAACGAGAATTTAAGATCTTAGTTGAGAGCTCTTAAAAATTATAATAATTTAATATTTAGTGTTCTAAAATGCTATTAGAAGTAAAAGATCTAACAATACCTACATTTGATCAAGAATGTGTAATAATAAATAAGGTCTCATTTGGTGTTAAAGAAGGTTCAATTCATGCTGTTATTGGTCCAAACGGATCTGGAAAATCAACATTAGCATATACTATAATGGGATTAAATAATTATAAACCCTCTGAAGGAAAAATATATTTTGATGGAATTGACATTACAGATATGAGTATATCAGAACGTGCCAAATTAGGAATAACTTTAGCGTGGCAAGAACCAGCAAGAATCGATGGATTATCAATTCCAAAATATATTTCTCTTGGTATTAAGGATAAAGCAAATAGTAAAGACATAATCCGTGAAGCCTTACAAATTGTAAACTTAGAGCCTGAAAGATATATGAATCGAACTATTGATGAATCTTTAAGCGGAGGAGAGAGAAAGAGAGTAGAGTTAGCAGCAACCATTGCGATGAGACCCAGATTGGTTATACTAGATGAACCAGATTCAGGATTAGATTTCATTGTTATTGAAGATTTTTTACATATTTTTGGTAAAATCAAGGGATTGAATATGACAATCCTATTGATTACCCACAGAGAAGATATTGGGATGGTTGCAGATTATGGAACTCTTATATGGAGGGGTGATGCTATACTAACAGATGTATTTCCGAAAGTTATGCTAAGGTATTGCGCTAAAGCAGGATTAAAAGAATTTTGTAAAAGAAAATTGTTCAATGGGAAACAAACTTGCTTTGATGAGGATTATATCGATAAAATATTTAAGGAGGAACAAGGATTATGAGTAAAACAGAATATCCAGAAGAAATATTAGAAAGTCTTGAAGATTATAATATTGATATTAGAGACTTTTTACCGGGACACGGGAAGGGAGCCAAACTCTTATTAGATTTTAATAAGATTAGCGGATTAGAACAAGTAGAAGGTGTTATCTTAAAAGGTAGAGAGATTGAAAATGGAATTGTAGCAGATATTGTAATTAAACAAGGAACAAAAATTGAAGACCCAGTTCATTTATGCTTTGGTGCTAATAAAGAGACAGGGGTTCAAGAAATTTTTCCAAGAATTATTGCTGAAGATAACACAGAAGTAACTATACAAGCACATTGTAGTTTCCCTAAAGCAAATGGACTCATCCACAAAATGTTTGGTCATTTCTACATTGGAAAAAATTGTAAGTTTACTTATAGTGAAACTCATTATCATGGTGAAAATTCAGGAGCATTAGTTGCTCCAGTTGGATATATGTACATCGGTGAAAATAGTATTTTTGAAAATAATTTTAACTTAACAAAAGGTACTCCCGGTAAAGTTAAAATAATGCTAGATATATATGCAATGAAAAACAGTGTAATTAAGTCAAATATTAGAGCTTTTGGAAAATGCAAAAAAGATTCGATCAGGATAAGAGATTCTGTTTTTCTTGAGGGGGAAAATGCACGAAGCGTAATTAAAATGAAAGCAGCTGCTAAAGACGGTGGAGAAGTGCTAATGTATGGGATTACGGAAGGAAATGCTCCACGATGCAATGGTCATGTAGAGTGTAATGAAATTGTATTAGGAAAAGGATCTATATGTAGAGCTTGTCCTTTTATCAGAGCCATAGATCCAACTTCAAGTGTTTCACATGAAGCTTCCTTAGGTAGGTTTCCACAAAAATGGCTTGACGAACTACAAGCTAAGGGTTTAACTGAGGAAGAGGCTACTCAAATTCTTATAGAGTCAATGCTTCAAGAAGAATAATATTTGAGAACATTAAGTTAAAATTTAATAAATGAAGGAAAAATTATGAAAGAAAATACAAAATATCATGATTATCGTTTTGTAGGGAAAATAAATGTAGATGAGATTCAACCTTGGTTCGATTTTGCGACTTCAAAACCATGGGATGATCCTGAAATACCATGGGTTTTAGATAATAAAGTAAGGCGTGAAATCTTGATAATACTTGCTACTGGTCCAAAAACCTTTCAGCAAATCTATGAAAAAGTTAACTTTTCTCCCAAACCATTATTAATAACTAAAGAAGAATATGAATGCCAGATTTCCTACCAATGGACAAAAGAAACCATTGAAAATCACCTTATGACTTTAGAATGGTATAACTTAATTAGATTGATAAATAAGAATTATCAATTAACCATTCCAGTATTATCAACAGAATTGTCTGAGAAATTAGAAGAATATATAGTGAAATTTACAGGAAATTGGATTAATATTATTAAACAAATAAAAAATCAAGCTCAAGAAAAATTGAAAGATCTTGATGAAAAAACTCCCTTATATGAAATTTTAATTGAAAAATCAATAGAAAAATTATATCAACTTCTAAAAAAAGAAAAATTACTTCCTGATATACCTAATATAAAAGCTTTATGGGCAGAACAGTTAAGAATAAGTAAATTTGAAGATTGGGTTAATAAGAATTATTAATTTATTATATTTTTCTAAGAATTATTTACCCTTATAAAGGAATTATTTAAAATCATCTCTTAACTTCACTGGAACCATAACTTTTTTATGAAATTAAACATTCTAATATAAAATAATTAAATCTAGTGAACATTATGGAAAAAAATGAAGTAAAGATAGGAGATAAAGCGATATTATTTAAGTTAAAATCATATAATGCTGGCACTATTGATTTGGCAAGTTTTATAAGAGATCAAAAAATTGTACTAATTTTTTCGAGATATTTTGGATGTCCTATTTGTCAAGTGGATCTTAAGGAACTGATGACCCGTAAGACTGAAATTGAGAGAAAAGGTGCGAAAATATTATACATTACTCAATCAGGCGAAAAAGTAGCGAAAGAATATATTGAAAAAGAAAAGATTGACTTTCCTGTTATTTTAAGCTCAAAAGATGAATTATATGCAGATTATGGCTTAGGATTAATGACAAAAGAAGCAGTTTCTCAAATTCCTTTGAAAATTAAAGAAGCTAGAAAATTTGGTTTTGAGCACGGAGAATATGAAGGATGGGAAAAACAGGGACCTGGACAATTTGTTATTGATGAACAAGGAACAATTATTCACGCCTTAAAAGGTTGGCTTGATATTGATAGTATTCTTTCCACACTTTAATTATTGAAATCGGAAAATGTTCCATAATTTTTTTTTAATCTTTTTGAATTTTTATTAATTTATATTTCTAAACTAAATGAAGATGTTACCTAGATATTGCTTAGTTTCAAAAGAAGAAATCATATGTTTTTAATATATATCTAGATATCTCTCTGCTATTACCAGAAAAGTATAAGAAAAATATTGGAAGAATTACATAAAATTGAATGAAAAAGTAATGAAAATGATGAGTTCAAATATACACGAATCAGAAAATGTTCTTAAAAAAATCCAAAACATTTGTCGAGTCAAATCTTCTCCTTGTTCTTATGATTGCCAAGATTGTAGATATAGACATAAAGGAATATGCGATGTATTTATTGAATATAATCCTGGTAATTCCATTAATGATAATTCAATAAATCTTGAAGAGGAAATAGAAGTATTGACAGATTTAAGATTAGAAAATTCAGAACCCGTTTTAAATCTTAAGAATTTGTTTTTTGAAATTAAGGTAAATAATAATATAAAAAATACAGTAGAAAATTTCCCACAAAAGGCAAAATATGATAGTTTCAAACTACTTACAGATATCCAGAGAGTATTACAAAAATGCAAGCATTTAACACAAAGAGATAAACTAATGTATTGTCAAAGTCAAAGATATTTTATGAAATTGTATTTACGGGAAATTAACAAACCTGATTCAAGGTAATTCATTACCACTTATGCATTTGCAACTTTTTCCTCCAAATTTGAATGAATTTTTTCTTGGTCAGTCAATAGATTATAAGCAGAATTAATCCTCCATCTTATAAAGGTACTAAGTTTGAAGACTTCATGGGAGAAAAAAAACTCAAAGAAATTGACTAAATATCTTTAAGTAAAAAAAATGAACTATAAATAATATTTTTTGACTTCAGTTATAACCAAACTAATTAAATCTTTAGTATTTCCTATCCCATAAAAGGTTACATTATTTAGAAGGTTTTTAAATTTGTCTTTAGGTATCTTAGTAGAACCTATGAAAAATCCAACAATTTTATGCCCTTTTTGAGCTAACTCAATCATTATTTTTTTTGTTTTACTCCAATTATAGATGCCAAAATCGGTGATGATAAAAACAAGAGCCTTTTTTTCTGCTTTTTCACACTGATTTGCAATTTCTCTAATTGGTAAAAAGGTTCCTCCCCCCTGATACCTCAACAGCACATTCTCGGCTTTATTATAATCGGATGTCCATTGGCATATATCTGCTCTATTTGAGAAATTAATTATACTAAATTTAGCACCCTTACTTGCAGCACAATGTAAAGAGGCAAATGCCGCTACTAAAGCTGTGTGATATGGCCCCTTACCACGAGTTGATCTTGAAGTATAGTTCCAACCCATAGAACCCGAAGAATCTAAAACAATTAGAAGATCAGGGATTTGTTTTTCAACCAAATGACCTGGACCTTCTTTATATGCCCATTTTCTTGTAGTGATATTAGGAATCATTACGGGACTATTTAATAAACTCTGAACAATATCTAAGTCTTCTATTCTATCTCCAATATGCCAAACTTCTGGATAAACTGGTAATTGCCCTCCTGGTTTTTCTTCAAAAATTTTTATTTCGATTAGATTTTTTGCTAGCCCTCTATACCAAGTAGCTAAAGCATTTCCATCAATCAAAATTCCAGCTTGACGCGCAGGTCCACCAAATTCAGAATATGGGATATCTTTAGCAAATTCTTCTGATTTTTGTCGTAAATTATCTTCATTCCCTTCTTTTAATTTATCTGCATTTTTATTTTCTAACGGATTATCCATAACTTCTAATACATCTTTAGGAACTTCTATAAATGCTCCTCCGGGACTTTTTCTCTTTTCTTTATTTTTATCTATTAAGCCTCCAGTACCTATTAAGGTAAACGTATCTTGTATTAGACTTTTTAATGATCTTGCAACTTCAGATACCTTTTTTTCCCACGTTGATTCATCCTCGAAATTTTTGAGAATTATTTTAGAAACTATTTCTGCTAAGGAATCCATTTCTTTAAGTTTCTCATCACCTATAACATCTTTACCCCACATTTTCTCGTAGGCTCGGAATAAAAATTTACTAAAATTACTTATCGAGCCTTTACTTGTGATATGTTTATAGGTTTCAGCCATTTCCCATTCAATAAGATTTGAATATCTCTGATATAATTTAGTATCAATAATCAAATCTGAAAAAATATTTACAACAATAGGAGCATAATTTTGATTCACATGGATCATAGCAGCTCTTAATAATTTAGCATGTGTCAGACCATCGTATGGAATGATTTGATAATGAGATACTTCATGAAGCGAGATGATGTAAAAATAGTTAATATATTCCTGATCATCTTTAAATAATGGTGTGTTAGCTAGATTCATTGTGATTTGCCATCGGTGTTCAGGATCGATATAAAATCCCTCTAAATGTGTATAATCAAATACATAATTAGGATCGTTTAAAGGAGGATAATAAAATTCCTTTAACGTCTTACTCCATGCAATACTAGCTAATTCTATAGTTTTCTTTTCCTTTTCTGTAAGTTCTTTATTTATTTTTTTACCTTTTCTTCTCTTTGATTGAATCATCTTACCGCTAAGTATTTTTATTCTTCCTTTTGTATATATTCAAAATTATCCAAAATTGTTCTTAATCTTAGAACTTCAGATCCGCCAGAAATTTGAATATTTACTAACGAGTCTTCTTTAGTCCCTGTAACATTAATTTCAATTAACATATCCTCTGTACGGATTTGTTTAGTTTGTCTTTGACTAAAAGCTTCCTTCAATGGTTGATCTAAATTAGAGAATTCACTCGCGATATCTGCCCACATTTCTTTCCAATAAGAATATTTAATAACATAATCAGTAACTGTTTGTCTAAAAAGTTCTCGATTACACCATTCAATAAGGTCTCCTCTATTTGGGAAATCAATTTCTTCTAGAAGGTTATTTCGAATTTCAGCTAGCTTATCAATATCTCCTTTTTTTGCTGTTTCTTGTATTTGTTGGGCAATTGGAGGATATTCCTTGTTATTAACTGAATTTACAAATGGAATTAAGTCATATTTTATAATCAAATCATTTTTTTCAAATTTTTTTAATTCTGATAAATCGGTATCTTTAGGATTTCCTCCACGAAATCTTTCAGCGATTTGATAGCATAATTCACGATTTTTAAACCTTTTTTGAACGATATCTAAAATGTTCTTAGAGAATTCATATTTATTTCCAAAATACGGAGACTTATCTATTTCCCTTTTTACATATATAACTCTATGTGAAATTACATATGGTGCTATAGTATTTACAATATTAATATCGATCTTATCTAATCCTAATAACCACGCTAAAGCTTTAGAATATCTTAAAAGATCTTTAGCAACTCTTACACTTAGAATCGAATCAATTTTATTACATATATTTTGAGCTGTATTGAAATGACAGCCTGAACATAATCCCGTGCTAGGTTTTATATCTTCAGTATTACCCTTATCTACTCTTGAACATAAAGTAAATTCTCTTATTATAGCATGTATATAATTGTTAACTTCAGGGGTGAATGAGACTCTATTTACGTAATACCAAATTTCCATTAATTCATCAATAGTTAATATTTCGGGAACTTGAATTAATTCATCCATCCCCGAATATTTCTCATCTTTTCCTGTTAAGATAAGTTGTAAATCATGACTGCTCGGCATTGATATTGGAACTGAAATTCCAAATCTATCTAAAAATGGTTGAGATAGTTCAAAAGTTCCAACATCATGAGGATTAATCGTTGCAAATAGACAAAATTTATTAATAGTTGCTATCGAGTCGTAGTATTTAACTGTTCCCTCAGCAAGCAAAGATAATAAGATGTCTTGAGCATATGGAGTTAGCCGATTCACCTCGTCAATAATTTTCCAAAAATTTGTAACAAATTGTCTCCATACTACCACTTCTTCACCTTCTTTCATTAATTTTCCTAACTTTAATGTACCAATTAATTTCTCTTCAGTCAGTTGAGGATGCCCTCTGATGATTGAATTTTCAATATTGCTAAGTGAATTTGCTGTGAACATCCTACCTAGAAGCTTTACAAGAGTAGTTTTACCCCCTCCATGTCCTCCAATCAATAACATAGCGGAGTTGGGAACTATAGCATTAAGTATACACAATGAGAGTATTTCAGGCAACAATTTTGTCTGTACTTTTTTATTCTTTTCTGATAAAAATTTAATGCTCAAATCTTTATAATGAACAAAAAGTTGATTAGCTTGTATTAAATTGATGATTTTCCAAACCTTTTTTCTGAGTTGGTCTTCTTCCACTATTTTTGTCGACATATGGACTATTCTGTTAAGATTTTCAATATTAAATAAAAATCAGTTTGATTATTTAATTTTATCCATTTAAAATATATTAGTTCCTTGATTAGGAGCAAAATTGCTAATATTTCTTAAATTTTTGAATGTCATAAGTCTAGAAGTTCCTCTAAACTTTCTATTATAAAATCTGGTTTAATATTCTTCTGTTTATAATACCTTTTAGGTGAATTTATGTCTCTTCTTATTAAACATGAATATATATTAGCTTTTTTAGCGGCAATGACATCGAACATTGAATCTCCTACTAAAATAGCTTTTGATTCTTGTGAATCATAATTAAATTTCTTCAATATTGTGAGAACGCCTCTTGGAGATGGTTTAGCTAGTGCTTGATCGTTATCATAATAGCCCAAACTAAAACTTTCATGAAAATAATGGCTGATATTAAACGTTTCTAAAACGTACTCAACAATATAATATGCAGCATTTGAAATAATTGCCAGCTTTTTATTATCTTTATGGCTGCAAATCTTCTCTAATACTGGTTTAACATCACTATACAAATAAACCTTATTCTTTTTAATACGGCTTTTTCTCTTTTCAAAATCTTTCTCATCATAAACTTTCCAAAAATCCTGAGGATTTTTAACGTCCCATTCTTGTAACACATTAAAGAATTTTTCTTCAGAATACCAAAGTTTATATCTGTCATTCCTATTTTGAGGATAATTCGCGTTTAACCTTTCTAAAGTTTCTACCAATATTTGATCCGCATAATCCCCGATATTTCCAAGATGGAGCAAAGTACCATCTAAATCAAACAAGTAAAAATTAAATCTCATGGTATAAATAAAAGAATTAAAATAATTTTAAAGAGATATTTATTAAACAAATTATATCAGATTTATAAGATCAAGAATGATCCATTTATCTATAAGAATATAATTTAAAAAGATATATAGAAGCTAGAATTTACTCTTGGGTTGTCTAAATATGAATGAAAAAGAATTACTTGGAAAAGGGAATGAATTTTTTAAAAAAATAAAACACTATTTTTTTCCCAGAAGAAAGCATGAAATCGTTTCTAAATCACAAGAATTAAATAATGCAGAAAAGTTAATGAACGATGGCAAATATAATGAAGTTCTACCAATATTGGATAATTTGGACGAAGAGGCGTTAACACCTTCCGATCAGCTCGCATGTCATCTTCTTCAAAGCTCCATTTTAAACAAATTAGGATATTACCAAGATAGTTATAAGATTGGTGAACAAGCTTATCAAGAAAGTCAGAACTTGAAAAGTTATTTCCAATCTATTGATGCTCTTGTAAACATGTCCTTTGCACTAGTATGGTTAGGAGATTTTGAGAAAGCAGAAAATTTAATGGTAAAAAGTGAAAATTTACTCAAATCTCTTACTCATGAATCTTCAATTGATATTGAACAAAGAGAAGCATCCATAGCTTATGTTAACACAGCAATTTCTTGGTTTAAAGGTGATATGAATCAAGCTATTGAATATGGAAAATATAGCCTTGAATTGCGTGAAAAATTAGGTAATAAACATGAAATTGCAGAATCACTTTATGCTATAGGACAAGCTTATAGTTTTTTAAAAAGTGATTTAGATAAAACACTTGAATATGCAGAGCGCTGTCAAGTTCTAGCTGAGGAAGTCAACCACCAACAAATAATTAATTTTAATCGTTTGAATCTAGGGATTATATACTACCTCAAAGGAGAATTTGAGAAAAGTTTAGAGTTTCTTAAACAAAGTTTATCATATTTTGAAGAAATTAATAATATACAATGGATAACAGCAACTCTTAATAATATTTTAACTGTTTACTTTCACCAGGGTAAATTTGAACTAGCTTTTAAACATGCTAAGAAAAGTTTGAAATTATCACAAAAAACAGGAAATAATTGGTTTATAGCTTTAGGTTTAAATAATATAATTAGTACGCTTAGACTGAAAGGTGATATTGCACAAGCACAAAAATTCTTTGAAGAATTGGAGCAGCTTAATAATCAAGAAGATAATAAGTGGATTGAATCATTATATTTATTAACAAAAGCTGAAATGCTGAAAGATAGCTCACGAATTCATGATCGCGCGAAAGCAGAAGAAATACTAAAGCAACTTATTCAAAAAGAAGAAATGCCAAATATAGAACTTATCATAAGTGCTTTGATAGATCTTTGCGATCTACTACTAGATGAACTACGTATTACCAATGATATTGGAGTACTTGATGATTTGAAACCTTATATTAAACATTTATTAGAAATTGCTGAAGAATCAAACTCATACTGGGTTCTAGCTGAAACTTACTTATTACAAGCTAAACTAGCATTATTAACCTCAGATCTAAAAGGAGCTAGAAAATTGTTAACACAAGCTCAACAAATTGCTGAAAAACAGGGTATGCATCGCCTTGCTATGAAAATTTCAATTGAACATGATAATTTACTCAAAGAATTAAGCAAATGGGAAAAGTTGAAAGAACAAGAGATAACTCTAAGTGAACGTATGGAATTGGCACAAATAGATGATCAGATGAAAAGCTTGCTCTGGGATCGTGATTTAAGTGCTCTGGAATATTCTGATGAAGAACCAATCCTAATTTTAATCTTAGCTGAAGGTGGTGTGACAATGTTTTCTCATATCTTTTCCAAGGAGTGGTCTCATGAAGATGATCTTGTCGGAGGGTTTCTTTCTGCACTTGATTCCTTTAGTGGTGAATTATTCTCTGAAGGCTTGGATCGAGCTAAGTTTGGTCGACATACCGTCTTGATGAAATCATTTGAAACATTTTCAATATGTTATTTATTTAAAGGAGAATCATATCTAGCTCAAAAAAGGATAAATAGATTTATCGAACAAATTCAGAATTCAGATGAAATAAAAGAAACTTTTAATAGTTTTTATAGAACTCATCAAACTATAGACTTAAAGGATAATCCTCCGCTAAAACTCCTTTTTACAGAGATTTTTATCCAAAAAAACCTCTGAATGATATAAAATATATTTTCTTTAAAAATATCCTATATGTCCAAGAGAATTGCCATTTTCATCTAAAGCGTATACTAACCCCATAGATAGTGGTTCCTCTTCCTCATTTTTAGTCGATTTTGCTACATATTTTAATGTCTCAAGTTTTAATATGAAAATACCATGGCATTTTTTACACTTTATATGAATTTTCTTAATTTCTTTCTTTTCCTCTTCATATTCTTCTTTTTTAAACGGTTGTAATAATTTAGGGTCTTGATTATCGCAATCCTTAAGAAAACATTGGTCTAAAGAGATTTTCTCCATTCCACGTCTTGCTAACGAGATATAGGCGTAGCTAGGGATCAAATCCCTTAAATCTTCTTCATCTACCATATTTAAAATAAAATAGATATATCACTTAATTCTTATTATTATTTTTTAAAGATTATATGAATTCTTTTATTTAGTGAACCTTAATTATTAGCTATACCTTTACTTTATTGAACTAGGATATGAAAAAGAAAGAAGAATTTTCCAAGGAAACTATAGACCATATTGCAAAATTAGCTTTACTTGATTTATCTGAGGAAGAAAAAGTAAAACTTGCAAAAGAAGTAGGTGATATCCTAAATTACTTTAAAAAATTGGATAAATTAGATACTAGCAATATTAAACCCATGACCCATCCGATAGATGGCTTAAAGAATGTTTTTAGAGAAGATATACCATGGGAATCGCTTTCTACTAAAGATGCATTAAAGAATGCAAAACATAAAAAAGATGGTTATTTTAAAGCTCCAAGAATTCTAAAAGAAAGATAAAGCGCTACTTTTTATATTCATCAGTTAGTTTTCTTATAGTTTCAGCCATATCTCTTAGTGCTTGCCTTCTTTCTGCGGGATTCATTTCATAAAAATCTTCTTCTCCGTTCTTCCCTATTTTTTCAGTAGAAGCCATAACTTGAAACTTTTTATAGACTAAACTGCTAATATATTTCTCATAGTGCTCAAAAGCTTTATTCAATTTAGGGTGATCTTTAATTTTGTCCCAAAGTTCTAAGGTCTCTAATGATTTAATTCCAAGATCTATTCTGAACCAACTAATTGGAAATAGCAGTTCTCTTTGGATACCCATCTCAATAATAGCTAAATTATCATCATCAATATAGAGATCTGGTAATATATCTTTCTGAAAAACAATATTATCGCTCATAATATAAAGGTTCGCTGCTCCCCGGGAAGTACAGACAATACCAGTAGCAAATCCCTTTGCTAATCTTAACATATTTGCAAAGTCCTCTAATCTACCTCCTATTAAATGGAGGCTCTTTTTTCTAGTTCCTTGAAATTCAATCTTAATTCTTTTTGTGCCTTTTGCATCCGATAAAATTTGAGGAAATAAATCTTTATCCCTAATATTTTTATGAGCATCTAATAATTTATTGATTATTTTATAATCTAATTTAAGCCCTGGAATAATAGTGTTTTGATTAAGAAAAGCATCCACTTCAAAATCAGCAATACCATAGAAAAGTTTTTTGTTATTAATGATATTATAAATACTTTTGACGATAGTTTTAACTAAAGCTTCCGGGTCTTCGCGAACGGAGTCATATTCTTTAGTCTCAAAAGTATCAATTTGATCTTCCAAACCCTCTTCTTGATAAAATGCACCCCAACTTAACTCACTAAAAATTACTCCCTCAGAATATAAATTATGACGAGCATCCATACTTAAAATTGTTTTACTGCCTCCAAGTTCAACTCCTAATTTTGATCCGGAGGCTAAAATTGCTAAAGGAGGATTATAAAGTTCTATTGGCAAAACTAAAGCTACGCTCGTATAATTTATTATAATTAAATTTTCTTATATGTGAAATAACTTTTTGAAGTAATTCTAATAATTATAGATAAAAAACATATATATAATTAGTGAAATGAGTAGAAATTTAACTAATTAAGATTTCAATTTTCAAATTTAGGTTTGAGTTTTTTGCGATATTCAGAATAATTAACTAAAACTGAGAAACATTTCACTGGCATATCCCATAAATCAAAAATAGGAATATTTGAATTAATAAATTCTCTAACCCATGAATTTGAATACCCTTGTGGACCAATATAAAAAACAGGAACTCCTTTCTTCTTCACTAACCTCTGAATTGGTTTTAAATAAAGACTTGCCATCATATCATTAGATATCTCAAATTCTTCATAACTTTTACCACCTGAGGCTTTAATTATATCTAAAACTTCTTCAAAACCAAATGCAGCATAGATAATTATTCCGTCAACTTCACCAGAATTTATCATAGCTTTTGGAATTTTTATATAGAGATTGTATTGATTGAATTGAAAAGTTAAATCTAGGGGATTATCTATATTTGCCACAGGAGGAACGTATTGTTTTAATTTAGTTTTTAGATCATCTGTAAATTCAGGTACCATCAACCCTATTTTCTCAGCAACCTTTGCCATCATCGCACCACATCCTCCTGAATCTGTTATTATTCCTAATCTATTGCCTTTTGGAATAATATTATGTGAAAATACTCTTAAGTAATAAAAAAACTCTTTAATTGAGTCTGTAGATATTATACCTATTTCTTTAAACACCGCTTCAAAAATTTTATTATCTCCCGCAATTGAGCCTGTGTGCCCCATGATTGAACGTGAAGCTGCTTCTGTTCCTCCAGCATAAATGGCTACGATTGGTTTTTTAGGGGTAATTTTCTTTGCTATATTAATAAATTCTTTTCCTCTCTTTATTTCTTCAATATATAAACCAATAACATCTGTCTCGGGATCATCTTTAAGATACTCTAAAAAATCAACTAAATCTATGTTTTCTTCATTGCCAATAGAAAGTGATTTTCCTATTTTTACTCCAATCCTATTACAATACCAAAATACATGGGATGCAACTGTTCCGGAATGAGCAATAATGGAAATATTGCCTCGCTCAGGAGTTTTATATATCCACATTGTATTCAAACATGTATCTTTAAATTCAGGATATTTATAAAATGCGTTATAAACCCCCAAACAATTTGGACCAATAAATTTAATATCATATTTTTTAGATATCTCGAGAATTTTATTAGAAAGTTGAATCCCATCAGAACCAAATTCTCGAAACCCTCCTGATACTATTATTACTCGTTTTACTCCTTTTTTTCCACATTCTTCTAATACATTTGGAACATGGATGGGTCTTAAAATGATAAAAGCCAATTCTGGAGTTTCTGGAAGATCTAGTATTGATATATAAGCCTTTAAACCTTGAATATTTTCTAATTTTGGATGTATGGGATAAATTTTTTCTTTTGGAAATCCGCCAAACATAATATTTCGAAGCATCATAGCACCCATATTATCTAAAAAGGAATTAGATGCTCCAAAAACAGCAATACTCTCTGGATTCAAAAAACGATGAAGAAAATGATTCCTTGAAATGTTTCTATCGAGTTCAGTCAAAATACTATATATCTATTTTCTAGATTATTTAAGTTAATTTAATTAAAAATTTGAATATAATTAGTTTTTAATATTGAATTATTAGAAAAGGCGGTTAAAATAAATTAACCTGAAATCTTGTTCCGATAGTCTGCATAAAGCCATAAAATGTGAAGGCATTTAGTTATATCATCCCACATAGTAAAAATAGGGATATCATATTCTATGAATTTTTGCATCCAAGGATATCTATAAGGATATGGTCCAGCAAAAAACACGGGTATTGAATGTTTCTTCATTAAACTTTTTATAGACTTTGGAACCATAGTTTCAAATACTTCTCTCATATTTTTCATGTTTTCATCAAGTTTCATTCCAGATTTTTCAATAACATTCATTATATCATCAAAATCATAAACACCAAACACGATAACTGCATCGACTTCGTGAGATTTCATCAATAATTTTGGGAATTTTATAAACATGTTCATAAAATTCTCGTGAAAAGTAATGTCAACGGGATTCACTGAGCTAGCTGTTTTAGGAATATACTTTTTAAGTTCTGATTGTAATTCTTGGGAAAATTCTGGTACTTCCATACCATACAATTCGGCAGTTTTCGTCATCATAGCACCGGGGCCTCCAGAATCAGTTATAATCCCTATTCGATTTCCTTTTGGAAAGAGATTATATGATTGTGCTTGGGATAAAGTTCTAAGATAATACAAGAAATCCATAATGGAATTAGTAGAAATTATGCCTGTTTCTTTAAATACAGCTTCATAGATTTTACTATCAGCACCAATTGATCCCGTATGACTCATAATAGATCTTGCCGCTGCTTTTGTACCTCCAGCATAAATTGCAATAATCGGCTTTTTGGGGGTAATAGATTTCGCTAATTTAATAAAATCTTTTCCCTTTTTGATTTCCTCAATATAAAGCCCAATTACATCTGTTTGAGGATCATCTTTTAAATATTTTAATACATCAACTAAATCTATATTTCTTTCATTTCCAACAGAAATTGATTTCCCAATTTTTATTCCTAAATCATTGGTATGAAAAGCAGTTTGAGCCGCAACAGTACCAGATTGACTAATAATCGAAATATTTCCTCGCTTATGTGGAAGATAAATCCAAAAAGTGTTAAAATAAGCATTTTCTTTATCAGGATATCCATACCAGCCATTGTATATGCCTAAACAGTTCGGACCAATAAATCTCATATTATATTTATTAGCTATTTCATCAATTTGTTTAGATAATTGTATTCCATCAGATCCAATCTCTCGAAAGCCACCTGAGGTAATAATTAAACTTTTTACACCCTTTTGACCACATTCTTCCATTACCTGCGGTACATTTCTAGTTGGTAATATGATAAATGCAAGATCCGGTATTATTGGGATATCGAATATAGATTGATAAGCTTGAATTCCTTGGACTTGTCCCAATCGTGGATGCACAGGGAAAATATTTCCATTAAATCCCCCTCCAGTAATAATATTCCGTAGCTGCATTGAGCCCATTGTCGTCATGAGATTATTATTTGCACCAAAAACACAAATACTCCTAGGGTTTAGAATTTGTTCAATAAAATTATCTTTAACGGATTTTGAATTATTTTCAATCATAGTATATTTTGAACCAAAATACTATTAAAGAAAATTAAAAAAAGAACATAAGGGTTACGATTGAAAAATTTATGAAACTCTATTATCTCACAATCACTCAATTTCAACAGAAAATCCAGGAATCATTCCCTAATTTTCATTTATCCATATTTCTTTTACTTTTTTAAAATTATTCTCATTCCTTCGAATTTATCATAGCAAAATGTTTGATTTATGTAAAACTTAAGACCAGAATTCCCATGCAGAATGATTAGATTCCACCAAACATAAATCGTGAGTTTTTTCGTGATTATTTCATTTTCTGGTAAGATTGATATCAAAAAACTATTCTCATCACCTATATTATGAGCTATCTCCTTGAGAAAAATAGAAAACTCGGCATCCTCTTAGTTAACACTGATCCAGACATTAATGGAAAAATTACAGCGCTTACTTCATACAAAAAAGTTTAAATAAATATTAGTCATCAATATTATTAATAGAAATCTAAAAACAATTAATAAGGAATTTTTTAAATGGATGATTAAAATGAATACATTAGAAATGACTGAGTATAGCTTATACTCTCTCGTAATTGTCGTTTACTTTCTCTTATCCTTTTACTTTATGTACGTAAAATTTAGACATAATAGGAAACAATACCAATGGCTATTTATCTCACTATTATTCCTCGCATTAGGCATTTCAAGAATTTTTTTTCAAATCCATTATTTTTACGTCCCTACACTTGAAGGTACTATGAGTGATTTAGCACTTATTCAAACTTTTCTTTGGTTTTATATTTTAGCAACTCTTTTCACCTGGATTGGGATTACAAATTTAATGGGTTGGGTAGGAATTCTAGCATTTCGTTATAATGGCGATTTTTTTTTGAACCGACGAAAAAAGAAAGCCTTAAAAGAACAATTATTACTAAAAGGAGCTGAGGCTTTAGAAAAGGAAAAGTCAAGTGAAGATCTTGATAGGAAGAAAGAAGAGGCTAAATTGATAGAAACAAAGATATTATCTGATTTGAAGAAAAAAAAGCCATTAGATCTAAAAAAAGTTGACCTAGAACAAGGTAAAGATATGTTTGTAATTGCTCTTAGGCTATTGATAATAATAGGTATTTTAGTTGTTGTATTACCCGTTCTTATCGGACCTATTTTTAATGATAAAAATATGACTCAATTATTGGATCCTGCCTTACTTAAGGTCTATAGCGTAGATTTACAATTTGAAAATGCTATAGTGATCGGAGCATGGCGATATCCCGTTGGTAGATTTCTGTTGAATTTTGTACTTTTACCGATATGTATCGCAATTATTCCATTTTATTTTCTGTACTTAGCGAAAAAAAATATGGGAATCAAAAGGAAATCATATCTCTTCAACTTCATCGGATTTATTTTGTACATGGCTGGTAGAATAGCTCAAGGAATATTCAATGCCATTGGATCATATGCTCTGGAGGCAACTCTTCCTCCTCTCTTAATTTTAGTTTCTTTAATTGCCCTTTACTGGGCAAATCATTACCCAGAATTATAAATATAAAAAAGTGATATGTTATGAAACGAAAATATAATATAATTATTCTAAGTTTTTGCCTTGTTTCCTGTACTCTTTTGAATTTTATTTTTATCGATTTCTTAGTAGATAAGATGCCGTCAACTACTATCTATGGAAATGATAATATTGAACAATTGAAAAACTCTTACTATACGTTAACACCCTTTTTAATTGATGAAAGAGATCCTACTATTAGTTTTATCTATTACCGAGATCATTATCCATGGTGTACTGGTACGGGTACTGAAGCAGATCCTTATGTTATCGATAATATATTAATAGCAGGGGGGTTTTCTAGTACTTGCCTTACTATTGGGTACACCTATTCTAGCACTCACTTTACGATTCAAAATTCAAAGTTCATTGAATCAGGAACTTCTAATTCAGGTATTCTTTTATGGGGTGCTCAAAATGGAGATATAATAAATTCTATTTTTGAAGATTGCGATTTGGGAATAGTTGTGGATTCTAATAGTCAATATTCTTATATCTACAATAATGATATACATGATTGTGGTTGGGGTATAAGTATAGAAAATAGTCCAAATGCTCAGGTTGTGGATAATATTGTACTAAGAAGTATAAACCAAGGTATAGTAATAGAATCAAGTTCCTACTCTACAGTTATTGGTAACACAGTCACAGAAACTTCAGGAAGTTCTTTCACTACTATTGAAATGGGTATATTTGCATTTGATAGTGATTACCTTGAAATAATAAATAATACTGCAAATGACAATAATAAGGACGGGATAATGATTGTCGAGTGTAATTATGCTGAAGTTACTGGAAATACTGTAAATTCGAACCAAGATCACGGAATTCATCTGATAGGTTGTACCCATTATAATATCGAAGATAATTTCATAAATTATAATAATCTTTATGGTATATATTTGAATAATAGTGATAATAATGTAGTAAGTGGAAATACTGCAGAAGGTAATGGTATATCTGGAATCTTTGAAATAGATAATTGTTCAGGTAATCTTATTACCAATAATTTTTGGATTGAAAATCCATTTATTATTGATGAAACGGGTGGTGGAGATTTTACGTGGGCGGAAGCTGTTAATGATATGTATTGGTGTAGTGGCAACGGAACTATTGATGATCCATATGTTATAAAAGATCTCACTGTGAAAGGCCATTATTTGGATACTTGTATTGAGATTAGAAACTCCAATGTTTATTTTGCTATCAATGATAGTAAGGTTTACAATGGTTTAGTGGGTTTCAAATTGAAAAATGTAACCAATGGTGGTATTTCAAGTAATACTATTGATAATAACACGAGAGGTATTTATTTAGAGCTTTCAAATAATTCAAATGTTATGGGAAACACGATAGAAAATAGTGTTAATGGTGAGATTTGGTTAGAATATAGCTCCGATAATAATATTACAGGAAATAATATAGACTCTGATAGTAATTATGCAATTTATTTAGAATATAGTGATCGAAATAAAATCTCACTAAACGTGATAACTGGAAATGCTCATTGTGTCTATCAAACACATTGCGTCAATAATATCATTGTAAATAATTTTTGTAATATAGACATTATCATTACTATAAATGCACCCACCCCAAATCAACTTACAGGAACCGATGCCCCAGATTTTGATTTATCATTAAGTATTCTCGATCCTAATACAACATGGTATACTCTAAATGGAGGGTCACCAGCCACTTTTACAGGAATAAGTGGAACAATAGATCAAACTTTATGGAATGGAGAAGGAAATGGAACAGTTACTATTAGGTTTTATGCTAATAATTCAATGAATCAAGTAGGTTTTTCAGAAGTGATAGTGAGAAAGGATATCGATGGACCAGTTGTTACAATCATTTCTCCTAGCCCCTTTGGGGTTTTTGGAAGCATTGCTCCAATCTATAATGTCAATATAGAAGGAGTCTTATTAGATACTTTTTGGTATACTATAGATGGTGGTTTAACGAATTTTACGTTCACATTATTTACCGATCACATCAATCAAACTGCGTGGGATTCACGACCTGATGGCATCATTGTTATCAGATTCTACGCAAACACTACCACTGGTAATTTAAAATATGATCAAGTATCAGTTAGAAAAGATACTACTGCACCTTTAATAACGATAAATTCACCCTCTCAGAATGATATTTTCAGAGTTGATGCACCCTCTTATTCAATTAGCATCATTGAACCAACACTGGTTAGTATTTGGTATACTTTAGATGGGGGTTCAACTAATATAACCATTACAGAAACAATAGGCACATTTAATCAAACTGAATGGATTGGTCGTGGAAATGGAACTGTTACGATTAGATTCTATGCAATTGACATTCTTGATCGTGAAAACTATGCAGAAGTATCTGTTCGAAAAGATATTATTGCACCTTTAGTATTGATTAATAATCCCCTCCCAAATGAACTTTTTGGACTTACTCCCCCTACATTCAGTATTACAATAGACGAGCCCAATCCCGGGACTACTTGTTATAATTTATTTGGTGATACAATCAATTATACGTTTACAGGATTAACAGGAAGTATATCCCCGTCGGCATGGAATTTTTTTGGAAATGGAACTGTAAAGATTATTTTCTACGCAATAGATGCGGTAGGTAATATTGGTTTTGCTGAAGTTACTATTAGAAAAGATATTATTGCACCTCTAATATTGATTAATGATCCACTCCCAAATGAGCTTTTTGGACATACTCCCCCTACATTCGATATTACAATAGATGAACCAAATATTAATATATCTTGGTATACTATTATTGGTCTTGGATTTGACATTCCTTTACCAGGATTAACAGGAAGTATATCCCAGTCGGCATGGAATGCTTTTGGAAATGGAAACGTTACAATAAGATTCTACACCTCAGATATGGCAGATAATATCGGATTTACAGAAGTTACTATTAGAAAAGACATTATAGACCCAATTGTTTCAATTCACGAACCCTATCCAAATTTTTTATTTGGAGATAGAGCTCCAGATTTTAAGATCTCGGTAGAAGAACTATTTTTAGATGATATCTGGTATAAGATAATCGGAGAATCCTTAAATTTTACTTTTATGGGTGATGTAACAGCAGATTTATTGGAGACTATAGATCAATCAGGATGGGATCTATTTGGGAATGAGACACTTACAATTAGATTCTACGCAAATGATACTTCTGGAAATATAGGATTTAAGGATGTGGTTGTTAAAAAAGATATTTATACAGATTTGATTTTCGAAATATTTTATCCTGCAACAAATACCCAATATGGAATTGAAGCCCCATCATTTCGCCTATATATAAGTATTCTTGATATAAGTAGAACAACGTATTCACTCGATAAGGGAAACATTGTTGTTAATTTTACAGGTTTTCAAGGAGAAATCTCTGAATCCTTATGGTTAACAACTCCAAACGGCACAGTTACTATAAGATTTTATGTAGAAGATACTTCGGATAATATTTTTTACCGAGATGTTAATGTGATAAAACTTGGTACTCTACCAGGCTATAGGAAAATTAATCCAGTAGCAGATTTTTTTGGATTCCTATTTCTTCCCCCAAACACACTTATAACTCTCGGAAGCATTATTGGTATAGCAGCAGGTGGTTTCTTAATAATAAAAAAGGAGAAAGATCCAAGCTTCTCAATACTTAAAAAGAAGAAAGGACCGATGAAATAATAAAGATTTTATCCAACTAAATAAAAATTTTCTTTTTTAATTTAAGAATTCCTAATTTTATATTTTATGAATAATTTATAATATATTAAATTAAAAATATGTAATTTTTAAAAAAAAGTGAATCCAATTGAAAAAAAATAATGTCTCTATAAAATTATCAATATTTACCTTAGGAATACTTCTTATATTGAATGCTGTTTTAATCGTAAAATCTGATATTACTGCATTTACATTAGTAAATTCAAATAAACAAGATAAATTCAATATAAATAATTCAGGATATTGGGAACTCTCGAATATTATAATTGATGGAGATGCAACTGGTGTTGGAGCTCATAACTGGACGTGGGCAGAAAATCAACCATGGTGTAGTGGTCTAGGTACATTTTCATCTCCCTATATTATCGAAAATGTTACTATTGATGGCGGTGGTATCGCATCTTGTATTGATATTAGAGATTCAGATGTTTATTTTGAAATACATAATTGTACATTTTACAATTCCGGTTATGGCTCTCCTCCAGATAATGATGCGGGTATTAGATTATATAACGTAACTCATGGAAGATTATTTAAGAATAATTGCTCTAATAACGGTTTTAGTGGAATACATATAATACGTAGTTATAATAACACTATTTTAAATAATACTCTGAACGATAATTTTGACCAGGGATTAAAACTTCGGCTTAGTTATAATAACACTGTTATGAACAACAAAGTAAATTATAATGGTTTTGGTATAGGTTTAGATCGTAGTTACAATAATCGCGTTATAGAAAACGTTGTAAATGATTGTAGTTGGTATGGGATCTATGTGATGGAGGGACACTATAATACCTTATTTAAAAATAAGGTGACAAATTGTACTGCATCGGGAATAGGGATGACACAAAGTAATAATACAATTATCTCTCAAAATGCATGTGAACACAACAAAGTCGATGGGATAAATATAGTTTTAAGCTATTTCACAGATATTATTGAAAATACTTTAAATTATAATACAATTTATGGAATATCCCTCTCTTCTGGAAATAATAATACTATATCTGCTAATAATATAACTTGGAACGGTCAAGAAGGAATTTATTTAGAAAGTAGTAATAACTCAATTATTATAAACAATAACCTCTTAGACAATGTAGGCTGCATCCAAGAAGTTAATTGCATAAATAATTTTTTTGAAAATAATACTTGTGTAATATTTGATGATGTAGATCCTTTTCTTATAATAAATTCGCCTCAAGATTTTGATCCATTTGGTGATATTGCCCCAACATTTAATATCACGATTGTTGAAGACAATTTAAATGCTAGTTGGTACATTTTAGACGATGGGATAACTACTGTATTGTATCCTTTCAGCTCTGTTATAGGCATGATTAATCAAGCTTTATGGGATGCTATGCAAGATGGAGTTGTTACTATAACATTTTATGCAAACGATACTTATGGAAATTTAGGATATATTTCTGTAGATGTAATAAAAGATACTGCTGCTCCAATTATAACAATCATTTCACCTTCTACAGACGAAGTTATTGGAGTTAATGCTCCCTCTTATTCAATTAGTATTAATGAAGACAATTTAGATGATATCTGGTACACTTTAGATGGGGGATTAACTAATATAACGATTACGGAACTGATGGGACCAATAAATCAATCTAGATGGGATGTTATGGGAGATGGGCTTATTGATATTACATTTTATGCAAATGACACTTTTGGAAAAATAGGGTTCGAAATTATACCAGTATATAAAGATAGTATCGCTCCTATCATTACAATAAATTCCCCATCTCAAAACGAAATTTTTGGATTTGATGCTCCCTCTTATTCAATTAGTATTAATGAAGACAATTTAGATGTTATATGGTACACTTTAGATGGAGGGATAAATAATATTACAACTACGAGCCTAACAGGGACTATTGATCAATCTATATGGGAAAGTTTTGGAAATGGAAATGTTATTATTAAGTTTTATGCCAGGGATCTTGGAGGAAATATTGGGGTTCAAGAAGTCTCAGTTACAAAAGAAATATCCTCTAATCAGATTGGAGGATTTGAAAT
>Ga0307426_1000498_pt1 | contig 27073 bp, 21 predicted proteins | sample SalMarWE160340MG_FD_202165 | JGI IMG/M metagenome (GOLD analysis project Ga0307426, IMG submission 202165) | Salt marsh sediment microbial communities from the Plum Island Ecosystem LTER, Massachusetts, United States - WE1603-40 | ecosystem: Environmental > Aquatic > Marine > Intertidal zone >...
TTTGTGATTTCGTGAAAAAGAGATATCCGGAGAGTCGGTTAGATAGCGACCTTTTGGATCCCTATGTCCATGCCTTTGAAAGTGCTGTCAGGTTCTGTGAATCCATCGATGATGAAGAGAGACTGGACTTAATAAGGCAATGCGTTTATCTTCGGTTAGCGGGCTACCCCGTGCCCCGCCCTCTGGATGAAGAGAACGCCAAAGGACTGATGTTGAAGCACTATGTGCGGGCGTGGTCATGGTCTGAGCATCAAAGCAACCGGCTCGGATCGTACGGCGTGTGGACCGAAGATGAAAAACTAAAACTTGAGAATCGAATCACGAGCAACCTTTTCTTTTTGTATGAGCTGGTCTCTCGCAGTGCGGGGAAGCTCGACCCTTTTCCTGGCATGGAGCCCGAGGCCCTGGCCGCATTGAAAAACAGACGCAAAAGCCATTTCAAAACAGAGCCGGGCAAACTTCCTTACGGCTCTTACTCTCTCCGCGCCGAACGGGCCGTGTGTACTTTTCGTGTGGCCCGACGTCAGGATAGCTCCGGTGCTCAGTTGTGGGTGGTCTACCAAGGCTTGACCGGGGATTCCGGGCACGGTGAGGTTCCCCTTTTTGTCTCCCCGGAACTGCTGCGTGTCTTGGGTTGGGTGGTCTTGAATCGACTATGCAAGAATGAACCACAGTCGATCGTGTTTCAAAATATGCGAAGTCTGATGTCAGCGAAACGGGCCCAACAACTCCTTGAAGAACTGATGGGCTTTTTTTCAAACAAAGAATCGTCTGGTCTGAGCTGCCGGGATCCCCACCCCAGGTGGCGAAAGGTGTTTGTGGCCTTAGCCCCGGGCCTTGTCCCGTCCGACAGGGTGCTGCGCTCTATGGATTATTTGGTCCAGAATACATGGGGAGAGATGTTCCTTTTTTCCCTTGACATAGGACATATTGAAAATGACCTTCTGAAATGCTATGAAATAGCAAAGTGCGTATGGCACTACATCCAGGGGACCGTGCCGGGAGAGTCGGAATACCGGATCCATGCAGGCCGAACGCTGCTGGACGGCACAACCATCGGAGCGATCGAAGATTTTATACAATCTTTCCGGGAGGCTGACCATGGGGGTCCAAAGGTTCGAGACGAGCAGAGGACACAAGGCATTCCAAGCGAACGAAAGCGAAGCGGCCCCTTGATTGATTTATTGTGACGCCTGTAGCTGACTAACCTTATGAAAGCGATCTCGTTTCTCCTCGTCGACGATAATTCAGCGGCCCTCCGAGAACTTTCGGACATCCTGACATATCTAGGCCATAAGGACGTTCACAGAGCCGGCAGCGCAAGTGAAGCATGGGCCATGTTAAGAATAAAGAAATTCGACTGTATTATTTCTGCCTGGGAGATGCCGGAGATGTCAGGTCTGGCCCTTCTGAAGGTCGTACGAAATGATGACAAGTACGTCAATTTGCCATTCTTTCTGACCGATTCCGGCTTTACCAAGCCTAAAGTCATTGACGCAGGCCGAGCAGGGGTTTCCTGCCTGATTATTAAACCCTACCAGGCGGAAACCATCAAGAAAAAGATAGCGGGCATGTCGGAAACTGCGAGTGTAAGCGTTTCAACCAAGCTCCAGCTTTCTTTTGACGAGGGGATGAATCTGCTTGAGACCCAGGATTACGAAAATGCCTTGAAGGTATTTGAGAAACTCTTGGAAGAAGGCGAAAGTGCGGAGGTCTATTACAATATCGGCTATATCAAGACGGCAAAGGGAGAGTATGGAGAGGCAATCGAGGCTTTCAGAAAGGCCACTCAGCTTGATCGCCTCTTTGCCAAGGCTTACGAAGGCATGGGGCGTGCGTACAAGGCACTGGGACGACCCAAAGAGGCCGAAGCGTGCCTGAGCCATGCGGCTGAAATCTATCTGAGTAGCGAGAAAGAGGGAGATGCGGAAGGAGTTCTGAACGAAATCCTGGAAGTCAACCCTGATACGATCAATGTTTACAACACCCTGGGGGTTCTCTATCGCAAGAAGGGCGATTTTCAAACCGCCCTGAAACAGTACCAGAAAGCCTTAAGAATCCATCCTGACGAACCCAACATCCATTACAACATTGGCCGTCTCCATGTGGACATGAAGAATATGGAAGCGGCAAAACTCCACTTCAAGAAGGCCTTGGCGTTCGACCCAGGCTTTGAAGAAGCCAAGGAGGTCTTGAACGCCATAGAACTCGGCACACTCTGACCCGGTTTCCATCCATAAATGGCCTTTTCCCCTCTGAGCGGCGTTCTCCGCGGGTTTTCGCCTTCGACGTACGAACAGTACGCCTCGGCGCAAACCCTTGTGCGGCCTTGCTCAGAGAACAAAATGCTCATTTCTGAATTGGAAACCGACGCCTGTGCTCATTGATTGAATAGCGTTTCGTGGATGGGCACGGGCTAATAGAGTACAGATCGCCGTCTTGCGGCACCGATCCATCCCAAAACCCGCCGTTTCACAAGTGGGGTTTTTCGAAGCCGAAAGGTCTGGTTCATCCTGACGAGTGTCGGGAAGAGTTCGTCAGGCTTTTGCTTCCGCAGCTCCTGCACCGAATGGATGCCGGCGCTTTCCAGCAGGCGGGCATTGCCTGACCCCATGTTGACCAGACTTACAAGCTCAAGGCGATCGCGGATGTGATCGCGAAAATGCGGCCGGGTTACGCTTTTTGCCTGATCCCAATCTTGCAGAATCTCTTTGGGGTAGCGCCAGCCCTCCTGGCTCAATGCATTGGCCTCCACGGGGCTGATATCCTCAAGGATCTGCTGGATCGATTCTGAACGACTGTCAACCGTGTGTGTCTTCAGTTTCGCGTATGACCATTCACTCAAGACAAGCCCAAGAACCATCATGAACACGAACACGATTTTGTGGAGCCTGCCGGCCACCTTCGGACTTTCAGCCACCTCCGGGTCCCAGTGGCGGCCGCCGCGGAGCAGGTAGACTGCGTTGATCATGACAAAACACTCCACGCAGAAGGGCGCGAAGCCCAGGAATCCTAAGTAGGGCATTTCGAAGAGTTTGCCTTCAGAGAAGAGAGGGACCGTATACACCCATTTTTCCAAGGACCAGTAATTGCACAACTCCCAATAGCCGCCGCAAAAAATCCCGGCGAGCAACAGACGAACAACCGTGGTCCATTTTCCTTTTGTTGCATCTTTCAGCAAGGAACGCCCCCCCCGCTTCGCGCACAGCGGCTCCAGCAAGAAGACAAGAGCGCCCCACACCAAGGGGAAAAAGTAGTCGGGCCAGGTCAGGGGCAAAACCAGCATGACAAGGCCGATCCATGGGAAGGCCTTGCGCGTTCGATTTCCGAGAGCAAATCGGCTTTTCACCTGCCTGGGGATTTTCATGCGACAAAAGAGCCGGTACACCAGGAACAGACCGGGAAGCACCGTAGCATAGTCCAGATAGGCCTCCACGTGTGACCACAGCTCTTGGGCCGGGACCCCCGCATAGTACCAGTTGTGCAAACGAAGATTCCAGATTTCAAAGAAGAACCAGAAAACAGCAGACCAGAATAGCAGGGAGAGGAACTCACGGGGCCTGACCAGTATGAGCCCTTCGTTCCAACGCCACCAGAGCAGGCCGTCAAGGAAGACGATGAACCCGTACCAGGCAAAGGGGTAGGTGTGGGCGTAAAAGGGAAAGACAAAATGAACGGTGCCCCAGGCGGTCCATATGACGGTTGCCAGGCCGGAAACCATCATCCATTTGCTGGTGGAGCAAGGGGTCATGGGGCAGGGGACGGTCTCTCTTCAAGGAAGGGGAGCCTCTTCTTCTTCCGATAGACCAGGGCCTGACAGCTTGCGATGAGGGTTTGGTTTTCGTCCGTTACCTTAATGTCATAGGTGGCTGTGCGTGCCGTCAGGTTCAATTCTTTTGCCTCTGCCCGCAAACGGGCCCCTGGTGAGGGGGCGGCCATGTACGTGATGTTCATATTGAGGGCCACGGCCATGGTGCCGTGAGAGTTGCCTGCGGTCTCAAAGGCTTCATCAATGAGCCCGAAGATCGCACCGCCATGGGCCATTCCAAAGATATTCTCCACATCCTTTGTGAAGGTCATTTCCACGACGGAATATCCATCGTCCAGCTCGATCAATTCAAGATTCAGCTTCCGGGCAAAGGGTTCTTCATCCACCTGGCGAAAAATCGCTTGCCTGATATCGTCTTCCATGCACCTGGTTCCTCCATGCGCGAGCGGTCTGCTTCCCATGGGGCCCGCGTTATCGGCGCGGCGAGGGACGCTATTGCCAATGAGTCCATTCCGTCCTGTGAGCGGGCAGCTTCCTCACTCCACCACAAATCGGGCAAGATTATTTTTCTGTGGGATATACTCCCCCACGGGCACGAGTTTCTTGTTGAACCTCACGCAGTCCACCATCAGCCGCCACAGGGTCTCCATCATGGTTGTTTCATCTTCATTTTCAGGCGTAAACTCAACGAGGTCTTTGTCGATCGTGATTCTCATGGTAGTCCTCCTTCTCTCATCTTTCTGTGTGGGTAAGGCTTGAAGCCCACCCGACATTCATTGTTTTTGGATGTCCCGTTCGTCCGAGTTAAAAGGCTTCATGGAGCACCTTGATAATCTCCGGGCCGAAGGTCTTCCTTTGCCATACCTTCATGCCGGGTATGGCTTTCAGGCCATGCACACCCCGTGGACTGTCTTGGGCCAGCGCATCAAGTAACACGTTGTTGCAGATCAAACCAGCCTGTATTTCGAGTTCCTTGGCTTTCAGTCCGCGCCAGCGCTTCAGGCGCTTCAAGCGGGCTTGCTTCTCAGGGACCTGAGGGCGTCGGCGGGCTTTGGGATAAGAGGGGAGTCGATCTTCCGGCACCTCAAGACCCTTCTGAATCGCCTCCAGTGCACCATCTGCGTAACGCCTTAAGAAGTCAGCCGGCAAGTGCTGAATCTTCTTCAGGGCGGCACGGTGTGTGGGTTTGGCCCTGACCAGGTCATCAATCAAACGATTTGAAAACAGCCTGAAAGGAGGCCTGTCTTGTTCCATGGCTATGTTCTCGCGAAACAGGAGGATGTTCTCCAGCACAGCGAGATCCCGTGGCGCCATCTTGCCTGCGCCCTTAAATCGTTTGAACAGGGGAGGGCGCTCTGTGAGCGTGCTATCAGCCGTATTGTCTCCGGCCCTGAAGTCCCGCGAGAGGATCTCGCACTCCTCTTGGACCCAGCTGAGCCTTCCCCGGGCTCTTAGTTCCTCCTGCAACTCGCGATAGAGTCTTATGAGGTATGCTGTGTCACGGGCCGCATAGAGCATCATCTCATGCGTGAGAGGCCTTTTTGACCAATTGGCCCTCTGATACTTCTTATCCAGGATGCCGCCAAACCGCTTTTTCACGACAGCCGCCAAAGCAGGCTCGTTCTCCCCTATGAATTGCGAGGCGACCATGGTGTCAAAAAGATTGTTCACCTTCATGGCAAAATCGTGAAAAAGGGATCGAACGTCATAATCAGCGCCATGGAATACTTTCTTGATTTTCCGGTTGGCCAATAAGGGCCGCAGGGGATCCATGGTTTTGATCGCGAGGGGATCAATCACAAAGGCGTTTCGGTTGGTGGAAATCTGGATAAGACATATCTTCGAAAAATAATGATAGAGGGAGTCCGCCTCTGTATCAACGGCCAGGACCTCTTCCCTGCTCAATTGTGTGCATAGAGACTTGAGGTCCGAGAGAGTATGAATCAATCGGAATTCTGGAACCATGGGCTGCATCCTGTCGTGCCCTTTGCTATCGCAGTTTTTGAAAAAAATCAATGTGCGTTCAATGATGGAGGGTTCAGTTCCTTTTTCCTGGAGTCCTTATCATCCAAGATAATTTGATTTCTACTAACTCTGCCCTGGAATGAAAGCCATTCATGATCGTAGTGCTTGAACCGCAAAGATGGACTACTATTGCCTTTGAGGACTTTTAGCCATGTTGTTTATGCAACATTGGGGTTGCCCCTTGTTGTAAACACCTTGCTTTGTTATGATGTGTATGAAGGGCGGAGGTCACTGCCCAAAGACCGTAAGACCAGTGAACCGCGAAAGCGAGCGCATTCCCCGCTGCTTGCGGCGGGGTTAGCGAGCGAATCTGAAAAGGAAAAACTTCCTTACGGTGAAGATTCCCCGTGGCTTGCCGCGGGGAGGCTTCAATACAAAGATAAGGCTTCAGCGAACTGATCGGGCAAAGCCGTACAGCTGCTTTGCATTCACTGTCGCGGGATACAAGACGGAATACAAGCATGAGTGTTCGTGATCGCAATCACGTAAAACATGGGATAGATCCAACGGTAACGAGTCAGACACCGTCAGCCGAAGATGGGGTTGACATCACCCTGATCCGATGGATGCTGTCCTTGAGCCCGAGACAAAGACTATTGGTCTTACAGAGTAACGTTAAATCTATTCTGAGGCTGCGCAATGTCCGCAGAACCTAATTTCGAGGCGATTTTGAAGGCGCTGGCCGGTGCGAAGGTGGAGTTTATCGTCGTGGGTGGAGTTTGCGCCGTGCTCCAGGGGGTGCCGATTGCGACGTTCGATCTCGACCTGGTGTATTCGCGGGCCGGCCAGAACCTCGACCGGCTGGAAAGAGTGCTGCGAGATGAGGAAGCGTTTTACCGTGAGAAGCCAGAGGTCTTTCCAGATGCCTCTCGACTTGACAGCCCCGGGCACCACCTGCTGATGACGAAGTTCGGCCCGCTGGACCTGCTAGGAAGTGTGGTCGGCGGCGAGGGATATCAAGAGTTGTTGGAGCATACTGAGCAGGTAGACCTTGGTGGAGGGGCCCGCGTTAACATCCTGGATTTGCCCACTTTGATTCATTTGAAGGAACTGCTGGGACGTGATCGAGACAGGGCGGTTCTCCCAATCCTTAGGAGAACGCTCGAGGAGCGTGGCGGACGCTAGAGTGGCCGGAGATTCGCTCGCTAACCCCTCCGCAAGCAGCGGGGGATGCGCTCGCTTTCGCGGTTCAAATGACTATTTCTCATATTCAAGGTATTTTTCAGGCTCATCAGAAAATTTTTCTTTACATCCCACCGCGCAGAAATAATAGGTCCTCCCTTTGTATTCGTATGTTGCCGCTGCCTTCTTTTCATCGACTTCCATTTTGCACACAGGATCGATCGCCATGGTCATCACCTCCTTTTGGTATCAGTTTAGCCTATTCAAAAAAACGTGTGTGACAAAGCTATACGGGCAATTCGATTCTAAAGCGAGGCACTGTTTGAGCGCGGTAGTGAGCGTTAAGAAAGAACAGCAAAGTGGCAAGTTTCTCCACAGGTCGAATGGTATCTGCGTGTTGTCAATTCTATTTGCGAGCTTCACCCCTGTTCTTTCTCTACGCTCACTTGCGCGCGAGTTTGACACGCTTTAGAATCGGATCGCCCGTATACGGATAACATTTTCACAGGGCTAAAATGTTACTCCTTTTGCAGTTGTTATTGACTGACCGTCACCGCGGGCGGTCTGAACCGCCTTAGCCTCAAGGCATTACTCACCACGGTTACTGAAGAAAGCCCCATCGCAGCCGCCGCAAAAATGGGGTTGAGCAGGATTCCGAAGAAGGGGAAGAGCACGCCCGCGGCTACGGGGATCAGGATGGTGTTGTACGCAAAGGCCCAGAAGAGGTTCTCCTTGATGTTTCGAACAGTGGCCCTGCTCAAGGCGATGGCAATCACCACCCCCGTAAGATCACCGCTGATCAGGGTGATATCCGCGGATTCCATGGCCACGTCCGTCCCCGTACCAATAGCAATGCCAACATCGGCTTGCACCAAGGCGGGCGCATCATTGATCCCGTCACCGACCATGGCTACCTTATTGCCCTCGACCTGAAGTGTTTTGACCTGTTCCGCCTTCTTCTCCGGCAGGACCTCGGCCAGAACACGATCAACTCCGACCTGCCTGGCAATGGCCTCAGCCGTTCTTTGATTGTCCCCGGTCAACATGACGACTTCCAAGCCGAGGTGTCGCAAGGCCGCAATGGCGGCCTTGGAGTTCTCCTTCAAAGTATCGGCCACGGCGATAATACCGGCGAGTTTTCCATCCACGGCCACGAACATGGGGGTCTTTCCTTCACGGGAAAGTTCTTCAGCCCGTTGTTCCATGTTGTCTAGAGAGATGGCTCTGTCCTTCATCAATCTGATGTTTCCCAACAAGACCCGCTTGTTCTCGATGGTCGCCTCAATCCCATGACCGGGGATGGCGTTAAAGTCCGTGGAAGCCATGACTTCAATTTGTTCTTTCACGGCTTGGTTAACAATGGCTTCTCCGAGGGGGTGCTCCGAACCCTTTTCCGCCGAGGCGGCCAGTTGCAGGACTTCGCCTCGTTGAACTCCCCCCGCCTCCACCACATCCGTGACCGAGGGCTCTCCCTTGGTGATGGTACCGGTCTTGTCCAGGACGATGGCATTGAGTTTGTGGGCCATTTCGAGCGCCTCGCCGCCCCGGATGAGGACCCCGTGTTCTGCCCCTTTCCCCGTGCCCACCATGATCGAAGTGGGGGTCGCTAGGCCCAGGGCGCACGGGCAGGCAATGATCATGACCGCCACGAAATTGAGCACCGCATAGGTCAGTGCCGGCGCCGGACCGAAGACATACCAGATGATGAAGGTCAGCACGGCGATCCCGATAACAGCCGGGACGAAGTAACTGGCGATGACGTCGGCGAGTCTCGCGATAGGGGGCTTGGAACCCTGGGCTTCCTGTACCATCTGGATGATCTGGGCCAGCATGGTGTCCCTGCCAACCTTGGTGGCCTTGAGTTTAAAGCTGCCCGTCTTGTTCAGGGTGGCTCCGATGATATCGTCGCCCGCAGTCTTTTCCACGGGAATCGATTCGCCCGTCACCATGGACTCGTCCACGGCCGAATGACCCTCCAGAATGACTCCGTCCACCGGGATCTTTTCGCCTGGACGGACGATCACGGCATCGCCGATCTGAACCTCCTCGATCGGGATCTCGGTTTCCCGGCCGTCCCGGATGACTATGGCCGTCTTGGCCTGAAGGCCCATCAATTTCTTGATCGCCTCTGATGTCTGGCCCTTGGCCCTTGCTTCGAGCAGGCGGCCTAACAGAATCAGGACGATAATGGCTCCGGCCGTGTCGAAGTATACGTCAGGCAACAGGCCTTTGGCGGCGAACATCCACGGGAAAAAGGTAGCCAGAACACTGTAGAGATAGGCGGCTGAAGTCCCCACGGCAATCAGGGTGTTCATGTTGCTGGTCTTGTGTTTGGCTGCCGACCAGGCGCCTTTGTAAAACTGCCATCCAACCCAGAACTGAACCGGGGTCTGAAAAACGAGTTGAATGAAGAAACCGGTCTGCTTGCTCATCGCCCATATTCTGGAAAGACCTAATTTATCCCAGTGCACCAGGATAAACAGGGGAATCACCAGGATCAGACCGACCGTAAACTTATGCTTCAGTTTTTTAAACTCGGCTTGCCTCGCGGCCTTTTCCTCCTCGACCGCATCACCTTCTTCGACCTCGAGGATTTTGTAACCTGCGGCCTCCACGGCTTTGGACAGGTCCCTGATCGTCACCTGCCCCGAAATATACTCCACGGTGGCCTTCTCCGTGGCGAAGTTGACATCGGCCCGGATGACCCCAGGTACACCACCTAGGGCTTTCTGGACCTTCTCCACGCAGGAGGCGCATGACATCCCCTGTACGGGCAATGTCACCTTCTCGCTCCCGGCCTCATAGCCCAGATCCTGGATGGTTCGGATGACATCGCCCACGTGGACCTGGTTTGTATCAAGGGTGATGGCCGCCCTTTCCGTGGCGAAATTCACCTTGGCGTCGATAACGCCGCTCAGTTCGGAGAGGCCCTTTTCGATCTTGGCCACACAGCTGGCGCAGCTGATGCCCTTGATGGGAAGATCCAACTTTTCTCCCGCCTTCACCGGGACGTCCTGCATGGCTTCAGGTCGCCGGTCTTCCTGAGCTGGTGCGACCTTCTCATTGCCTATGATGTATTTTTGAGGATCTTGCTCGAATTTTTCCTTGCAGGTCTCCGCGCAGAAGAAATAGGTCTTCCCTTGATATTCCAACGTGGCCGCTGCCGAGTCTTCAACAACGTCCATGCCACAAACCAAATCTCTTGCCATGTCTATATCTCCCTTTGAAGACCTATTTCCGATTCATGAAAGAAATTCGGATCAGCTCCAAAAGAGTTGGTAGGATCATAAGGATTGAAGCCTCCCCGCGGCAAGCCACGGGGAGGCTTCACCGTAAGGAAGTTTTTCATTTTCAGATTCGCTCGCTAACCCCGCCGCAAGCAGCGGGGAGTGCGCTCGCTTTCGCGGTTCAAGGATTCGAGGGTTCAAGTAAAATGCTTAAGAACCCATTAATCAATACATGGACGGTGAGGTCCACAAGAGGGCCACAACCTGCCATATTTTTTACCCCTAAAGAAAACCGATGATATCCCGACGAGTCGGGACGTTTTTGAGAGTTCAAACCAATTGACTGAAGCTTGAGCCTTGGCGCCTTGCATGACGCCACCGTCGACTTTTGCAAGATTAAGGTAGTTACTCACTGGCGGCTCTGTCCATTCTTTTCAACAACTCATCTGCTTCCAGAAAGCCCAGCACTGTCAGGCTGCGAAATTCTTTGCCCTTGGGACTGAAAAAGAGCGTGGCGGGAAACCCTGTAACCTTAAATCTTTTTATCAGGCCCTGTGATGCTTTGTCACGAGAAGTACAGTCAACCCTGACCATTGTGAACGCCTTTGACTTTTCCACCACCCTGTCGTCATCAAATGTCTTGCGCTCCAATTCTTTGCATGCGGCACACCAATCGGCGTAGAATTCCATGAGGATGGGTCTATGTTTTTCTTGCAACTGCTCAATCGATTGGTTCGTGTAGTGCACCCAATCAATGGCTTCGACTGCTGGATGGATAGCGCGCTCCACAAGGAAGGCCCCTCCAAAGATAAGCAAACAACCCAAGATGGCACGCATGGCCTTAAACGTTCGGCCATAACCCTCTTGGTGTTCCAGGAAACCGAGTAATAGTCCGCCAAAGATCCCGAGCACACCCAGATAGAAACCCTGCTGGTCATCGATCAGTTTCCCTTGGGGAACCAGGAAATAGATGGCCACGCCAATCAAAAGAACGCCAAAGAGCTTTCGTATCCAGACCATCCATACGCCCGATTTCGGCATGCGGCTCACAAGCCCGGAAGACATGGCCAGCAGGAGGTAAGGCAGTCCCAACCCGAGGCCCATGACGAAGAAGAGCAGCGTCCCTTTTGCCACAATCCCCAGCTTGGCCACGACGCCGACCAGTCCTACGATGATACCCGCGGCGCAGGGAGCAATAACCACACCGGCTGTCAACCCCATGATTAAAGAGCCTATCGAGCCTTGGCGCGATTTGCCAAATCTTGTCATCACAGACGAAGGGACGCTGAGTTCAAAAGCGCCGAACATGCCGGCCGCCATGCAAAGGATCATGATGCTGATGAGAACAACAAACCAGGGATTCTGAAACAAAAAACCCCATTGCCTCCCGGCCAGAGCAGAGACCAGCCCCAGAACAGAGAAGACGACGGCAATTCCGACTACGTAGTATGACGCCAGGACAAAGATGCGGGATCTTCTTTGCTCGCTTTGAGCCGCAAAGAAGGCGACAGTTATGGGAATGACCGGGTAGACACAAGGGGTTAAGTTTAAGGCGAGTCCAAAGAGGAAAAACGCGATGACAGCGTAACCAAGCCCTCTCTCGATAACCTTTTTGGCGTGAATCTCATCAGAGGTAAAAGAGCTTTTTTGTTGGAAGACATGTCCGTTGATCAGCTTAACCGGCTCGCTTGTCTTAACAACCCTTAAAGGTATCTCAAACCTGAGAGCCGTTGGCATGAAACAACTTTGATCATTGCAGGCCTGATAATTCAGTACGCCGGATATCTGTATATCTCCCGGAGAAATATCTTCAGAAAGTCGGCCCCGAGAAAAGATTTCAACGTTGCCAGCATAAACGGCCATCTTCTTATTGGAAAAGGAAAACGATTTGTACTGGGGTTCTGGATAATCCACGGGATCAAAGGCCACGTCCTTGCTCTCGTCGAACTGGACCGCCGTTGGAACAAGAAATTCATCCATTGGACGGTGGCTATTGATGTGAAAACCTGGTTTTACGCTCCCAACAATGGCCACCTGAAAGGATTGTCCGGGATGGATCTGCAGGTGGGACGCATAGGCTTCAACCTCCACCACATTGGAGTCTTTGGAAGCCTGTCCGAATGATGTAACCACTGTAACCACGGACAAGCATAGTAGTAATACAATGACTTCCCCAAATAAGGCGAGTCTGGCTGTTGGTCTCGTTGCGGTCACCGGGCAGTAAGTCCTTTTGATTGAGGGTAGCTTGCTCTTGATCGACTTCGTTGTCGATAGGACGCCGCGAAGCGGCATAAGCCAGTCAAGGGCGACGATCCCAGCCAAAAAGTTCCATCATGGCCCTTTTCTAATGCCCCTCTTAACTCCCCCAGCATGTATGCCTACCGTGCCTCCCCGATCTCGGGCGCTTGTCTTATTCTATCAAAATAAAGTCTTGTAGCGCCCAGGGTCGCAAAAGGCAGGATCACAAGGCCCACGAAGGGGATGAGAAGCGGGCACCCAAACCCCAGAAAAAAGGCCTTATGGCGCCACAGAGCCTTGATCCGGTCTTTGAGGAGAGGACAGTCTTTAGCCAGGGAGAAATCTATATAATCCCACGCAATGAATATGGCAGCAGCCAGAAAGCCCAATAGCGCGCCAATGATAGGAATCAAAAGCAGAAGCAAGGGGATCACCAACATCACCGCGGCCTTCTTGACTTCTTCTTTTATGACCGCAAGCATGCCCTTTTCAGGGGTCCTTGTTTGCGCTGCGTAGGCATCGGGGTGGTAGGTCCGCTGGTACTTTGTGACAAGATGATCATAAAACGGCGAGGCCAAAATGTTGGAAATGACGATGAAGGTATAGAACATGACGACCAGGACCATCACATAGAGAAAAACTTTAACAAAGTGCATATAGGCCCAGTAGAGCCATCCCACATACCGGGAGGATTCGCCGTTTTCCAGGTGCCAGAGCATGCGCAGGAGATCATCGGCATGGAGGGTAAACAGGTAAAAGGCAAAGATATAAAGAGACAGTGCTATCACAAAAGGCAGGGCGGAAAGGGCCAGGAAGGAAAGGTGCTGAAAGCCAAACCGGATGCCCTTAACATGGAACTTCCAACCTTCAGAAAAGGCCCTGAATGCTTGAAACATACTCGCCCTCCAAGTGGCGCTTTTTCAATCACGTCATATGAACAACACTTCATGGCTACCAAACAAAGAGCAATGTGAAACCGCCCGACCAGAGGTCCGGGCTTGCGGGAAGCAGGCCGGTCAAGAAACTGTCAGCCCCTGGGATGATACTGGGTATGGACAGCCTTGAGCCGTTCCCGGGCAACGTGCGTGTAGATTTGCGTGGTACTGATATCCACATGCCCCAGCATGACCTGGATGGACCGGAGGTCAGCCCCGCGTTCCAAGAGATGACTGGCAAAGGAATGGCGAAGGGTGTGCGGGGTAACATGGTGAAAAATATGGGCCTTCCAGGCGTATTGTTTGAAGCGCTTCCAGAAGCCTTGTCGCGTCATGGATTTCCCTGAGCGGGTCACAAAAAGATAGGGGCTTGGTCTGCCTTTCAAAAGGGCAGGGCGCCCTGACGCAAGGTAGGCATCAAGCTTCTTTCTGGCCGCCTGGCCGATAGGCACCACGCGTTCTCTTGATCCCTTGCCGAGCACCCTGACAAAGCAGGCCTCCAGATCAACGGACGTGATCCCCACGGTAACCAGTTCGGAAATCCTGAGGCCGGCCGCGTAAAGGAGTTCCAGCATGGCCCCGTCTCGCAATCCCAAGGGCTTTGAGGGGTCCGGGGTGTCCAGAAGCCGTACCACCTCCTCTATCTTCAAGACGTCGGGTAGTTTTCGGCCTGCCTTTGGCAGATCCACCAGCTTGGCAGGGTTGGTCTTCAGTATTTTTTCCTGAACCAAGAATCGATAAAACCCTCGAAGGGTGACCAGGTGTCTTGCCCTACTCCTGGAGGCAAGGCCCTTGTCTCTCAATGCAATCAAGTGTTTCAAGACAACGGCTGTGTCCGAGTCGGCCAGATTAGCGATGCCGTTTGCCTTGAGGAAGTCCAGATAAAGGCTCAGGTCGGCGCTGTAAGAGGTAATCGTATTTTCAGAAAGCCCCTTTTCCACCACCAGGTAGTTCATGAAGCGATCTGCCAGCTCATCCATGGTGTTCTTGCGCAAGCCCTCAGCCTCTGGGGACGCCCGCATGGTATCACAAAGGACAACGGTTCAAGACAACGGCTCCGCCTGCCTCTATCACGACCATGTTTTCAAGCCGCACGCCTCCCCATTCGGGTATATAAATCCCGGGTTCAACGGTGGTGACCATGCCCACTTCCAGATTCGTCGGTCGGACAGGGCTCAAATGGGGCTTCTCATGGGTGGCCAGTCCCACCCCGTGTCCGAGCCCATGGCCAAACCGGTCGCCAAAGCCTTTGGCAGCAATATGGTCTCGGGCAATCTTGTCTACGGCCTGGGTGCTGATCCCGGCCCTCATGGCCTCAATAGCCATGGATTGAGCGTCCCGCACGACTTGATAGACCCTTTTGAAGCGCGAATCAGGCTCACCCAGGACAATGGTGCGTGATATATCTGAACAGTATCCGTCAATCCGGCTGCCCCAGTCAAAGAGGATGGGTTCACCCCGTCCTGCCGGTCGATCTGTGGGAACGGCGTGGGGCAGGGCGGCGTTAGGCCCAGAGGCGACAATCGGGGGGAAGGCAACAGACTCCGCCCCCCTTTGCCGCAGGCCTTTTTCCAGGGTCCAGGCCAGGGATTTTTCAGAGATCCCTGCAGAGAGGTCCTCACGCATGGTTTCGAAAACCGATTCGGAAAGGGCGAGGGATCGGCGTATCGCGTCAATCTCTTGAGGCTCTTTGATCACGCGAAGCGCTTCCACCACGCCTTTGGTAGGGATCATGGAAGCACCAAGATCCTGCTCTTTCAGGTGTTTTTCAAACCGCTGAAACTGAAGATACGACAGCCGTGTACTCTCAAAACCGAGGCGCTCGGTATGAAGGGCTTTCAGGATTTCAGGCAGGGCCTCGGCCAGGCCCTTGTTGTAGCAATAGACCTCGAATTCCGGGGCCTCCATGCATGCCTGCGTCTCATATCGAGAGTCAGTGGCCAGCATCTGCCTATCAGGCGTAATAAACAGGGCACCGGCAGATTCGTCGCACTGGCCGTCCTCGCCGCTGAAGCCGCTCAGGTAACGGCGGTTTTCCGCCTGGAGGACGAGGAACGTATCAAGTCCCTGATCCTCGAGCTTGCCTCTCAGTTTTGCCAGCCGACGCCTAATGATTTCTCCCATGATGGCTGGAAAGTAACAGAACGTTTTGCACCGTGTCAACCTCGAGCCACCGCTCCTCGCCACAAAAAAGCGTAACTTCTCAATAAGTTCTGGGAAATCTGCTGAGATGAAGTCCGCCGGCAGGCAATTAAATTTGAAAACGTCTGAAACTCGCTATAAGTGAGCCTAAAGAAAAAGGGTATTGATGACGTTAAGAACCGGTCCTTAGACTTGAACCGTAAAAGCGAGCGCATTCCCCGTAGATTGCTACAGGGAGCTTCAAATTCATAAGCCTTCAAAACAGGATCAGAAAGACCCCCTTTTTTCTTAAGGCTCACTAACGCGCTCAGACAGTCAGACATTTCCAAATTTAACTACCTGTCGCCCCAGGTTATTGAGAAGCTACAAAAGAACTTGACAAGGCGCGGATTTTAATAATAATTCGTGCGGCGATGGACTCTAAAAGCAAAGACAAACTTGACAGGCTCATTCAAGAAGGGGCCACGATACCCGGCCCGGAGGGTGTCCTGATCGGTGATGAGGTTCGTTTGAACCGCATTGCAGGCAAAGGGGTTGTCATTTATCCGGGCTGTAAGATCTTTGGTGAAAAGACCCTGATCATGCCGGGTGTCAAACTGGGCTATGAGGGGCCCGTGACCGTGGATGATTGCCAGATCGGCCGGGACGTGGAATTGAGAGGCGGGTTCTTTCGACAATCTGTCTTTCTTGAAAAGGTCCATATGGGCTCGGGGGCGCAGGTCAGGGAAGGGTGCATCCTGGAAGAGCAGGCGTCCGGGGCGCACAGCGTGGGACTCAAGCAGACCATTTTGTTTCCTTTCGTCACGCTCGGAAGCCTGGTCAACTTTTGCGATTGCCTCATGGCAGGGGGAACCAGCCGGAAGAACCACAGCGAGGTAGGCAGCTCTTACGTCCATTTCAACTATTCCGTCAATCAGGACAAGGCCACGCCTTCCTTGATGGGCGATGTGCCTCGGGGTGTGATGCTGAATCAACCCCCTATCTTTCTCGGGGGCCAGGGCGGACTCGTGGGGCCCGTGCGCCTGGAATACGGGACGGTCATTGCCGCAGGGGTGGTTTGTCGGAGTGACCTGGCTGAAAGCGGCAAACTGGTGCTGGCCCAGGGCCCGCCTCCAGACGGGGTTGAACCCACCGGTCGGGTCGCCGATTTTCATCCGAGCGTGTACAGGTCCGTGAAGCGGCGGGTCATTAACAACGTCCATTACCTGGCCAACCTCGCCGCCCTGAGGCAATGGTATGTGAAGGTTCGTCCCCTGTTTTTCGGGGGCAGCCCCATGGGCGAGATGCTCCATGCAGGGGTCTTGGAAAAGCTCGACATGGCCGTCAGGGAGCGGGTCGAGCGGTTCAAGGCACTGGCTCAAAAGATGCCCGAATCAGTTGAAAGGTATCGACAGATCACGAAAGAGCCCCCCAACGAGAAGCTCCTGAGACAAAAACAAGAGCTGTTTCAAAGGTGGCAGGACCTGGAGGCTGTCTTTGAAGGCCACCTGGAAGACCCGGGGGATCCTTCCCTGCGAGAGCCTTTCCTGGAAGCGCTAACCAGACAGATCAGCGAAGCAGGGGCTGACTACCTGGCCGTCATCCAGGGGTTGGACGCGGCCTGGTCTGCCAATGGGACCAAATGGCTTCAGGGGATCGTGGATGCCATAAACGAAGAGGCCCTCCAGGTCGCGCCTTCCTTCAAATATGAGTAGGATATAGTCGGAAATAGCGGCATATTATATGGCATAGTTAAAGTGATATATTAGACATATTTCAGGAAGGAGACATGGGCAAGCTATTCGGAACAGATGGCATCAGGGGGGTGGCCAATCAATACCCCATCACGGCCGAGATGGCCTTGAAGATAGGGCGGGCCACTGCCCATGTGTTTAAACAGGAGGGTCAAAAGGCACGAATTATTATCGGAAAAGATACCCGCCTATCGGGTGATATGCTTGAGCATGCCCTGGTGGCCGGGATCTGTTCCGCAGGTGCCGACGCCCTGTTGGCCGGGGTCCTGCCTACCCCAGGAGTCGCTTTCATCGCGAGGCATATGGGCCTTGATGCCGGTATCATGATCTCGGCCTCGCATAACCCCTTTCACGACAATGGGATCAAGATCTTCCGGGCAGACGGGTTCAAGCTTTCAGATGAAACAGAGCTGGAGATCGAAGACCTTGTTCTCGGCAACCACATGGCGGTGTCGTCCAATACGCCTCGGGCTGTGGGTAGAGCCTGTCCCGTCACGGATGCTTGTGGACGCTATGTGAGTTTCTTGAAACACGAAGTGAGCGAGGATTTGGTCCTGCGAGGATTGGACGTGATCCTGGACTGCGCCAACGGCGCCACCTTGCAGGCCGCTCCCGCTATATTCTCGGAGCTTGGGGCCAAGGTGAAGACCCTGTGCGTCGAGGCTGACGGAAGCAATATCAACCTGAACTGTGGGTCTGAACACGTGGAAGCACTGGCCGATGAGGTTGTCAAGACCGGGGCGCATGTGGGATTCGCCTTTGACGGCGACGGAGACCGGGTCATTGCAGTCGATGAGAAGGGCGGTCGTTTGGGGGGCGACCAGATGCTGGCCATTTGCGCGAAGGTCATGAAAGACGAGGGCCGCCTGGCCAACAACGTGGTGGTAAGCACGGTGATGAGCAATCTTGGCCTGGGGCTTGCCCTGAAGGGGTTGGGGATTGAGCATGTGACAACCCGGGTGGGAGACCGGCATGTCTTGAAAGAGATGCTGGCTCGGGGGGCATGCATTGGCGGAGAGAACTCCGGCCACATGATATTCCTGGACCACCACACGACCGGAGATGGGATCTTGACCGCCCTGAACGTCATCAAGGCCATGAGAAGGACGGGAGAGCGCCTTTCAGAGCTCTCCAAGATCATGAAGGTCTTTCCTCAGGGCCTGATCAACGTAACGGTGAAAAATAAACCGGCCATTGAAACAGTCCCTGAAATCGTCGCTGCTGTTGAACAAGCAGAAAAGGCCCTGGCAGATGAGGGCAGGGTGCTGGTCCGGTATTCCGGCACCCAGTCCATGTGCCGTGTCATGGTGGAAGCACCCAGCCACAAGGAGACGGAGAAGTACTGTAAGCAGATTGCGGCGGTGGTAAGGCAGTCGCTCGCTTAGCAGCCCGTGGCCTGCAGGGTTGACCTTATGAGCGGCCTGGCGAGGATCTCACTCCACGTCCGTGGCCAGTTTGTCGAGTTGCTCCTTGGTAAGGGGCTTACCATAGGCCGCAAACTGGACCTTGGCCTTCTCGCCGTCTTTGATCGGTACCCATTTGTTCTCACCGATCTTGTTTAGGTAAACCCATTGCAGCTTGTCGGGGATAAGAGGGACCACCCCTTTCCACGGCGCCACCTTCCCGTTCTTGAAATCCATGACAGGCACCGTATGGCCTTTTTCAATTTGAAGCACGGCTTTGTTCCGATGACAGTCTTTGCACGATCGGCCTTCCGGAGACACGGAATGCGTAAAATAAGGGACATAGGCAATGAATTTCTTGTCCTGATAAACGAGCGTCATAACACTGCCGGAAGTCACCTGCCCGTTGTAATTCATCAGTAATAGCCAATCCTTGACCGGGACAAAATTTCCTTTCTTGCCGGTCTTAAGTGCCGAATCGAAGTGACAATTGTAACAGACCATGGTGTTGGTAACATGGCAGGCCGAACAGTTCAGCTTGTCTCCGTGGGTCTTGTGACTGGCCGTATTCGGATCGAACACGGGAGACGGCTTTTTCTGATAGACATGGCATCCCTTGCAAGAGGCGCAAACGCCTTTGGGATAAGGATGTCTCATGGAAGGCTTGAAACGGCCATCGCCGTGAACATCGCACTGGTAATGACAATCGGCACAGACCATGTCTGCGGCGATGTGAACATCCAGGTCGTCCGTGGCCTTATCAAATTTGAAGGTAAGCCCCTCGCGGCTGTGACATTTCATGCAGGTGTTCATGTCTTTTGTCTTCTTTTTCGAAAATTGCATGGCCGGGCCGTTTTGAATGGCATGGCAGTCGTCACAGCTTCTGACGTGGCAACTCTTGCAGTCCAACTGGTTGTACGGGATGTTGGTGATGCTCATAAACCCATTGGGTTCCTCGTACCAATAACGCATGCCATTTCCGGTAAAGTGCAAGCTCTCGTTGTAAAAGGACCACAGACAGGGGCATGGCGGCTCTGTCGCCCTGGACGAGGTACATGTCACCAACGACAATGCCAGGGCTAAGATCATGACGACCATGACCTTCTCGATGTGTTTCATTGGGGCCTCCTTGGGTCCGTGCGGGTTCTCGTATATCAGTGCAACGTGACTTTCCAAATGACTGGTTACCACAGGTGAAATCCCGGGTCAATGCAACACAGATTGAACCGCGAAAGCGAGCGCATTCCCCGTGGCTTGCCGCGGGGAGGCTTCAATCTTACATCGAGAGACCAAGAAAGTGAAGTGCCGTTGACCGCCATCTCACGACGTGCTATGTGCGGCTGTGAACCGCAAAAGCGAGCGCATTCCCCGTAGCTTACTGCGGGGTTAGCGAGCGTATCCAAAAAAAGTGAAGCCTCTCCCGTCCTAAAGGGCGGGGCTTCCCGGTGAGGAAGAAAATCAGTTTTTTTATAGCCGGTCAGCGTTCCTTACGGTCGAAGATTCCCTGTAGCTTGCTACAGGAAGCTTCAATCCTTCAAGTTTGCGGAACAGGCCGTTGTTGGCCGTGAGGTCAACGAACAGGGAGTTCTCCAGTGGGCAATAACACATTGACGTCAAGGCTGAGAGACTATCCTCTTGAGAACATATTTAAAGCGGTCCTCAAGAACGGGGGCGCGTTTGCTGATCTGTATCACGAGTCGAGCCGGACCCATTCCATCGTGTGTGATGACAACAAGATCGAAAAAGTCATGACAGGTACGGATGCGGGCGTGGGCCTTCGAGCGATCAGCCACTTCAAGACTTCTTACGCCTATGGAAACCGCTGCTCTGACAAAGACGTCCTGGCTCTTGCAGGCGATCTGGCAGGTGCCGTAAAGGGCGATTCGGGGGGAGCTGTGGCAAAGACGTATCCCTTGGAGCCCAGGGTGATCCTTCCCGTGAGCCTTTCTCCTGAGACCATTGAGACGGCAAAGAAGGTCGCCGTGGTCCGCGAGGCCAATGCAGCAGCCCGTGCAATCGACTCTCGCGTAAGACAGGTGAAGGTCGTTTACAGCGATAAACATCAAAAGGTTGCCATGGCCAATTCACAAGGGCTCGTGGTGGAGGAAGATCGTACCTACACGCTGCTTGCCGTTCAGGTGGTGGCCGCTGGAAAGGACCTTATTCAGACGGGATACGAGCCGGCTGGGGGGCTGATGGGCTTTGAACTATTCGATGAGGTGGACCCCGTTCAGGTGGCTGAAACAGCGGCTCGTCGGGCGATACAGGCCCTGGAGGCCAGGGAGGCCCCGAGGGGCGTGATGCCGGTGATCCTATCGAGCGAGGCCGGCGGGACCATGATCCATGAGGCCGTGGGTCACGGCCTGGAGGCGGATCTGGCGCTTGAGGGGCTTTCCGTTTACAGCAACCGTATTGGTGAGACGGTGGCATCTCCGCTGGTCACCGTGGTCGATGATGCCACGCTGATCCAAAAGCGGGGCTCTTACGGTTATGATGACGAAGGGGTTCCTGCACAAAAAACCGTCCTTATAGAAAACGGCATACTGAAAGGTTATCTCTGCGACCGGCTCTATGCCATGAAGTACAAGGGCATGTCCACGGGCAATGGCCGGCGCCAGTCTTACAAGCACCATCCCATTGTGCGCATGTCAAACACCATGATTACTGCTGGGGAAGAGGACCCTGACGCCATCCTGCGAAGCACCCCCGAAGGCGTGCTGGTCAAGCAGATGGGGGGCGGGCAGGTCAATACGGTGAATGGCGATTTTGTCTTTCAGGTCAGTGAGGGGTATCTGATCCGAAACGGGCAGGTAGGCGATCCCATTCGTGGCGCCACCCTCACGGGCAACGGCCCAAAGGTGCTTGAATCGATCGATCGTATCGGAAAGGACCTTGGATTCGGGATCGGCACCTGTGGCAAGGATGGTCAGGGGGTCCCGGTAGGTGATGCGCAGCCCACACTTCGAATCCCCGAGATTATTGTCGGCGGCACGTCTCAGGAATAGTCGTGGATGTCTCAGACCAGGGCGCCCCAGTTGCGTCAAGTCTTGATCTGCACGGAATCTTATTCCTTACAACAACCCCTATCTCAATAGCCAAGTTAAAATAGTGAGAACGGAGGGCAAGGGGGTCACCCAAGTCCCAAGTTCACTGGATTGATTGCCAGATGCAAATACATTTGCATCTGGTAGCACTATATGCAATGCTGTTGGTCATGATAAACAGAACCTACTGGCTCCGAAGGGTTGAAAAGGCGTGGCACCGTTCCGTGGTCTGGCTATCCGGGGTGCGTCGGGTTGGTAAGACTTGCCTTTGCCAAAGCCTTCCCGATGTGCGGTATTTCGACTGCGAGCTCCCCAGAATCAGGCGATTCATGGCGGATCATCAGGCTTTTCTGGAAGATTGTAGAGGGAGTCGAGTCGTTCTGGATGAGGTCCACCGCCTGGACAATCCGTCCGAGCTTCTGAAGATAGCGGCAGATCATTATCCCGATGTCAGAATTCTCGCCACCGGCTCTTCCACCCTGGGGGCCTCTGCCAGGTTTCGGGACACACTGGCTGGACGCAAGGCAGAGTTGTGGTTAACGCCTATGATCGGCGCCGATCTGGTGGACTTCGCACAGACCGATCTGGAACACCGTTTCTTGCACGGCGGCCTCCCTCCTTTCTTTCTTGAGAAGGATCTGCCCGAGCGGGAGTTTCAGGAATGGATGGATGCCTACTGGGCGAAAGACATCCAGGAGCTATTTCGTCTGGAACGGCGCTATTCCTTCCAGAAGTTTGCCGAGCTGTTGATGGCGCAAAGCGGGGGCGTCTTTGAAGCCACCCGCTTTGCCCGTCCGTGCGAGGTTAGTCGTACAACGATAAGCAATTATCTGGCTGTGTTGGAAGCGACATTTGTGGTGCATGTGCTGCGTCCGTTCAGCACACACAGGCCCACCGAAATCGTATCGGCTCCAAAAGTATACGCTTTTGATACCGGATTCATGTGTTATCACAGGGGTTGGAATGCACTTCGCCGGGAAGACCTGGGACTGCTCTGGGAGCATTTCGTGCTGAACGAAATCCACGGGCAGTTGCAGACCCGACAAATCAACTATTGGCGTGACAAGCGGGGCCATGAGATCGACTTCGTTCTCAGCCAGAGGCGACAACCGCCAATTGCCATCGAGTGCAAGTGGTCCGCATCAGATTTTCATTCTTCCGGTGTGGAGGCGTTCCGACGGCAATATGGAAAGGGGAATACTTATGTCGTGGCAACGGATGTGGATCGCTCGTATCGCCGGTCATATGGCGGCACTGAGGTCCGCTTTGTAGGCTTGGCGGGGTTGATCAAAGCGCTGATGCCATTGATGGGGAGGTCCGGAAAAAAGAAACGGTAGACAAGAAATTCACCAATATTTTGCCGGGAGGCTAATCGATTAGGAGGGGTGCAATATAACCGTGGAACGCCAGAGGTGCCCGAAGGGCAGGGGGGTTTTGCCCGATCTTCCAGGACGTTCCCTATTTTTTTCCCGAACATCCTGTAGAAACGTTGGTCTTTCTCGCAAAGAACGAATTATTGATTCAGATATGGCCTCAATCCAATATGAAGGTGTTTGGACATGACCTCCAGAGGAAAGCCTAAAGCAAAAGCCAAGGCATGGCACTCCGGGCCAAAGGCAAAGGGGCCCACCTCGAACGCGTCACTGCTTCCGTCGGGCTACCTGGAAGTCCCTGAAAACAGAAAAAAACGGGTCCGCGCAGCCCGGACTCGAGCGTCGCGTTCCATTAACCAGGAATTGATTACCCTCTATTGGGAGATCGGGCGCCTGATTTTGAAACGCCAGCAGGCCGAGGGCTGGGGGGCCAAGGTGATCGACCGGCTCTCGGTGGACCTAAGCCGGGAGTTTCCCGAGCAGAAGGGCTTCTCCGCGCGAAATTTGAAGTATATGCGCAAGTTTGCGGAAAGCTATCCTGACCGTGAAATCGTGCAGCAGGCTGCTGCACAAATACCGTGGTTTCATGACTGCACGATCCTTGATAAGGTCCAGGCCGCTGAACAGCGGCAGTGGTATATCGGGGCTACCATAGAGCACGGCTGGTCGCGGGCCGTGCTCGTTCACCAGATCGAGTCCAATCTGTACAGCCGTCAAGGCATGGCGGTAACAAATTTCCAGGTCACCCTGCCGGTCCCGCAATCCGACCTGGCCCAGCAGCTTGCCAAGGATCCGTACATGAATGTCCCCTAATTGGCCTGCACCACCAAGATGCCGGGACGCTCGCATGGGTGCTGTCATCATAGGCCAGATAACCCTTCAGCACCGTCTCGCCCGCACGATATGTCACCTCCTGGCCCTGCACCGCAGCCTCTGCCGTAGTTGCCCATGCCAGTGTCAAGCAGATGCCTATTGGTTTTTTCTTGCCCATAACCACCTAATCTGATAAAGGAATATCAATCTCAAGTTCCTTTCCCCGTTTCCTGAACACACAACAACGTGAGAGCGTATGAGCCCAAGTTTTTTTCAGCTGACTTGTTGGGCCGACGTGACAACGCCGTTCCCTCCTTTTGTCAAATGTGTAGGTCTGACACCCTTGCTTCCTCTTCATGGGCGGACACCTAACCCGTCGTTTTCTTGATTGCGGGGCCGCTGGTGGAGGATTGGCCTCTTCTGGCGGCACCAATATCCGATGTAAGAGCGGCTTGTGGATGAACTGCCTCCCGGATACTTTTTTTGTGAAAAGGCCAGATGCACGCTGAGCGTCAACGCCTGCTTGGGGAGGCAGACGGCAAATGAGCGCAGGAAGGGCTTTGAGCCCATCCCCTTCGGCATTTGCTTGCAGTGCCCGCAGGGTCTGGAGAATCGTCTCCGTTTTGAAAAGTCGATGAAAGAAGTGCAGGGAAAGCTAAAGCCTGAGCGCGGCCAGGGTCACCGGTACATGACCTGCGAGCGTTACGATGATTGCCTGGCCTTAGCTGCCACGGCCAATTGGAAAACATGGCGCTGTTCACCTGCATGTGCCTTCTATGATGGCCAGGGGAAGCAGAAAGACACAAAGCCCGCCGAGCCCAAGCCCCCTAATTCCCGGGTCTGTAGCGACTGCAAAGAGCGGACCACCCTGTCTCCGAACTGCCCGCTTTGCCCCCAATGCATGGCGAAGCGATCAAACGCCAAGGCGAAGGTCAAGAAAGAGCCCGAACCGAAGGGATCAGAGGCCGGGCCTGAGCAAAAGCGGGCCACGCAGAGCCCGAATTTTGGACGATCTCGACCCCCCGAAGGGTCTAAGTATGCCTTTTTCGGCAAAGGCCCCTGTAGGCTCAAATGGGAGCCGGGTTGTGCTAGAATTCGCTGGCCCTTATCAGCAGATCTTCACGGATCTTGCCAATCTGGCCCGTGAACAGGTACGCAGCATCGAGGGGCAGGTGATCTACATGCTTAAGAGTAGTTTGGCCCAGACAGGCCACAGCAAGGAAGGGGGTAGATCGAAGGTATAAAATGCTAAATTAAATTGCCATTAACGGCCTTTCAAAACGTCTTTGAACACCATTTAACCGCCTCATTTAACCCCTTCAACCAGGCCAACCAGGTTGTCAGAAAACATATCACAATGCCATCCTATGTGAAAAAACGCGAAATCGCCTTTTGTGCGACACAAGGTGGACGGTTTGTGTACTTTCTTGGACACGCAACGATGACAATTTGGACACGCAACGATGACAAGTTACAGCCTGTTTGCCGAGACCGAAAAGCACCTACTGGGTCGTCTTCCAGATGTGCCGCCTCAGATTGCCGTCTGGACCCAGGTCAAGCTGCACGGCAATTGCCATATTCAATTTGAAAAGGCCTATTACTCAGCACCCTTTCGTCTGGTTCATCAAACCCTTTGGCTCAAGGCCACGGACAATACAGTTAAGCTTTTCCACAAGGTGCAACTGGTGGCCGTCCATCCCAGGCTCCGCAAGCCCGGCGCTCGCTCCACCGTGGACGAGCACCTGCCACCCGAAGCGCTTGCCTGGAAAATGCAGGATCCCCAGTGGTGCCTGCGGCAGGCCGAAGCGGTTGGAACCAATTGCCTTGAGCTGGTCAAAAGGCTGTTTAACCACAGCGTGCTCGATAACCTGCGTGCCGTTCAGGGGATCATCGGGTTCAGTAAAAAATACGGTGCTGCACGCCTGGAGGCCGCCTGCTGCCGAGCCCTGTTTTTCGATGACCCCAGGTACCGAACCGTCAAAGGAATCCTTCAAAAAGGCCTCGATCAACATCCCCTGCAACGTGAGCCTGAGCCGAACCTGTCCGCCGTTTACACCGCCACAGGACGCTTTTTACGCTCCAACACCGAACTGCAGGTCCACTGAGAAAGGAGGAGCCCATGAATCCAATGCCGGAGTTGATCCCCATGCTCAAGCAGCTTCGCCTGTCGGGCATCCTGGACTCGATTGAGACCCGCAACCGCCAGGCAATCGAAGAAAAACTGTCATACATGGACTTTTTGGCCACTATCATCCAGGATGAGATCGCCCGAAGAACCCAGAAAAGGCTGGCCTCAGCCCTTCGCAGGGCCAACTTCCGCAATCAGAAAACCCTTGAAGAGTTCGACTTCACCTTCAATCCCAACATCAACCGGGCCTTGATCACGGAGCTGGCCGCAGGCCGGTTCATCAAGGAAAAGGTCTGTGTCTTTGTCGTAGGCCCCTGTGGTACCGGCAAAAGCCATATCGCCCAAGCCCTGGGCCACTGCGCCATCCGGACCGGCTATGACGTGTTGTTTACCACCATAAGTAAAATGCTCAATCAACTCAATGCCGCCCACGCTGCCGACACCTTCGACCGGCAATTTGCCAAGCTGACCTCCGTGGATTTACTCATTATTGACGACTTCGGACTCAAGCCCTTGAAAGGGTGCCAGGACGAAGACTTCCACGATGTGATCGCCGAACGCTACGAGCGTAAAAGCACCATCGTCACGTCCAATCTGGATATCCCTGAGTGGCCGGATGCCTTCCCCAACCGCATCCTTGGAGCAGCTACGATCGACCGGCTTCGCCACGGTGCTTACAAGGTCGTACTCGACGGCAAGAGCTACCGCTGTCCACGCTCCTTGCCAAAAAACCTGAAAACGACCCCTTCAAAATCACAGAAAAATACCCCCTCGAAAGGAGGTGAAAATCCCTAGTTTTTAACCCCGTCCGAGATCGCTTTTTGGGCATCTTTTAGTGGCTCCATTACGGCGATCATGGGTGGCTCTATTAGGGTGGTCATTGACAATCTACAAACACCTTTTCTCCGGCATAATGGTTCTGTCGCATTACCAGGTCTAACTTGCCTGTCCATGCCTGATAGTGCTGGCAAAACCAGCTGTACTGGTATCCGGCTGGATGAGCCTCTTTATATTCCTGCCAAAGCAGGAACAGCGTCACCCCTTTGCGTTTGAGTTCACGGTGGACTTGGGACCAGTCCGGCTCTGGCCGGGATCCTGGAGGCACTGATGGGGGTGGGGGA
>Ga0307426_1000499_pt1 | contig 27055 bp, 25 predicted proteins | sample SalMarWE160340MG_FD_202165 | JGI IMG/M metagenome (GOLD analysis project Ga0307426, IMG submission 202165) | Salt marsh sediment microbial communities from the Plum Island Ecosystem LTER, Massachusetts, United States - WE1603-40 | ecosystem: Environmental > Aquatic > Marine > Intertidal zone >...
ATGCCTCCGTTCTTCTCTACCCATTTGTTTCACTGGCAGGCTTTTTATCGCTCACACTCACCTTGCACCTGGCAAAGATATTGGGAAAGACACATGGCAGATACGCCAAAGCCATGCTGGTGAGAAAAGGATAAAAAATGAGTATACACAAAACGCCATTGGAAAATGCACGAAAAAGGAACAATCATGGTCAACAACGTGGATGAATACTTAGTCCAGCTGAAAAAAGAGCTCAAATACAGTGACCCCGCTCTCATCCAGGATGCTCTTTCCGACGCCGAAGAGCACTTGAGAACCGCGCTGGAGAATGCAAAAAAAGATAATCCCGGCATTCCCGAAGACGAAGCGCTCGAGCCTATTTTTGAAAAATACGGAACGCCCGCTGAAGTGGCATCCGCTTATAAAAGGATAGAAACACATCTCAGGCCTATTCTTCCCACTCTGAGAGAGCCCGACACACGATCCTTTCTCGCCAGATTCTTTGGAATCGTTGCCGATCCTCGGGCATGGAGCTCCTTTGTGTATATGCTTCTTTCAGCCATCACAGGATGCGTGTTTGGATTGTGGGCCCTCTTCGGTGGAATATTTTCCTTGTTTTCGTTGATATTGGTCATCGGCATTCCCATAACTGGACTTTTCTTCCTCTCATTAAGGGGATTTGCTATTATTGAAGGCCGGATCGTCGAAGCACTGCTCGGAATCCGGATGCCCAGGAAACCTCTTTTTTTTCAAAAAGGCCTTGGGCCTATAGAAAAATTCAAGTCACTCATCAAGGATCCCTACACATGGAAATCTCTTACTTACTTGATTCTTCTTTTTCCTTTAGGTTGGATCTATTTCGGATTGAGCGGATTTGGTTTTGCGCTGGCTCTTTCCTTTATTTTTGCTCCTGCTCTGGAATTGATCTTTCACCTGCCCTTGGAACTGTACGGAACTGACGCGTTCACTCCCGTGGGGATGCTGCCAATTGTTTCTCTTGCAGGGATTCTCTCAATAATACTCATATTACACCTGGCAAAACTTATCGGAATGATACACGGACGATATGCAAAATCTATGCTTGTTAGAAAACAACCGGACTATTCATAAAAAAATGTCGGTAAAAATTCAGTTCGCAGGAAACGTCGACATGTGAATGATCCAGGTTAATTTGATTTAAAATTTAAAATTCCAGTCATTATAAGGGGGATAATTCTACCCCAACGACCGGAGTATTACAAGGAGGTAAAATGGAACTCAAAATCAAAAAACTCTCCAAAACATATCCCAATGGCATTCAAGCTCTAAAAAAGGTGAATCTCAATATTCAGAAAGGAATGTTCGGCTTGCTGGGTCCCAACGGTGCCGGAAAATCGACCTTGATGCGAACGATCGCCACCCTCCAGGAAGCGGACGAAGGATCCATTCATCTGAACGGCATCGATGTCCTGAAAGATAAGAACACAGTAAGGCAGATTCTGGGTTATCTCCCTCAAGATTTTGGCGTTTACCCGGAAGTAACGGCAGAACAGATGCTCAATCACCTTGCGCTCTTGAAGGGCATAGCCGACAAGAAAGAACGCGGAGAAACTGTAAAATACGTCCTTAAACAAACAAATCTTTACGAAGCACGCAAAAGAAAATTAGGAGGTTACTCCGGTGGTATGAGACAGAGATTCGGCATTGCGCAGGCGTTAATCGGCAATCCGAAACTCATCATCGTCGACGAGCCGACAGCCGGATTAGACCCAGAGGGCAGACGGAGGTTTCATAACCTCCTGAGCGATATCAGCGAGAACATCATCGTGATCCTCTCGACTCATATCGTCGACGATGTCGAGCAACTCTGCAGCCAAATGGCTATCATCAACAAGGGTGAGATTTTACTGACAAGCAAACCAGAGGAGGCCATACAAAATCTTGAAGGTCAAGTCTGGGAGAAGATCATCAAAAAGCAGGAATACGATAACTACCGCAATCAATACCAGATTGTTCTGACTCGTCTTTTTGCGGGCGACATGGTGATACATGTCCGGAGCGACAATCAGCCACATGAATTTTCAAAGATCACGCCTGATCTTGAAGACGTTTATTTCACGACAATCCAGCGTGATCTGCTCCCTACTCCATAAAAAGGAAAAAACGATGTTTAAACATTTATTTTTCTTTGAATTGAGGTACCGGTTTAAAAGAGTCTCCACCTACATTTATTTTGGAATATTTTTTCTTCTCGGCTTCGGAGCGATATACAGAGGCTCATTTGGCGGCGGACCCATGAAATTCATCGCCACTGCCGGTGTGGGAAATATCAACATCAACTCACCTTATGCACTCTACTATCTCATAACTGTGATGTCTCATTTTGGCCTTCTGGTCACAATCGCATTTTTCGGGAATGCTGCCTACAGAGATTTTAAAGAGAATACGTACGTCCTGAACTTCTCGTATCCCATCACTAAGGCAGAATATCTTTCCAGCAAGTTCATTGCGGCAGCTGTCAGCACAATGTTCGTGTTTTCTGGAATAGGCATCGGCGCGTTCCTGACAAGCTTGTCTCCTGTGGTGAATCCCGAAAAAATTGGCCCTATCAATCTGTTTGCCTACATTCAACCTTATCTAACAGGCGTCTTCCCAAATGTCCTTTTTGCCGGCGCCCTCTTTTTCACCCTGGCCCTGCTGACAAGGAAGTTCTTTCCAGTGTATACAGGAATGATCGGACTGGTGGTCTGGTTTGGCGTGGGGACAAGTCTGGCGCGAACGCAAGGCCGTCTTCTGGCCTCCCTCATAGATCCCTTCGGACAGCTGGCTGCTCGAGGTTTCTCCGATTACTGGACAGCGGCACAGAAAAACACATTTATGATCCCGCTTGCGGGCAATTTTCTCTTCAACCGATTGTTGTGGGTAGCCCTGGCCGTTGGTCTGTTGGTTTTTGTCCATCACAAATTTCGCTTTTCACACATCATCGAATCGAAAAAACAAAAACAGGGACCTCGGGAACAAAAAGCTCGAGATGGTTCAGAAACATTCAGTCTTGCGGGAAAAAATCCAAAGGTGAGACAACTCTTCCATTTCAAGAGCTATCTCCGTCAAATGTTCGCGACATCCCTCATTGAGTTCAGAGGCTTAGTCAAAAACGTGTATTTTCTGATCATTTGTCTACTTGGAACGGGGTTCATTTTTCTTCTGGGATTCAGGAATGTGGGTTTGGTAAGAGGCACACAAACTCTTTCTGTGACCTTTCAAGTGTTGGATACAACGAAAAACACGCTCTACCTTTTCAGTCTTATCATCATCCTTTTCTGTTCGGGTGAACTTGTCTGGCGGGAAAGGAAAAAACGCGTGCAGGAAATCTATGATGTTTTGCCGATCCCCGAATGGGTGCCTTTTATGGGAAAGCTGGGCGCCATCATGTATGTGCAAGTCCTTATAGCATTTTTGGTTTTTGTGAGTGGGATAGCTATTCAACTCATGCATGGTTACACACATTTGGAGCTAGGTCTCTATATGCAGGAACTGTTCGGCATCCGGTTGGTATACACCCTCATCCTTTCCGTGGTGGCGATGTTTTTCCAAGTGATTGTCAATAAAAAATTTCTTGGCTATGTACTTATGATGCTCTTCGTCGATGACTTTTTCCCCTCTATCGGATTGGAGCATCATTTGTGGCGGATGGGAAAAACACCCGAATACATTTACTCGGAGATGAACAAATACGGCCCCTACCTCAAGGCGATTCTCTTTTACAACCTCTACTGGATCGTTTTTGCTGTTGTCCTGGTGGTCATATCACTTCTTTTATGGGTTAGAGGAAATGACACACGGTTCAGAGACAGGATCAAAGCGTTCAGAGCCCGAACGACCAAAGCCAAGATGCGAACAGCCACGGCCGGAGTGCTGGGATGTCTGTTGTTTGGGAGTTTTATCATCTACAACACAAATATACTCAACACTTTTGAATCCACAAAGCATGTTGAAAAAATGAAGGTCGAATATGAGATGAGGTTCAAGAGATATGAAAGCATCCCTCAGCCGCGGGTGACGGACATCAACATGAGCGTGGATATATTCCCCTATAAAAGAAAACTACACTCACAGGGAAGGATGGTCTTAAAAAACAAAACAGGTCTAAAAATCACCGAGGTATTCATCCAAATCCCAATTAAAGCACAAATAAAACTACTCAATTTAGATGTGCCATTTGTTCTCAAAGAATCTGCGGAGGAACATGGTGTCTGTATTTACACACTTAATACTCCCTTACGGCCAGGCCAGGAAATGGTGCTGGATTTTGATTTTGAACTTTCCGAAAAGGGCTTCAAAAACAACAGAGCAAACAGGAATTTAGTGAAGAACGGAACGTTCATCTATCTATTCGATCTTTCTCCGGCAATAAGTTATGACCCCTACTCTCTCTCTGAGCTCGATGACAACGACAAAAGGAAGAAATACGGATTGCCCCCCAGAAAAAGAATTGCAAGCATCGACGACGAGAAAGCCAAAATGAACACATTTGCCAAGGACGCCGACTGGATTAATTTTGAGGCCGTTGTGAGCACGAGTAAGGACCAGATCGCGTTGAGCCCGGGCGAGCTCATCAATGAGTGGGTAGAAGGTGAAAGACGTTATTTTCACTACAAAACACAGGATAAGATCCTGAAGTATTTCGCGTGTTTATCCGCGCGATATCATGTGAAAAAGGACAGATGGCAGGACACAGGGATCGAGATCTACTACCACCCGGGACACGAGTATAATATCGACATGATGATCAAAGGAGTCAAAAAATCCCTGGAATATTTCACCAAGAATTTCAGCCCCTATCAATATCAGACGGTCAAAATTGTTGAGTTCCCCAGATATGAATTGTATGCAGAGGCTTTTCCCAATCTCATCCCTTTTTCGGAAGGGTATGGGTTCATTGCCAAATTTGACGATTCAAAGGTAGAGTATGTCTTCAGAGTCACAGCGCATGAAGTGGGCCACCAGTGGTGGGCGCATCAAGTCATTGGCGCATATGTCGAAGGACAGTTTATTCTCACGGAGACAATGGCTCAGTATTCGGCCTTGATGGTTATTAAAAAAGAATATGATCAGAAAAAGATCGATGACTACATAAAGATCAAAATGGACGAGTATCTCAGGGGAAGGGCCAGAGAAAGGGAGGAGGAAGTTCCTCTGATCCGCTCGAACCTCGATGTGCCCTACGTCAATTATGAAAAATCGATCGTTGTGATGAATGCCCTCCAGGACTACATCGGTGAAGACAATCTGAACAGGGCGCTTCAAACATTCATCCAAAAATATGCGTTCCAAGGGCCTCCCTATGTCACGGCCGATGAATTTCTCCGCTATCTGAGAGAGGCCACACCCAATGATCTGCAATATATCATCACGGATATGTTCGAGACGATCACTCTGTATGAGAACAGAGCTTTACAGGCTACTTATCAAGAGATGGAAAATGGCAAATACCTGGTCAAGCTGAAGTTTGAAGCCCAAAAATTCAGGGCAGACGGAACGGGTCGCGAGACCCCCATAGAGATGAACGACTCCATCTTATTTGGGATTTATGGCCCTGAAGATGAGGTCCTCTATAGAAATAAACAGTGGGTCCACTCTGGAGAGAACGAATTGACTTTTGTGGTCGACAAATCTCCCAAAAAAGCAGGCATTGACCCGCACTACTTCTTGATCGATAAGAACACAGACGATAACTTCGTTAATGTGGTCAGATCAAAAGAGGAGATACATCTCGACTATTGACATTCGACACCCCGATTCACAGCCATTTGAGAGGCCAGCACTTATATGGGATGTTGCGAAACAATTCCGCTGTCTCAGAGAGGCTCCCTACCCCCCAAGATGAGGCGAATTAGGCTCCTATATCTGGGAAAATTCTATAATAGTTGCTAACAGGATAGGTGTCATTTAAAATGACCTTATCCTGAACAATGTGGCAATGCCCTAACTGCGAACGACAATTCGCTAACCGCAATCAATTCCCTTCCTGCGGTTCCTATTCTGCCACTAAATTTCTTAAGGGAAAAATTGAATACATATGTCCACCACTTCAGAATCAATTAGTTTATGGAACCAGACGAGGAATCCGATCCTGGCTCTGTGAGGCACACACAGTTGGAAAGTAAGAACATCTCAAAGGAGTGGATTTCTCTATGAAATCTCTCCTTTCTGGCTGAAAACGATTAAGCAAGGAATTGAATAAATTTATTCGAAGTAGTAAACACCCTCATCCATCTATACGGTTATTCATGTGGACAAAACATGGACATTGTTGTCCCGGCTCAGAAACACGATGGTCCGGATTTGGAGAGCCTTATTGCATGCTCTGAGGCCACATTGAAGCAGAAAGAAACATTGTCCTATGAAAAGTTGATCGCACCCATCGAATCCCAGATGATGCGGTCCATATGGCGGATTGTACGCAACCAGGACGCAGCAGAAGATACGATGCAGAACGCTCTCACCATCATCTGGAAAAAACAGGACCGCATCTGCCAGCATCCCAATCCACATGCATTCATCCTGAAGATCTGTGTGAATGCGGCTTACGACATGCTGAGGAGACAGAGACGAGTCAGACAGCGTGAAAAATCCACCAAGGTCCAAGAATTTCCCACGGGATCTGATTACAACGGACTTGAGCGGTTGGAGAAAAAGGATGTCGAAACCGAGATCATGGATGCGATCCGCAAGCTCCCAAGAAAACAGGCTCTAGCCGTTCTGATGCGGATCGTACAGGATCTGCCTTATGACACAGTTGCTCAAGTAATGGAATGTAGTGAAGTGACAGTGAGAGCTCATGTTTTCAAGGGACGAGCCAAGCTGAGCCGATGGCTTTCACACCTCAATCCGAAATCGTCTAAGGAGAACTCTAATGAGTAAACGAAATAGGGTCGATCCACCGAATAGACCGCTCAAAGGAAAACAAAAAGACATTCCGCTAGATGACCTTCTCAAACAGACATTCAAAGATGATCTGCCTCCAGATGTCGAAGGGAGCATGAAAAAACAACTCAATGAAATGCGGATGAAGATGGAGCAAGTAACACAAGAGAAAAGCCGCACAGACCACAAGGGCTTTCATACACTCGCTCAATTCAGAGGGATCCAATGGGGACAATTTTTTCTGAAAAAAGAAGTTCTCATTGCGGCTTCGCTCCTGATGATCGTGCTTGGCGGTTTTCTTCAATCTTCGGGATTCTCAAACAGTCTTAAAAAGAACTTATCCATTCTTGGAACTTCAGTTGCCGTATCCAGTCAAATAAACCAGGCACAATCAATGGTTTGCTCTATCCAGATGTCCGAAGAAACGGAGAATCCGCTCAGGTATTCCATTGAATGGCTCTCCCCTAACCTATCTAAAATTAAAGTATCAGACGATGATCACAAACCTCTCAAAACCATCTGGATTGCAGAGGAAGAGATCGTCATTGCCGATCATATAAAAAATACTCTACACACAGAGAAACACCCGCCGCAGCTAATGGATCCTCTGATTCAGCCAATCATCGGATATCTTTCACCAGCGGAGCTTAAAGAAGAAATGTTCGGAGTGTGGCAGCTTAAAAACTATGAACAGCGCGATGAATGCCAATGGGGAACATTCACTGTCTCCTTGCCTGAAGAGAATGCCATCCTGGAAGTAACAGTGGACCTGTGCACATACCTCCCCATCAACATCAAGAAAATTCACCCTACCAAAGAGAGAGTCGGTGGAGAATTGATCATGAATGTCCAATATTCTTGGAATGGACCAATATCCGAAGAGATATTGTCTCCCAAAATATCAGATGCTCATAAGGACGCATGAAAAAGGCGAACCACCCTAAAAAAGGAGAAATCGCTATGACAAATTCCATGGATTCAAAAAAAATTCTGAGTGTGATCGGAAAAATATTCATCCTCTGTAGCATCGTACTTGCAGTTGGACTTTCCAGTAAGTTTACAAACCTTTTGAACGGCCCAGGCTTTGTTTTTGTATTTCTGGGAGGAACAGCCCTTGCTCTAATGAGTTTTTCCAAGAAGGAAATTGGAATGGCCTTTAAGAATGCTTCAGGTCAAAAAGGCACAGCAGAAGAACAGCAAAAATCCAGCTACTTTTGGGAAACAGCTGCCCGGAATTTTTGGATGATGGGTGTGCTAGGAAGTGTTATCAGCTTTGTCATCGCATTGGGCAACTCAGAGGGAGGTATGTTTGGCATTGCTTCCCGGATGTCGGCATCCTATTTATCCGCAGTTTATGGAATGGCACTCGCAGTGATCTGCATTGTTCCTGCTTTAAAGATCACAGGGAGTTTGAATACACAATTGAAGGAAGGGATACAACGAGTGATCGAAAGCCCAGAGGACAAGGCTATATCGAATTTAAAATTAGAAAATATCATCGGGTACGTGCTCTATATCGCTATTTTGGGGTGGGCTATTTTTGCTCCATTATCGGGAAAAGCATTTGAAGGCCCGCTCAATCCTCTGGAATTGTTTCTCTATTGGCCCTCCCTTCTTGTCGTGCTGGGCGGGACAATAGCCATCGTATTATTCGTGGGAAAAGCTATATCCGGCCAGGCCTTTACGCTGGGCTTCGCCTTGACCGGAGTCTTCGCAATTCATATGGGATTTATCCAGGCAATGATGGGCTTTTCTTCGAAAAGCATTCAGGAGGTAGCCTCTGCTATAACTTTTATCCTCTCGTCCTGTTTCGTTGCACTTCTGGGTATGATGCTGGTGGGGAATTCTCTATTAGATCAATCAGTGAAAGCCGATGGAGTTCAAAAACCACAAGCCCTAAGCCGCATCGCCTGGTTCGTCTTTCCTTTGATGACCCTCATCCTCTTGTTCTTGACCTTCGTGATGGTGGTCACTCCGATAAAGAAAGCATAGCAGCGGCACTTAAAACCTCTCCAGATAACGTGTGGTGAAGTATTCGTCTTTCAGATTCAGCTCTTTGTGGAGCTCGCCGTCGCGGTCAAAATAAACAGCTTTGCAACTCACAAAATTTTCCTTTACGATATGGACAACACGCTTGGAAAATCCATTCTCATCGGCCACATCGTGATAAACCGGCACGATCTCGATTTTCCGATATGCGACTTGCCCTGCTTCAGATTCCCCCAGTATAGTTTAGGTAAGATCATCCAGAGTCGGAGGAGTCAAATCCGAATACGAAAATTCAGAACACACATCATGAGAGACACACGAGGGAGGGTTGAAATTTAAGCCCCCTCTTGATATATACAGCTTATGGAATTGGATTGGATCATTATTATGACTCTTAAGCTCACTAAAGCGAATCTGCTGCGGCTCAAAGAGACTCTCTTCCATTTCATCCACACAAACCCACTCTTATCAGCTTGTCTATTTGTGGTGGTTACTGCAATAGGCACGGTAACCATTATAAAGTACGTAAAATCCGTTTAGAATATCCATAAAAATCTCACACCATCTTTAAAATCCTATTTTTTTATAAAAATAAGAAAAATAATGGTTGATTTAAGTCAACATTTTTCTTATTTTTATAGTATTACTATATGGAGATGAAAAAATGAAGATCTTATCCAGAGCAGAAGAGCTCATCATGCTGTCCATCTGGAAGCTTCAAAAAGATGCCTACTGTGTCCCAATTCTTCAGGAAGCCCAGATACACACGGGTAAAAAGTGGACCTTGAGCGGGATATACATCCCGCTAGGAAGATTAGAGAAAAAAGGGTATGTGGAATCTTATTTTGGAGAACCAACTCCTGAGCGGGGTGGAAAAAGAAAACGCTTCTACAGGCTTACTCCTGCGGGATTTAAGGCCTTGAAAGAGGTCAAAACCATTGAAAAATCGATGTGGAAAGGATTGCCGGAAGCATCTCTGGAAGACCTCTTGTGACTAAGAATATAAAGCCTCCAAAAATCGCTTCATGGCTCTTGAGGCACCTCCTCCCCCATCACATCGGAGCCGAAGGATTGGGTGATTATGAAGAGCTCTATCATTTTAAAGCCGAGGCTAAGGGAGCATTCAAGGCAAAGAGCTGGTATTGCTTCCAAATTTTGATTGCTCTTTCTTCCTTTTTTGCGGAAAAAGCGAAATGGAACATTATCATGCTTAAGAACTATCTTAAAATCGCCATCCGACATTTTCAGAAGCAAAAAGTCTATTCACTCATCAATTTATCCGGCCTAGCTGTGGGCATGGCCTGTTGCATCCTTATAGTCCTATGGGTGTATGATGAATTGAGCTATGACCGATATCATGAAAATTCCGATCGAATTTACAGAATCACCTATGCTGAAGAAATCGGTGGTGCCTATGACCATTAGGCACTCGCGCCTTTTGCTTCAGCATCAGTCTTCACTGAAGAGTTGAGCGAAGTTGAGGCTTTCACAAGGCTATGGAACCGTAACGGTCTTATTACACACAATGAGAGAACATTTGAAGTGCACGATATCTTTTATGTCGACCCTGACTTCTTTAAGATCTTCACCTACGATATAATAGAGGGCGATCCGGATACAGCACTCAACAACCCTGGCTCGATCGTCCTCACTGAGGAATCCGCCCATAAAATATTTCGGGAGAACAATCCTGTAGGCCAAACTTTAAACCTCAATGGAGATGGAGACCTTCTTGTCACAGGGGTGATAAAGAACGCTCCGAAGAATTCCCATTTCAGATTTAGCTATCTCATATCCATCAATACGATTCAAGGGCAGCGGGCCGAACACCTCCAGCAATGGCAGACCATCGTGGGATGGTCCTATATTTTACTGGCCGAAGGTGCCCGCCCGAATGATGTGGAGAAAAAAATGGCGGCCATCGTTGAGAGGCACGCCGGCGAAGAATACAGAAAATTTGGGGTGAGGGCGGACTATTTTTTACAGAAGCTGACAGATATCCATCTCAAATCGCACCTTCAAGCAGAGATTGAGGGGAATGGAAACATCCACTATGTGTATGTCTTCTCCCTTATTGCTTTCTTCATATTGCTCATTGCCTGTATCAATTTCATGAATCTGTCGACAGCCCGATCGGCCAACCGTGGAAAAGAAGTGGGGATGCGCAAAGTGTTTGGGGCGCACAAGATTAGGCTTATCAACCAGTTTATTGCTGAGTCGACAGTCCTGGCATTCCTCGGACTGTTCTCCGCCCTGTTCCTCGTTTGGTTTCTGCTTCCCTTTTTCAGCAACCTCACGGGAAAGGAGATCGGTCTTGGCCAATTGAACAATGGAGTCATTATCGGAGGTTTCCTTGGATTGGTCGTCATAACAGGTTTGGTTTCAGGAATCTATCCCGCTTTTTCCCTCTCATCGTTTCAACCTGTGGATGTCATCCGGAACAAACTGCACAGGACCTCTCAGAAATCACGTTTGAGAAATGTCTTGGTGACTCTCCAATTCGCAATTTCTGTGGTTCTGATCATCAGCACATTCATTGTTCTCGACCAACTGAAATACATGAAGAATCAAAAGCTCGGCTTCGATAAAGAACAGGTCCTGGCCGTTCGCCTCAAAGATAAATCCAAGTGGAATTCTATAGAGCCAATTAAGACAGAACTGATGAAAAATCCACATATTTTGAGCACATCCGCCTCACATGGGATTCCAGGATATTTGGACGCTGTGCTCACCCTCTTCCAGGAAGGAAAAACCGAGAATGAGTCCCATACATTTGATGTCATAGTCTCAGATTATGATTACATAGAAACGTATGGCATTGAATTAATCGAAGGCAGGGATTTTTCGAGAGAATTCGCAGCGGACGCCGATGGAGCCTTTCTCATCAATGAAACAGCACAAACAAAATTGGGATGGGGCAAAGCGACTGTGGGGAAGAAAATCGGATTCTCTGATGAGACTATGTGGCCGATCGTGGGCATCGTCAAAGACTTCCATTACAAGTCCATTAAGGAAACGGTCGGGCCACTGGCGATTCTGTTAAGACTGGATCATTTTTCTCTGCTATCGGTCAAAATGAACACAGAGAATATTTCCGGGACCATCGACTTCATCAAAAAAACCTGGCAATCCTTTGAAAAGGACAGGACTTTCGAATACTTTTTCGTCGATGAGAATTTTGACTCCCTCTATTACTCTGAGAAGCGTTTGAGCCAGGTCATCAGCTATTTTGCGGCTATCGCTATATTCATCGCCTGTCTCGGTCTTTTCGGCCTCGCCTCTTTCACTGCAGAACAGAGCAGAAAAGAGATCGGGATTCGAAAAGTTATGGGTGCAACCATCCAAAATATTATTTTCCAGCTCTCCAGAAATTTTCTCAAGTGGGTCGTGATTGCCAACCTCATAGCATGGCCATTGACTTTTTATGTGATGAAAAAATATTGGCTCTCCACCTTCCCATATCGGATCGATCCCAGCATATTTACTTTTTTAATCGCAAGCACTGTATCTCTTCTTATCGCCTTGTTCACAGTCAGCTACCAGTCCATCAAAGCCGCCCTCGCGAATCCGGCTGAAACTCTGCGTGCTGAATAAAAAACAAACAAAAATAGAAATTTTCTCCTTATCGCTTCTCCAAGTTAATTAAAAAGGAAAAACGTTTCCTATTCAAAAAGAAACCAAAAACTTTCGATATACATCCAAAGGATGGACGGGTAAAATTATTCGAAGCCGAACGAATTCTCACAAAAATCCGTAAATACTAAATAGAGATAATAAAACAAAAGGAGATCATATTGACGAACATTTTAAGAAAATCATTATGCATGTCCACGATTATGCTGTCTCTTCTGGTTTTTGTCTTTGTGTCATTTGTGGAAGCCGATACCGCAGAAGATCTTGAAAAAAAGTATGCCCCAATTTTGGGAGACTACTCCTTTGACATGACGAGCCATGGGTACGGCGTGCTCAAAGTAACTTTTTATGTGGAAAACAATGAACTGCTTGCCATCACCGAAGTCTCGAGCAATCCTGGACGAATGGAGCCTGTGGCAGGCAAGGAGTTCGAGTTCACCATCGAAGATCCCGACGAAGGCACATATCAGATCAAGTTCTTGAAGGATGATGCGGGTAAATTCACCAAATGTCACCTTCTCAACGAGACCATGGGGATGGATGTAACAGGAGAAAAAGTCACCTAACAGGTATTTCTTCTGCAGTTAACAGCAATACCCGAATCCTAATAACTCTATTCATGCGGGAAGCAACACTTTGAATTTCGATTTTATTCAATATAGCCCAGTTCTTTGAGCTTTTCTCTTACCTTTTCGTGTCCTCCCTCCGCTGTAAAAATACGGTAATCCTTAAAGGACAAAAACACATTCTGTGCGACACTCCACTGTTGCCTGATAAAATTGTTCTTGTTTTCGATCACATTCACTAGAATGTCTCCGACTTCACAGTTAATCTCGTAGTGACTCCCACGGTAGTGGATGGTTTTGATCGTAAATGGGAGGGAGTTGCTAACCGGTGTGGCCACGAGCTCGATGTCCTCGGGCCGGACGAGCAGCACAACATCTCCTGTCTGAAGCTTTTCTCCGTCCCTCGGCTCGAAGGTCGCATCTGCTCCTTTGATGTTTATACGGCCGTCTCTCACAACGGCTTCCAGCACATTCACCTGGCCTATGAAACTGGCCACAAATTTGCTCTCTGGATGTTCGTAAACATCTCGGGCGCTTCCGTACTGCTCCACTCGTCCCCGGTTGATCAAGACGATCTTATCTGAAATTTCGATAGCCTCGTTCTGATCGTGCGTCACGAATACGCTAGTGATGTTGAAATTGTCGTGGAATTCTCTCAGCCAGTGGGCCAGATTGCTGCGCACTTTGGCATCCAGTGCGCCGAAGGGCTCATCGAGCAGCAACACTCTGGGTTCGGTAGCCAGCGCCCGTGCCAGCGCCACGCGTTGTCTCTGCCCTCCTGAGAGTTGATCCGGATAGTGATTTTCGTACCCGTTGAGCTTGACCAGACTTATGAGTTCGGCGACTCTCTTCTGGATGACCGGCTTTTTCTGTTTCTGTATCTCCAGCCCGAAAGCGATATTTTTTTCCACATTCATGTGTTTGAACAGGGCATAGTGCTGGAAAACAAATCCCACCCTTCTCTTCTGAGTGGCCAGAGAGGTGACATCATTCCCCGTCAGGTAAATCTCTCCGCTATCGGGAGTTTCCAGGCCCGCGATAATCCTGAGGATTGTGCTTTTTCCGGATCCGCTGGGCCCGAGCAAGGCGACAAGCTCACCCGCCTTGACCTCGAAGCTCACATTGTCAACCGCCACAAAATCACCAAATTTTTTCGAAATATCGCCGACCACAATTCCCATCTCAATCAACTCCTTTTTGTCTGTAGATGCGCTGCATAGTCGTCAAAATAATGAACGAGGCCACGGCTAGAATGATGGCCGCGGAAAAAGCGCCCACATAGTTGTAATCTGTGAACTGCTGATGAATATGCAGTGTCGCTGTCTGAGTCTTGTTGATAATGCTTCCGCTCACGACCAAAACCGCCCCGAATTCGCCGATGGAACGGGCAATAGTGAGGGTAATCCCATAGGCGAGCCCCCACTTCACGGAAGGCAAGGTCACTTTCCAGAAGGTCTGCCACTTCGAGGCGCCCAACACATATGCCGATTCCTCCTGCTGCAGTCCGAATTCCTTCAGGACGGGAATTATCTCCCTGGCTACAAAAGGCAGAGTGACAAAGAGCGTTGCAATGAGCATTCCCGGAAGCGCATACACGATTTTGATCCCCCCGGCTTCGAACCAGCTCCCGAGCCATCCCCTGGGGCCGAAGAGTAGGATGAACATAAATCCGGCGACGACTGGAGAGACAGCAAAAGGAAGGTCGACAATTCCTTCCACGAAGAGTTTTCCGCGAAATCGTTGCTTCACAAGAGTTATAGCCAGGATTATCCCGAAAACTGTGTTGATGACGACAGTGGCCATGGTTATCCAGAGTGTCAACACAAAGGAATGGATTGATTCGGGAGCAGTGAGTGCGGCGATAAAAACATCAAGGCCTTCACGAAATGCCTCGCGTATGATGCCGAAAACAGGCATGAGGATCATGAAGAAAAACCAAATCACAACAGCTGCGACAAGGATGTTTTTCCCGAGGCGACGCTGTTGGCGTATGACCTTGACCATTTCATTGGATCTGTTCATGTTTTCGACTCCACACCTGTAGACGATTCAAAAATACAAGTATGAGGAAAGAACAGAAGAGCAGGGCCACCGACAGCCCCAGAGCCCCCTGCTGGTTGTAGCTTTCGAGCTCCCCGTAGATATAGACAGAGGCCACCTGTGTCTTGAAAGGGATGTTGCCTGAGATAATAGCGATGGACCCGAACTCACCAATAGCCCGGCTAAAGGATAGTGCGGCTCCGGTTAAGATTGCGGGTATTATGGTAGGCACGACAATACGCCTGAAAATCGTAAAGGAACTTGCTCCAAGTGTTTTGGCCGCTTCCTCCATATCCAGATCCATTTCCTGGAGAACCGGCTGGACCGCCCTCACAACGAAGGGGAAAGAGACGTACATCAAAGCAAGTATGATTCCCGGTTTATCGAACACGACCTCGATACCCTGTTTATTCAGGAAACCGCCAAGGATACTCTTCGGACCGTAGAGGGCTACCAGCATGATACCCGTGACCACAGTAGGTATTGCAAAGGGCAGGTCGATGAGAGCGTTCATCAAGTTCTTTAGAGGAAAACGATAGCGTACTAGCACCCAGGCCGTGGCCGTCCCCGTGATCACGTTCAAAACGACCATGAAAAAAGCTGTTAGGAAAGTGAGTTTTATAGCATAAATAGCTTGAGGCGTAAGGATATTCCTCCAGAGAGATCCAAGTCCTCCTCTCAGCGCTTCCAATGTGATGGCGGCGATGGGAAGGATGATCAACAGTCCCACGTAAAAAAAGGAGAGAGACCGCAGAGTCAAATCACCTCCCCAGGAAAGAGACTTTAAAAAGCCGGGTTTATTCATATACCAGTTCTTCTATGATTTTTGCCCATACCCCTTCGGTCCCGAATATCTCGTTTTGCACACGATCCCATCCACCAAGGAAGGCGATGTCGAACAGAAGCATGGGCGTTGGAAATTGCTCTTGAAACTCAGCCGCCACTTCCGCGTTGACAGGCCTGAAGCCGTATCTGGCGAAGTTCCTCTGAGAATCCACGGACAATACATAATCCACAAAGGCTTCCACCGCCGGCCTGTTTCCGTGTTTGTCCACGTTCTGATCGATGACGGCAATCGGATTCTCAATCAGAATGGTAGCTTCGGGAATGACGTATTCCATATTACGCCCCTCTTTCCGCCGCAGGAGCACCTCATTCTCGTACGTTATGAGGACATCACCAATGCCGTTTTCGAATGTCGTGACAGAGGCCCGGCCCGATCTGTCCATGACTTTGACATTTCTCTGCACGGATTTGAGGAGCTGGAAGGCAAAATCTTTGTCCTGAATTCCTTTTTCGCCCAAGCTCAATTTCAACCCCGCCCCGTAGATAGCATTGACATCCCACATCGCTCCTCCGGATGTTTTGGGATTTGGGTAAAGAACCTCAACACCTTCTCGGGTCAAGTCCTGCCAGTTACGAATGTTTTTAGGATTGCCGACACGGTATGCGATCACAACGACAGAGCGAGTGACAAATCCATTGTATTTCCTGCTCTTCCAATCATGGGTGATAAGACCGATATCTCTTAGTCGTTCCACATCTTGTTCCAGGGAGAGAGCAGCGATGTCCGCTTCAAATCCGGATGCGATGGCCCTAGATTGAGCTCCGGATGCGATGTAGGACTCTTCGAACCGTACGGACTGACCTGTCTTATCCAGCCAGAATTTCTTGAAAGCGGGAATGACCTCTTTTTCATAGGCCTCCTTGGGGACGGTGTAAGCTCCGAGGGTAATTGTGACTTCCCCTGATTCCTCGGTCACCTTCTCACCTTTGCAGAATATCAAGACGAAGACGAGAATGCACAGAATGATCCACATTTTTTTCATGATTCACCTCCTGGATCTTTAGTTTTTCAACACTCTTATTTTAGCCTGACACTCTAATAGCACTCTTATAACACTCTTAATGTAGTGTCGAGGTTGATAAATGTCAAGCATTAATAATAGCTTAATACATTTCGGGCCTATAGCAGATTAAAGTGGAAAATATTAACCGGGGGAAACACAGGCATTAAATGCCTATGGGACTCTCTTTCAATGATTGTCTGACTATCTTGACCTTAATCGAGAGAATTCCATAGAGGATCCGCAATAGCGTTTTATTCATGCCTCAATGAATGGACAGGATCCGTGAGAGAAGCTCGAAGCGTCTGAAAAGCCACGGCCGCCAAAGTCGCGATGAGAGCAAGCAGCCCAGCAAGGGCAAAGGGGCTCCAGCTCAGGTTCACATGGTAGGGAAATTTCTGGATCCAGTTATGCATGACCAGCCAGGCAACCGGCCAGGCACAGAGATTTGCCACAAGGACTAGTTTTACAAAATCCCTAAAGACGAGGATCACTCCCGTCCTTGGGGATGACAGGCATAACAGGATTGACTGGTGTAGGCGTAGCCGGGAACTTCTCTGTGCTTGTTATCCATTCGCGTTTTATCATGGGCGTGGCAATTGATGCATGAGAAATCCCGGTAATTGGAGGAAATGTGGCAGTCTGAACAATCCCACTGCGAGTGTTTTCCGGATTCTATGGGGAAAGAGTGATTGAATTTCGCCTGCGACCAGAAGACATGGGAGGGATAGTGACAGAATTCACAGTCCGTAGGAAAACTGGCATTTTTGTGGTTGGGATCCGTTGTCGAATAATAGTCTGCTTTATGACAACTGAAACAATCTCTGGGCAGATCCAGGCTTTTCACATGGCAGGCTGAACAGTCAAGACTGGTGTGAGCACCCTCTAAAAGCCAGTACTGGCTGTGAGATAGATCAACATCATTCCAAGTGACGGCGTCCGTCCCATGACACACTTCACAGTCGGTGTGAAAACCCAGCTGTTTGTGATCGGGATCTTTGGCACTGAGATAATCCTCCAGGTGGCAGAATACACACACAGACGGAAGTCCTTTATACTGGCCGCTGCTGTGACACTCGGAACAGTCGATCACGGCATGCTGACCTTTTAAAGGAAATGAATCATGGTTGAATTCCGCGCCTTCCCAAGTAATGGCCTGTGTTCCATGGCAGGCTTCACAGTCGACCGGAAAGTTCGAGCGTCTGTGGTCCGGATCCCGGGTGCTGTTGTAGTCGTCTCTGTGGCAGAACAAACACTCCGAGGGCAATCCCTGATACTGGCCGCTGCTGTGACACTCGGAACAATCAGCCAAACGATGCTTTCCCCTCAGAGGGAATGTGGTATGAGCAAAGACTGCGTCTTCCCAGGTGACCGCATCCGTGCCGTGACAGAGATCGCAGGCCGTAGGGAAGCCAGAGCCCCGATGGTTGGGATCTTGAGTGTTGTCATAGTCTGCTTGATGGCAGAATGCACATTCTGAGGGCAACCCCGCATACTGGCCGCTGCTGTGACACTCGGAACAATCAGCGGCTGCGTGTTGTCCTGTCAAAGGATAAAGGTCATGAGAAAACCGAGCACCGCGCCAACTGCTGTTGTTGAAATGACACTCCTGGCATTCCGTTGAAAATCCGGCAGCCGCATGATTTGGATTGGTAGATCCACGGTATTCATTTTCGTGACACCCGAAGCAGTCGACCGCCCCCCCCCAAAAACCACCTTCTCCATGGCACTCCACACAATCCAGCGTCCTGTGGATACCTTGCAGAGGATACCCGTTCGCCATTTCATGATTCCATTTATTCGGCAGCACATGTTTCCATGTGAATGGCTCGTGGCAATCGGCACAATGTATCCCCAACTTGAGTGCATAACGGTCGTCCTGCCGGCGTTCCCAGTGACAGGCCTCGCATTCGGTGGGAGTTCCTTCAAACACGCCGTCCAGATGGCACTCGCGGCAAGTTACTGTCCTATGTTTTCCGACAAGGGGGAAATTCGTCCGGTCATGACTCTCAACACTCCATTGCACCACCTCTTGTTTTCCACCCAATCCCTGCCGCTCTCCAAAAAACCACCCCAAAAGGAGAATGATAACCACGACGGGAAGGATTTTATTTACAGAACTTGTGGCGTTCCCAAGAAAATGTTTGGTTATTGTAATCCACCTTCGACCATTCATCCTTTTTTCAGCTCCAGTCTCAATTCCTTAAAATCAACCTGACAAAAAACAGGTTTTGGTTCGAATCTTCCTGTAGAAAATATTCATACTCCAAAGAAACCGCGAGCATACGGCTCATGGGGATGAAAAATTGAGTTGTCAGTGTCTTATAATCATTCAAACGGATAGCCTCAGGAGTCTCATTCCTGTGATCATAGCGCACTCCATTGAACGTGTTGGCGAAACTGACATGCCAGGAGACTCTTCCAAAATCTCTGCTCAGAGCGGCATGGTAGGAATCAGATTCTGACATGTCTCCACGATTCCAGGCATAGTCCCCATAAACGGTAATGCCTGAATTGAATATATTTCCTGCAGATCCCCCAAGACGCCATGTATGGTTGCGAACTTCCAAGTCTTTCTGTTCACTTTCCAAGCGGGAGATGGTGAAGCGCAGGTTTCGCCCGGGTTTCACTCCCAAACGCAAACCATACTGGCTAGAATAGTAGAAGCGCTCAAGTTCGGTATCGTTGAGAGTGGGATCCTGTGATTTTTCGAGAATGGCGCGATGATAGTCGAGCCCCCGGCCAGAACTGTAGAATGCTGTTATATCAACGGTCTGAGCGGGATCCCAGCGGGCATTCACGAACACGCGGGACAACCGGTCTTCACTCCTCACGTTGGAAGCCAGCTCATACTCCAGATTGCCGTAAAGGGTTAAAACTTTAACAAAAGGAAACATTGTGCTTGCATAGATGTACTGACGCTCCGCGGACCCTGAAAACCTGAGCTGGTTGAAACTGAGAGAGAACCGCCTCCCATAGCTCCCCTGATAACGGGCGAACACACCATATTTCTGATAATCATTTTCCAGACGATCGACGTAGACACTCGACTCCAGGCCTCCATACCCTCCCACGAGCAAGTCCCGTCCGATCTTGAACCCCACAAGACCTCCCAAAACCTGTCCGATACCCGCAGTATCATACAGATTCATCTGGCCGAGAGACAGATAGAACGGGCTTTCCGGCTTGTCGAAGAGGACTCGGGCATCATAAAGAATGACTTGATTTCTCTTGTTGTTGTTCAGCCTTAACCGGTCCCGCGTATCCAGGAGGAACGTCCATCCTTCGCCGCGGCGGTTGACCATTTCCAGTCGAAGCCGGGTGCTGAGCTGGTGGAAAAAGGGGCTATTTTCATACCTTGCGCCAAACCAATCGAAGTAGAGCGCTCCTCTCAGGTAAAAGTCTTTTTGAGTATCTTGTCCGGAAGACCCCAATACTAGAATGAGCAGAAGAGAAAGAGAGACACAAGGCCAGAGTTTTCTGTTCACCTGGCCTCCCTTTTCCAAATCTCAACCCGCCAGCTATCCTGACTGTGGCAGACATAACAGTTATCCTGGTGTCCGGGATGAGGCGATTCATGACAGGCGAGGCAACGGGAGTCATTCATGAGGTAAGAAAACGTCATTTTTCGGGGAAAGGAATTTGCCTTGCTGTGGCATTTGAGACAATCTGTGATTGTTTCGTGCCTCCCAGAAAGAGCGTAGCCTGTTTCCTCATGGTCGAAGTCTTGAACATCCCAATCCACTAATTTCGCCTCTTCGCCCCCGTGTTCCGTGTGGCAGACAGCACAGTCCTCATTTTTATCACGGTGGAATCCCCGGTCGGCAGATATTCGAGTAGCGATCTCCTGATGACAGGTTAAGCACTTTTGGGGGACAACTTCCAGCTCATCGGAATGGCATTGTGTGCAGTTTTTGAGCCCCGGCGTGTCTTTGTGTACAGCACTTAACGGGCCGGGGGCATCATCCACAGTATACTGTTGCTGAGACCAAACAAAAAGAGTGAAAATGAGCAAGAGAGCAGGCCGGAACCGGAAAAGCATATTTGTGTTCATCCTCATTGAACGCTCTTAAATCGCAATGTCTTTTCGAAAAACGATAAGATTTTTAAATCTCTGTTCATGTCTCAGATTTTTAACTTCAATCCACATACGCACGTACAGGGAAAAAAATTAGAAGTGTTATACCATATAAAAGAAATTTGGTCAAAAAATTAAAACAAGCTCGGGAACACTTTTAAATCCATGATGGATGACTTCTGATTGCCGCAATTGGTTTTTGCTCTTTTGAAATGCAGGGACCGTTTCTCAAACTGCTGTGAACCCATTAAATTTGACTTTCTGCTCCGAGTCCCAATCCATCTTCGCCAACCCCCACGCACCCACCACCATATGGCTCAGACGGACAGGGCCTCAGTTCCGGTCTCCCCTAAAATTTCCTTTTGGGAGATGAGCCATGCCCGTCCAGCCCTTCGCACGGTTTTCTCCACCACATAATTGAGGCATTTAATAACGCATCTTGCATTCATACCAACTGGATATGTTTCTTTCTTGTTGCACATTTTTATGACCGTGCTGTCCTCAAAAACCCTGGAGGGCCTTTTTTATTTTTTGCGGCGTGATGGGGGTAGAATAGAACCGCACTCCGATCGCCCTGTATACAGCATTGGCAATGGCGCCGATCGTAGGAATAACCGGCATTTCCCCGCATCCCCGGGGAGAACCGGGTTGATAGTTATCAAAAAAGGCGATCTCAACAGGGGGCATATCCGAGAATCGAGGAATGTGATAATCCATCAAATCTACGGTTTCAATTTTATGGCCATCCAGTTTGATCTCCTCATGGAGAGCATAGCCTATGCCCCAGGTTATGGCTCCACGTATGCCCACAGTCGTGGTGTTCCTGTTGATGACAGTGCCGATATCAAAGGCGCCACATATTCTCTTGAGGTTCACTTTTCCTGTCGATCGAATAACTTCGACCTCTGCCGCAACAGCGCCGAGCTGGCTCCCCCCATGATTCACTATCGCCATGCCGATTCCTGTATTTGGACTCGGCAACGCGTTGTGATATCCAATCATCTCAGCACAGGCATCGAGCAGCGTGATGAAGGCCTGGAATTGGACATTGTTCCTTCTGAATTCAAGGGGATCGATTCCCAGAGCCGCCGCGATCATGTCCACATGGCTTTCCACAGCAAAACAGGTTTGAACGAAGCTCGTGCCGCGGCTCACAGCACGACCGAAGGGCCATTCGGCATGATAGAGTTTGGTTGAAACGTGGGGTATGGTGTATGTGTTCGTGGTGCCGAATCCCATATCATGAATAATATCGATCTTACGGGCGATAATTCTGCCGTTGACACTAACTCCGGTCTTAAGATCGATGACACAGGCAGCTTTTACTCTGCCCCGTAACTTGAACTGATCCTTGCGGCTGTAGACCAATTTCACCGGCATCCTAGTTATCCGGGCCAGCATCGCGGCTTCACCCGTGACAGGATTCGACGTCTTGCCACCAAAACCTCCCCCTAACGGCATAGCTATGACGTGAATATTTGAATCCGGGATGTGAGTGTATCGAGAGATGATCGTTCTTGCCATGAACGGGTGCTGACTACTCACCCAAACAGTTGCTCTCGTCCCACCATTTTCCATCCGAGCGAGAGCCGTGTCCGTTTCCATCGGGGCCTGAGTTGTGTATTGTGTGGTGTAAGTTTCTGAGACGACAAGATCACTCGATGCAAGACCCGCCTCGACATTTCCTTCCTGTTCCTTCACCTCATAGAGCCTGGCCCGGGCACGGGATTCCTCCTCAAGATCCAGATGTTCAGGGCGTTCGGGAACCGACCACTCCGCTTTGACGGCATCGAGTGCTTTGAGAACCTGGTTATACCGTTCCGCGACCACTGCGACAGTCCCTCTGACCACCTCAACCATTTTGACATCGGGAACAGCCCAGGCCGCACTCAGCTCAGCTGTTCTGAGCCTCGTCAAATCTGGATGGTAGGGTTGCGTAAGCCACCCTGCATAAAGCATCCCAGGAACAGACAGATCTCCGACATACTTGAGTTTTCCCGTAACGATCTTTCTGCCATTGACGTTTAGTATTCCAAGATCGACGTATGGCATGTCATTTGCGCGGGATGTGTTTGGATCAATGCGCATCAACACTGCTTTACCATCTCCCAACTCGTATGCACTTTTTCGTTGACTTCTGTCGCCCTTAAGACCCACTCCCCCATCGCTGTACTCAAGATCCCTTAGCGGTATTCCCAGGGAGCGGGAAGCGCGCGTGATCAAATCCTCTCTGATCCTGGTACAGGCAAGCCAAAAACCCCAGCACACATACTTGGTCGCACTGCTGCCTGTGGTCGGCCCATCGTCAGGACAGAGTTCTGTATCGCCCTGAACGACTGTAAGTTTTCCCTGAAGAATGTCAAGCCCTTGCGTGACAACGGCCGTGATGACTGTCTTTAAACCCTGACCGAGCTCTGTGCGGCCTGTAAACACAGTGACCTTGCCATCCGGCCCAAAAGCGATCCACTCCGTATAATCAAGATCGAGGATCGTCTCCACACACTCCACATCACCGATATCAAGAGGCAAGGTGTCATAGTTTTTTTCTTGAGAGCTTGCAGCGGGAGCAAACCGGAAGGCATACACGAGACCCGCGCCCCCCATGGCTTTGAGAAATTGGCGGCGGGAGACACTCATTCTGCACTCCCACCCGCTCGTTCTTTAATGAATGATTCAATGGCTTCAATGATGTTGATGTAGGACCCGCAGCGGCAAAGGTTGTGATCCATAGCTTCGACGATCTCTTCCTTGGACGGACTTGGATTTCTGGCGAGCAAGGCCGTTGCCGTGATAATCATCCCGGGAGTGCAAAAGCCACAGCAGAATGCCGTGTGAGCGACAAAGGCTTGTTGTAAAGGGGAGAGATTGTCGAGTGTCCCGAGACCTTCAATGGTGATGATCTCTTGTCCTTGAGTAACATTGGCGACATGAACGCAACACGAGCGACGCGCGACCCCATCGATGAGCACCGAGCAGGCACCGCAGACCCCTACACCGCAGCCGAATTTACTGCCGGTGAGCTTGAGGTCGTCGCGAAGGACCCATAGAAGAGGCTCATCCGGTTCCACCTGGACAGTGTAATTTCTGCCGTTGACATCGAGTTTGAAGGTCTGTTTAGCCACAAAAACAATTCCTTATGAAAATGATCCGCATAGATTGTGTCGGCTGGGAACAAAAGCTGTTGATCTTATCGCCATTGCCATTCCCAGGCCGGTAACAGTGAAGTATATTATAGAAAACCGTTTATTTCAAACGAAGGAACGACCTTGTAAGCATCCTTATTTCCGTGATAAGGGCATTAGACATAAAAAAGAGCGAGTCACTGTCCTTATGAGTCGGATGGCGGTGGGTGGGGGGGTCTTCGACGAATATGGACTGTGACGAACTCCTGCTAATATCATTTGACTTGAGAGCATCACGGAAATAAGGATGCTTCCAACCGAAAACCATGAATCCCAAAACCATAAGGGATGACCAGTCAAGGGATACTGTCTGTGATTTCGTAAACTGTTGTGGCATCCAGGCAAATGCCGCAAATGATTGCCCTAATTGGTGCCCGCGAAAACGCAATTTGTGTTCATACAGACACATCTTTGGAGGAAATTCCAAAGGGAACACACTGGCCGCAGATAAAACCAAAAACCGTAAGAGCCAACTTATTCGTAACGGAGGGCATCCACCGGATTGGAGAGCGCGGCCCGGATAGCCTGGTAGCTCACGGTGAACAGAGCTATGGATATGGCGAGGACAGCAGAAAACCCGAATAACAAAGGGCTGATGCCCGTACGGTAGGCAAAACTCTGCAGCCAGCGGTTCATAGCCCAATAGGCCAAGGGCCAGGCGATCAAGTTGGCTACGATCACTAGAAGTAGAAATTCTTTTGCCAGGAGACGGACGATTCCCGTAACGGACGCGCCCAACACTTTGCGGATACCGATTTCCTTAGTCCTCTGTTCAGCCGTGAACGAAGCCATCCCGAAGAGGCCCAGGCACCCGATAAAAATCGCCAAAAAGCTGAAAGAAAACGTGATATTTTTGAGCCTTTCTTCTCCTCTGTACTGACTGTCATAGGCATCGTCCAAGAAAAAATAATTGAAGGGCCTGTTGGGGTCGAGCTCACCCCATTTCTTTTTCAAGAGATCCATGGTGTGCGTGATGTTTTCAGGAGCCAAACGAAGAGACACGGAGAAAAGATTGTTGGAATCATAAAAGATGATGAGAGGTTCAATTTTTTTTCGAAGCGACTGCATGTGGAAGTCTTTCACCACACCGATGACGGATACGTATGTTGTTTCGCCTTCTTGGCCCGGAGGGGGCCGAAAAACAAAACGTTTGCCCACAGCATTGTCCCAACCGAATTTTTTCGCCGCTGTCTCGTTGATGAGAACAGACTCGTCCTGGTCGGTGGAGAGTTCCTCGGAAAAATTCCTTCCTGCAACGAATGCCATGCCCATTGCGGGGATGTAGTGGGCATCCACGTCCATATAATCCAGGGTCTGCCGTTGGTTATCTGCGAATCCCTCAGGAAGAAAAGAACCCACGAGGTGTCCCCTGCTCGGTACTAGGTCGGATGCACCGACATCGATCACTCCCGGGAGACTCAACAGTTCTCCTCTTATCGATAGGTAGGATTTCCGCAGGCCTTCATTCATCCCAGGAATAACAACCACATGCTCCTTGTCAAATCCAAGATTTGTATTTTTCATAAACATGATCTGTCTGGTAATGATCAATGTCCCGGTGATCAAAGCAATAGAAATGGCGAACTGAAAAACAACAAGGACTCTCCTAAAATGGGAATTCGACGTTCCCACCTTCAAAAAACCCTTCAACACACGTACCGGTTGGAATGAGGAGAGAAAAAAAGCAGGATAACTCCCTGCAAACACACCGACGATCACGGCCAATGCAAGAAACGCCATAATAAGCCATGGAGCTTGAACAAAGTTCAAACGCAGACCGTAACCGATGATCGAGTTGAAAAAAGGAAGAGACAACTTGAGAAGGACCATGGCCAAAACCATGGAACAAATGCTGTAGATCAATGATTCCCCGAGAAACTGCCCGATCAATCGGCTTCTGACCGCGCCTAGAGTTTTTCTCATCCCCACCTCCTGAGCGCGTGTCGAGGAACGGGCTGTGGAGAGATTGATGAAGTTGATCGCAGCGATACAAAGAACGAAAATGGCTATTCCCGAAAAAAGATACACATACGTGATGTCACTGTTTGCCGACATGTCGCGCTCAAAATCCGAGTAGAGGTGGATGCGTTTGAGAGGCTGGAGGGAAAGCTTAATCGACCCTCCTGAGGCCTTCATCGCTTCTCCCAGGTACTTATCGATAAAAGCGGGAAGTTTTTGCTCCAGGTTTTTGATGTCGATATTTTCATCTAGGAGGAGATAGGTGTAGAATCTCACGTCGAACCACTGGTCATCGCGAACATCTCCTTCCTTGAGATAGGTCTGGAAGGAACAGAGCATGTTAAAAACGAAATGGGAATTGGGGGGGACATCTTTGACGACACCAGTGACACTGAAATCCCTCTCATTATTGATCCGGAGTATTTTTCCCAGCGGATCTTCATCACCGAAATACTTCTTGGCCATGCTTTCTGTGATCACCGCCGAATAGGGAGCTTCAAGCGCTGTCCTGGGATCACCGCTCACAAAAGGGAAAGTAAAGATGTCGAATATCGCGTTCTCGGCGTAGCCAACCCGCGCTTCCTGGAAAAGCTTATCGCCGTATTTCACTGAGGCTCTGTTCGGAGGGTCTATCCGTGTCGCTGTGACAACTTCCGGAAAATCACGGACAAGGGCCGGCCCTACCGCCGTAAGAGTGACAGGTGTGTGGAGCGTGGAGCCAAGTTCAATATCCATCGTGACCCGGCAGATATGGTCCGCCTTTTCATGGTATCGGTCAAAACTCAACTCATTCAGCACCCACATCAAAATCAGGATACAGACGGCCATCCCGATGGCCAGACCAAAGATGTTGATAAAAGAGTACACTTTGTGTTT
>Ga0307426_1000504_pt1 | contig 26967 bp, 22 predicted proteins | sample SalMarWE160340MG_FD_202165 | JGI IMG/M metagenome (GOLD analysis project Ga0307426, IMG submission 202165) | Salt marsh sediment microbial communities from the Plum Island Ecosystem LTER, Massachusetts, United States - WE1603-40 | ecosystem: Environmental > Aquatic > Marine > Intertidal zone >...
GCGCCATTCCTTAAACATCAATGGCCCGGAGCCCACAATTACCTTGCTGCCCCAGCTATCCTTGTTATTTTCATAGGCCGTCGGGGATACAATTCCGATATCGAAGCTGCAAAGTGTAGTGGTCAGCAGGGGATTGGATTTCTTGCAGGTAATTTTAAAAGTAAGATCGTCCACCACCTCAATGCTTTCAATGGTTTTTACCTTGCCCGCCTGGGAGCCGTTTTTGTGTTTTTCCATAGAAAATTTGACCGCGGCCGCGTTTACCGGGGTTCCGTCATGGAACTTAAGTCCTTTCTTGAGGGTAAAGGTCCAGACTTTGTTATCTGCCGAAGGTTCCCAGGACTCGACGAGCAGGGGCTCGGGTTGAAGGTTGAGATTGGCCACGAAAAGCGGTTCGATGATCAAGTGCAGAATTGTCAATTCAGGCCGGCGGCGGGCTTTGAAACAGTCCAGGTTGGTCGGTTCCGTGCCGATGGCCTCGATGATGGTGCCTCCCTTTTTGGGTGTGTCCGCCTGCCCTACGCCGATGATACCGGCAACAAGGGCTGCCGAAAGTGTTAGAATAAAAATTGATTTTAGCCTGCTGTTTTTAACCATGGTTTTGTCCCCCCTTTTCTGATTGGATTTTTACAGTTTGTTCTTATATATCCCGCCGCCTTTCATAATAAGCGTGATCTTTTCCTGATACTGTTGCAGGACATCGATATTTGCCAGCGGATCGCCGTCCACCACGATGATATCTGCCAATTTGCCCGCTTCGACGGTACCGAAGTCCTTTTCCCGGTTGAGCAGTTCCGCGTTGGTTTTGGTGGTCGCTACCAGTGCCCCCATGGGTCCCAGAACCCGTGCTTTCAACTCCAGTTCCATGGCCTTGTGGATCTGCATGGGACCCAGCAGGTCGCTTCCCGATGCGATTTTAACCCCGGTCCGATGGGCCGTTTCCAGAGCTTCCAGCGCTTTTTCCCTGGCAATGTTAATCTTTCTAACATTATTTTCCGGTATCCCCAGATCCTTGCCCAGGCGGGAAATCATCTCGTAAGTCACGATGGTGGGAACCAGATAGGCACCGGCATCCCGCATGGCGACGGCCGCTTTTTCCGTCAGCAGGTTGCCGTGTTCGATGGAGCGCACCCCCGTCGCGACGCTGTTGAGGATGCTGCGGTCCGAGTAGCAGTGCGCCATCACATAAGTGCCGGCCGATTCGGCCTCAAACACAACGGCTTTCAGCTCTTCAAGCGAGTATTGCGAGGTGTCGATTTCATCACTGGGCGACATGGCGCCGCCACCGGCCATGACTTTGATGTGATCAACCCCCTGGCGCAGCAAATCCCGGGTGGCGCGCCGGACTTCGTCCACGCCGTCACAGATCCAGGATGCCAGCCCGGCGGCATTTCGCACCGGTGGCGCAATGTCCGTGGGAAGCCTGAAATCAGCGTGGCCGCCGGTCTGGCTAAGGGGCGGTCCGCAGACGAACAGGCGCGGCCCGGGTACCAGCCCTTGATCAACCGCCGCGCGAAACCCCGGGTCCGCACCGCCGGCATCCCTTACCGTCGTGAATCCCTGGTCAAGGGTCTGCTCCATAATTTTCAGCGTCTTGACCACCAGCAGCGAAGAAAAATACCGCCGTTGTTGTTCGATGATGTTGGCATCCACGGCGCCGAGATGAACATGGGCATCAACGAGTCCCGGCAGCAGGCTTTGCCCCCGGCAGTCCAGTGTATGGGCATTTGAAGGTATATTACCCGAGTCTCCGCTGCCCACCTCTTTGATGCGCTCGTTTTCGATGACGACATAGCCGTTGGCGACCGGATCGGATCCGGTACCGTCAATGATGGTTGCATTTTTTATTACAATTGTTTCCGGTGTGGATTTCATCGTTTCCTCCTCAAGGACGAAAACACGAAAAACTGTGGCGGTCCCGGGTTTACCCGTCTTCGTGTTTTCCTACGTAGGTATTGAATTTAGCTCATCCGGCCTAGTGGTATGTCAGATTGAAATCGGCGTGTCAAGATTGATATAATAAAGATGTCAGGTGTCGGGGTTCAGCAAAATAAATTCAGTGTAACACCGGCTTTCTTTGTCATTTGTACTCAGTTCTCTTATTTTCCGACTTCCGTATTTCACCTTCCGAATTCGACCATCCATCCTCTGCTTGCCGCGCCGTAGCCTTTTAGGCGAAGGCGGGTCCGCTGCCCTCCGCTCTCTGTCTTCTGTTCTCTGTCTTCTGTAATCTGTTTGCTATATCACTTCCTGTCATGAATCAAGATCAATATGCAAAAGTGGTGGTACACGAGACAACCTCCTGAATTTATCTTGATTTTACATACTAATTTTCTTATGCTCATTCCAAATAACCACTTGACTGAATTGATGATAATAAAGCATCAACTCTGCCTTATGAATGCTTAAGGCAAGAAAATTAATCCTAAAATGACCCATCCCTGCACTGGTGTGATATTATCCGGAGGTTTGAGCACACGCTTTGACGGTAAAAATAAAGCCTTTTTCAGCGTCGGAGGAATGCGCATTCTGGATCGCCTCTATCGGATCTTTTCAGATCTATTTGACGAAATTATATTAGTTACCAATGACCCGCTTCAGTTTCTCGAATGGGATTTAACGATTGTCACGGATATTTTCCCGGTTCGAAGCTCGCTGACGGGAATCCATGCCGGTCTTTTTTACATGAAAAATTCCTTCGGATTTTTCGCGGCCTGTGACACCCCGTTTTTAAAAAAAGATCTGGTAGAAGTTGTTCTCGAAAATATAGAAGAAAATAATGACATCATCATGCCAGAAACCTTTGCCGGAATGGAACCACTGTGTGCAATCTACTCAAAACGCTGTCTGAATACAGCTGAACATCATCTCAAACAAAATAAATTCAAAATTCAACGGGCACTGGGAAAACATCGATGGAAAAAAATTCCGGAATCCAAATTGCGCTCAAAAGATCCGGAATTGATATCATTTTTTAACATCAACACACCGGAGGATCTGGCACAGGCGGAGGAGATGGCAGCAGGGGGCAAAGCACATGGATATCAATAAAATGATGCAGGAAATAAAAAACCATCCGGATTTCGACAGTGTCGGGATGATTCTATGTCATAACGGGGTGGTGCGGGCGACGTCCCGCGATGGCCGTAAAGTTAAAGGGCTGCGAGTTGCCGCCGATCATGAAAAACTAAGGCAGATCTTGGTGGAACAAAAGCGGAAAACCGGCATTCTGGATATCCGGGTTAAAATAGCCGAAGGCCGGGATCTATCCGTCGGGGACGATGTGATGCTGCTGCTGGTGGCAGGCGATATCCGCGAAAATGTGATCGCAGTTTTAACCGAAACGCTCAATCTCATAAAATCAACGGTGACGGCAAAAACGGAATTTTACGTAAAGTAAAAAAAATTTATCACGAAAGTTCGAAATGACGAAAAACACGAAAAATAGACTTACTAAAAATTTATAAGCAACCCGTAACAGGTAGCAGACGCCATTTTAAGTTTTGTTGCTGCAAAACATATATGCAATTCAAATTTCGTGCTTTCGGATTTTCGTGTTTTCGTGATTAATAAAATATAAAAAAGGATCCATCATGTCTTCATTCACCCACATCGATGACAAGGGGCGCGTCAGAATGGTTGATGTCACCGACAAGAAACCCAGCGTGCGGACAGCCGTTGCCGGCGGGACGGTTTTTATGAAACTGGAGACATTAATCATGATCGAAAGTCAAAAAGTAAAAAAGGGCAATGTCCTGGAAACGGCCCGAATTGCCGGTATTATGGCTGCCAAGAAGACATCCGACCTCATTCCCATGTGCCACCCCCTGAAATTGACCCACGTGCAGGTTGACTTCGAAGCGGATGAGGCGAACCATTGCATCGGGATCACAGCCTCTGTGCGCACAATCGATCAAACCGGTGTTGAAATGGAAGCCCTTACGGCGGTTTCGGCAGCGGCTTTAACCATTTACGACATGTGCAAGTCTTATGACCGCGATATGACCATTGCCGGCATTCGGCTACTCGAAAAAACCGGCGGCAAAAGCGGCATCTTTAAACGCAAACCAGATAAATAAGTTAGGAAGCAACATTCACCAATGACACCTAAAATCAAATTTTTTTCTCCGGCTATCGCAGTTTTGATCACTATATTCATCCTGCTGACATTCGGCTGCACACCGACCAGGAATAAGGTAATGCAACGGATTTCGGCATGGTCTTATCCGAAATTTTCCGATGACATGCGCTTCGACGCTCTGGAATACAGCATTTCACAAAGTCTTTCCTACCTTTATAAAATTCCCGTCGATCGACAGTTCGTTTTCGAAAACGACCGTTATACGGCACAGCATATGATCCGCTCATTGGAATATTTCCTGGAATACGTTCAAACCCGGCCATCCACAAGCGATTTGGATAAGTTTATCCGTTCAAATTATATCGTATACCGTTCGGTGGGACGGGATGGCAGCGGCGAGGTACTGTATACCGGATATTATGAACCCCATTTAAGAGGCAGCCTTAACCCCAGCAAGGAATATCGATATCCGATTTATGCCCGCCCGTCTGATCTTCTTACCGTTGATCTTTCGCTTTTCAATGAGAAATATGCCGGTCAGAATATCATCGGCCGCCTGGCGGACCGGACGGTGGTGCCCTATTATGATCGCAATGAAATTGACGCTGAGGGCGCACTGGACGGCAAGGCAGACGTCCTGGTCTGGGTGAACGATCCGGTTGATGTCTTTTTTCTACAAATTCAAGGGTCCGGAAAAGTCTATCTGGATAGCGGGGAGGTTTTGAATATCCATTATCATACATCCAACGGCAGACCGTATCGCAGCATCGGTACCCTGCTGATAGAAGATAAGCAGATTTCCGTAGAGGAGATGTCCATGCAAAAAATCCGGGAATATCTGAACAATCATCCGGATAAAATGACCGCCGTATTCAATTACAATTCCAGCTACGTTTTTTTTAAAATCGAGCCGGATGGTCCGCTGGGTAATATCAATGTCAAATTGACACCAGGGCGTTCCATCGCGCTGGATCGCCGCATATTTCCGGCGGCGGCCCTGGTCTTCATCGAAACGGAAAAACCGGTTGTAGACGCCGCCGGTCAAATTGAAAGCTGGCAGCGATTTAGCCGATTTGCCTTGAATCAGGATACCGGCGGGGCCATCCGGGGCCCCGGACGGGCGGATCTTTTTTTTGGCAACGGGCCGTATGCTGAAATCGCTGCCGGACATCTTAAACATACCGGAAAACTTTATTTCCTGGTTTTAAAACCGGAACCTTGACACTTGGCACCGAAACAAGTAATAAAGATCTCTTTATTTGAGGTTTTTTTATCCAACCGCTAATTGAAGGAAGTGGAATATGTTCGGCATCGGCATGCCTGAAATGATTTTAATTCTGGCCATCGCATTAATCGTCATCGGCCCAAAAAAATTGCCGGATCTGGCCAAGTCGTTGGGCCGTGCAATGCGGGAGTTTAAAAAGGCAACCAACGAGTTTAAAGAGACGATGCAGATTGACAGTGAGATGGCCGACGTCAAAAAGGCTTTTAATGATATCAATGAAGATGTCAAAGAAGGTGTAGATCAGAATCTCGATCAGAAGGATAAAGCCGGCGACGGGACTAAAGTCGATGGAGAAAAAGGCGAAAAGAAAGAGGATGAAGCGGAATCCCAATCAGATGATTTTGACAATTTAAAAAACCTCAAAAAGGCTTTTGACAATCTGGATCCAACTTCAAATTCAAGCGCCAAGGATGAAACCGCACCGGTAGATGAGCCGCCCGATGCTGATGACACCAAAGAGAATAAGCTAAAAGGATCCGTCGAAGATGCATGAGGATGAAAAACTGCCCTTTACCTCTCACCTGGAAGAGCTCCGTAAACGGTTGATTACCTGTTTCATCGCTGTTGGCGTAGGATTTGTGGTTTCTTTTGGATTTAAGGAGCGGTTGTTTAATATTCTGGTCCATCCCCTGATAAAGGTTATGAAAGACGGGGAAACACTTATATACACCGGGCTTCCCGAAGCTTTTTTTACCTATCTGAAAGTGGCCTTCCTCACCGGTCTGATCGTGGCGAGCCCGATCATATTGTATCAGTTCTGGATGTTTGTGGCTCCGGGCCTGTATAAAACCGAACGCCGCATGATGGCGCCCGTTGTTCTGCTTTCATCACTCTTTTTTATCGGCGGTGCGCTGTTCGGATATTTTGTTGTTTTTCCATGGGGGTTTAAATTTTTTCTGGGATTTGCCACCGATACCATCCGACCACTGCCATCCATGCGAGAATACTTTGGCTTTTCAGCCAAACTTTTGCTGGCCTTCGGGCTGGTATTTGAACTTCCCATCGTCCTAACCTTCCTGGCCAAGCTGGGAATTGTCTCGGTTGAATTTTTGAAAAAAAACCGAAAATACGCCATCTTGATATTTTTTGCCGGCGCCGCCATCCTGACGCCGCCCGATGTGATCACCCAGATCATGATGGCCCTGCCGTTAATGGCGCTGTATGAAATCAGCATCATCGGCGCAAAACTGTTCGGCAAAAAGAAACCCAAAGAGGAAAAAACAGAAACGCCTGATAAAAGTGCCGCCTGAACCGTGGTGGCTTCTTATTCAAACAGCTTCATTTAATCAATTTTTAAGATATCGATCATGTAAACTTTTTTTTATCTCTTGCGTCTATGAAAAGTAAAAGCCCTAAAGTAAAGGGTTTGCCCGATATAACGCCAAGACTTGAATAATCAATGCTTCAACGGTATTTTTAGAATTTTTTTTGATTCCAATTGATTTAGGCCTTGAGACTTACGTGCAAAATTCAGGTAGTAAATTGATTTGCAATTGACAGGCAACCGTCGGCCTGATAAAGGTATCGGGTGCGAAACGGCTCGGCGGATAGGATGGGTCAGGGAAAACAGTCTAGAAAAGGAGGGAGATAGGAAAGTCATGACAAAGAAACATTTGCTGGTATCTGGGATTATAGCCGTTGTGACGCTGTTCATTGCTGCCGGAATTTATGCCAAAGCGGTGCCGGAAGAAATCAAATTAGAGGACCCGGCGTACAAAGAACATAAAAAGGGCATTGTCATTTTTCATCACAAGAAACACGAAGCCGAATACGCCAAGGAATTTCCGGATTTATACAAAAATGGATGCGGCGAATGCCACCATGATAAGGACGGCAAACCGCTGACCACGCTCAAAGAGGGTGACGACGTCAAAAAATGCATCGAGTGCCACAAAATACCCGGCGAAGCGCCCAAGGGTAAGAAAGCCAAGAAAAAACTTTCCAAAAAAGAAAAAATAAAAGAGTATCATGCCGAGGCCCTGCACGCAAACTGCAAGGGCTGCCACAAGATATTCAACAAAAAGTATAAACCCAAAAAGGCTCCGACCACCTGCACCAAGTGCCATCCCAAAAAATCCGGTGATAAAGATGAGGATGAGGAAGAAAAGGAAAGTTAGCAGCTGTATGCATATTTATTAAAAATTTAAAAATATTAAAAAGGGACGGGGTTCAACAACCCGTCCTTTTTTTTATGTGATTGTCTTAGGTTTAGGCGCTAAGCAGCGTGGTATAAAAAATTTATTTCGGCTGCGGCCGGCATTCCGTCTGCTGCAAAACGGCAGCGGCCCAGTCCGCCTCGGTTTGCCGCCAGCGGCAGACCCACTGTTTTTCGGCATAAAACTGCAATAGATCCTTCAGCTCGATATTCCTGATGCCGGAAATCACCAGCACCCCGCCGGATGTCGTCAACGAACTCAGCTTTGACCGCAATTGTTTCAGGCTCGGATAGCGCAGATTGGCAGTGACCATCCGGAATCGACGTCGAATTGTCTCAAGCGGGTGTCCGGATATTTCAATTCGATTCTCCAGCGCATTTAACCGAACATTTTGGCGGGCTTCCGCCAGAGCACAGGCATCGAAATCGACGCCAAGCCCGGCCGCTGCTCCCAGACGCAGCGCTGCGATAACCAGCACTCCCGAACCACAGCCAACATCCAAAACCCCGGCGCGGGAGAAATTGCCGCCGGTACAGCGCTGTCGCAGCACCATCTCGATTCCCCGAAGCGCCAGCCGGGTGGTCGGATGGCGGCCGTCGCCAAAAGAGGCGCCGGGTTGAATCTGCACCGCCACCTCATCCGGTCCGGGGCGGAAACTGTGGCCCGGAGGGTGCAGCACCACGAACTGCGATACGCGCCGGGGTCGATTAAAGGACAGCTCCAGATAGGTGGAACCGTATTGATAGGTATAGGCAAGTTCACCGGCTGAAACCAGATTCCGGATAATGGGCTTGATCTGTTTTCTTGCCAGCCGATATTTTTCAGACAGGATTTTTGTGAGAGCGGATGGTGTCACTTTGGCGGGCGATAATGTGATCGTCGCAAGGGCGTCGCTGCGGATCTGATTATCGGCAATCCGTGCCGGGCAATCACGTACGGTTTTTTGTAAACTGGATCGCATTGCGAACGAGTGCCCGGGCCCATTGCGGGGTACCCAGTGCATGCACATGGGTATAGGTGGCAAGAACATTTTTATAAACAATACCATCGCGGTCTTTCTCAATACCCGCGCCCCGCTGCATGCGAAAGACCAGATCAGCCTTTTGCCCGGCCCATTTTGAGACGCGGGAATAATGAAACTCATGCCCCCTGATTTCGGTGCCAATGTCGTAATAAGGGTTTTGGCCCTCGACTTTGACAATCGTGTACCCATGGCCCTGGGGTATTTTGTAAAAATCAAATGTCAGCGGCAGGATTCCGGCCATTGGATAGGATTCACCCTCCAGCACCAGATTTTCCCCTAAATAAATCAACCCACCGCATTCCGCGTAAATGGGAAAACCGTCATCGGCCAAGGCCTTGAGCTGGGCACTGAATTTTTTATTTTCGGCCAATTGGCCGGCATGGGTTTCGGGGAAACCACCGCCGATGTAGAGTGCGTCCAGTTCGGGCAGTTCCTTTTGCTTCAAAGGGCTGATAAAAACAACCTCGGCGCCGCCCTCGGCCAGTGCGTCGATATTTTCAGGATAGTAAAATTGAAACGCAGAATCTCTTATAATCCCAATCCTCACGACAGGTTTCGCGATACTGGATACTGAATACTGGTTGCTGGTTGCTGGTTGCTGGTCAACGGTCTCTGGCTCCTGGTCGCTGGTCTCTACTTGCTGATCTCTGGTTGACGGTAGCCCAACTTCAATTTCCGACTTCCGCATTCCAACTTCCGCATTCCGGACGCTGTCTTCTGTTTTTAATGCCGGCGCGGTGTTGGCAATGGCAACGATGGCGGCAAGATCGATGTGCTGCTCGGCAATCGAGGATATGGCTTCAATGGATTTATTGGCCCAGTCGTGTTCAGGCGTCGGCACCAGTCCCAGATGCCGCTCGGGAAAATACTGCTCGCCCAGTTTCGGTATGGCCCCGACGACCGGTATACCGCAGTAGTGTTCAATGCTGCCCCGCAGTTTTTTTTCGTGTCGGGCGTTGGCCACCCGGTTTAAAATCACCCCTTTTATCATGACATCCGGGTCAAACTGGCAGCACCCTGCCACAACCGCCGCCATGGTCCGGGTGATTTTGGTGCAATCGACACACAGTATCACCGGACACGCCAGTAGCTTGCCAAGTTCCGCCGTACTGGTGCTGCCCTCCAGGTCGATGCCGTCATACAGCCCGCGGTTTCCCTCGATAATGGAAATGTCTGAATTGATGGAATGGGATTGAAAAGAGTTTAGATTGTTTTCGCGGCTTAAAAGGAAGGCGTCCAAATTGTAGCAGGGCCGGCCGGCTGCAAGGGCTAGCCAGCCCGCATCAATGTAATCCGGACCTTTTTTAAATGGTGCGACGGATTTACCCGATTTTCTTAAAGCAGCCAGGATCCCGATCGATAATACGGTTTTTCCCGACCCGCCGCGCAAGGCAGCGATGATCAGCCGGGATGCGATCATTTCATCTGGCTGCATGGGTGAGTGTTCAAGCTTCAAAAAAAATATAACTGCCGGTCAGGCACAACCATCGGCTAGTCTTCTTGTTCGGCGTGCGCCTGTTTGCCGGACCCCTTGAGGCCGTACATCGACGTGCTCCCGCTGGACCAATATTCGAGAATTCCTTCTTCCACCAGTTTGTTCACTAATTTTTTGGCTTCGCGGGGCTTTAATTCGAGCAATTTAGATAAATCGTTAAAGTAAAATTTGCTTTTGGTTTTGGCTTTCTTTTGCAGACCTTCGACGATCTTTGTTTTTGCTTCCTCGTAGTCCATGTTTGTCCTCTTTCAACTGCGATGAAGGGAGCCCGGGTGGGCTCCCGTAATTTGATTGTTGCGGCGTCTAGAACTTGAATTGACTGGTATGGCGCCATGTAAAGTAGGCTGGATCGCGAAAATCATCAATCAGGTGATGGGTAAATTCCAGCTCACATTTTTCAAAGAAGCGCTCCCATCCGATGCGTTCGGCCCACTCTCCCAGACGCTCATATTTGTTGGCGCCCTTGGCATAGGCTTCCACGATTTTCTTGATGGTGGCGGTGGTCTGCGGCCAGCGCGGCGCTTCGTTGGGAATAAATGCAACCACGACCTTGGAAAACTTCGGCGCGCTAATGCGGTTGGACACCTTGCCGCCGGCCATAATGACGATACCGTCGCCTTCGGTGTCGGCCAAGGGCATGGAGGGGCACATGGTGTAGCAGTTGCCGCAGAACATGCAGCGAGCTTCGTTTACAGCCACACTATTGACCTTTTGTCCGGCAATCTCGATTTTGGCCGGTTTGATGGCCGCCGTCGGACAGGCTGCAATCGCCAGCGGAATTTCGCACATCTTGTCCAGGTATTCATGGTCCAGCAGCGGCGGTTTACGGTGATATCCCAGAATGGCGATATCCGAGCAATGCACCGCACCGCACATGTTCAGGCAGCAGGCCAAGGATACCCGCAGGTGCGCCGGCAGTCTGTGGTTTTTGAAGTCGTCGAACAGCACATCCATGGTGGCTTTCACCGGACCGGAGGCATCCGTGGCCGGGGTGTGGCAGTGGATCCAGCCCTGGGTGTGCACGATGTTGGTAATACCGGCGCCGGTGCCACCCACCGGAAATTTATGGCTGCCGCCGGCAAACTTGCGGCTTTCAAGGTCTTGGATCAACGGTTTGACCTTGTCTTCACTGTCCACCATAAATTCAATATTGTTGCGGGTGGTAAACCGCACATACCCGTCACAATGCTTTTCGCCAATCTCACAGATTTCACGGATATGGGTGGTGCTCATCAAACGGGCACCGCCGACCCTTACGGTGAAAACCTTGTCGCCGGATTCGGCGACATGGTAATAAACGCCGGGTTGGATATATTCATGATACAGCCAGGTACCTTTATTTTTGGCAATTACCGGCGGATAAAATTCATCGTATTTTTTCGGCCCGATGTCGGTGATGCGGTTTTCCATCGGTTTGTCTGGATTATAACCTGAAGATACAAATGCCATGGTTTTTTCCCCCTATCTCAGATGATGTTTTCTGAATTCATTAATGTCACGCGTCCACCCACCCTCGACTTCATCTTCTTTCCAGAAAATGTAGGGGTTGGATCTGGGCTCCTTTACCATCCGCGGATCGGGTTCGAGCCCGGTCGCTTCGAGTAATCTCTGGAAGCCTTGACGTTTCATGAGTTCACCGAGCCGCTCACGGTTCTTGCCTTCTTCCATCCACCAATCCCAGATGCCTTCAATAACTTCTTTGATCTCATCATAGGGTTCCTCGGCCTTGATAAAGGGAACCAGCATGGAGCCCATCTGGGCGCCGTCCAGGATCGGGGCCTTGGCACCCACCAGGATCGAAAGGCCTCTGTCGTTTCCAATCCGAAGAGCCCTTGGCATAACATTGATGCAGTGCATGCAGCGGGTACACTCTTTGTTGTCGATCACAAGTTTGTTGCCCTCCATCCACATGCAGTTGGTGGGGCAAAGATCGATGACCTCTTTCTGGATATCAAAGGGGCCCCAGTCGCGGCCCGAGTGGGCGCCGCCGTTGGGAGGAATCTCACCGCCGATGTAGGCCTGGACCGCTTCCTGATCGATGGGAATATCGTCTCTCCAGGTCCCGATGTAAGACATGTCCGCCCGGGCAATGGATGCCACACAGCAGTTCGGGCAGCCGTCGAACTTAAACTTGAACTTGTAGGGAAATGCCGGCCGGTGAAGCTCGTCCTGGTACTCTTGCGTCAGATGGTAGCAGAGTGCATGGGTGTCATAACAAGCATATTCGCAGCGCGCGGCACCAACACAATCGGATGGTGTCCGCAGGTTGGAGCCCGAGCCGCCCAGATCCTGGTTAAGATTATGGGTCATCTCCCAAAAGACTTCTTCCAGCTGCGGGGTGGTGGTGCCGAGAAAGATGATGTCACCGGTGGAGCCGTGCATGTTGGTAACGCCGCTGCCGCGGAAATCCCACAGATCGCAGAGCTTTCGCAAATATTCGGTGCTGTAGAATTTTCCGCTGGGCTGATTGACCCGCAGGGTGTGAAAGTGGGCCACCCCCGGGAATAGTTTCGGCTGGTCGCAATACCGGCCGATAACACCGCCGCCGTAACCGAAGACACCGACGATGCCGCCGTGCTTCCAATGGGTGCGGCCATGCTTGTAAGAAAGCTCCATCACACCCAGCAGGTCTTCCACAGCATCTTGGGGAATCTGAAATTCCACATTCGCTTCATTCTTCGCCCTCACTTCGGCCTGCTGCTTGAGATCAGACACAAAGCTCGGCCATGGCCCGCTTTCAAGCTGGTCCAACAAAGGGGTTTTGTGTTTTGCCATTATTTACCTCCATTTTTATTGATATATTAACCTAATGCCGTAAAAACGATCCCTGGTGAAAGGTATGCCGCCGTCACCTCCTCTCAATTTTGGTTCCTGTGTCTACATATTGAAATTATAGCGAAATGGTCTGCTTTTATAGCCAAGGAGCAGATATACGTTTAATCTCCATTCTTGTCAATAAAAAAGCACCGCCTGCCGACGTTAACGAGTTAAAAAAATTCGAAATAGCAAAATTCCCTCTATATTGAGGCTTGAAAAATATCAAACCCCTTATATGGTGTTTTTTTGAGTTTAGTTGCACATCTGTTGAACAACACCATGCAACGTTTCAATGTGGCCGGTTAAATTCTGCTTTATGACCGGAATTTCAGGCGCCTGCGGGTGAAGGGCATCCACCACGGCGTTGCTCAGCTCGTAAAGGTCCTGTCGGCTGCACACCGAAAGATAATAGCGGAAGCATCGTTCAATAGTATCCGGCAGCATCCGGACGGGCGGTTTGAGGGCCAGGCCTTCCAGAAATCCGGTCAGGGTCGGCCCGACGGCCACAGACTCCGCCCAGACGAGATCTCCGACCCCATCGAGACGATCCAGCCGCGTGCGGATGCCAAGGCTTAAGAAAAAAATCAGCAAAGCCTGCAGAATAAATTCAAGGTGGTGCGAGGCATCTTCCAATCCTTTTAAATTATTCAGAAAAGACTTGTAGTGGCGCACCGTAATCAGCTTTACGTCAATTTCGGAACGGTTGATCCGGACGACAAAATCACCGGCTGCATGATGCCAGGAAAAGACTTGTTCAAAAGTGGCGACGTCGTAATAGTAGGCTAAAATCCTGGCTACCTGACGGTAAAGCTGGGCTGACTGCCTCAAGGAAAGAAAAAAGTGACGGTTCGAGCCGTCCCAGACGGCCAGCTTAGCCCGATTGTCCGAGGCGTCCCGGGAGAGGTGAAATTCATAATAATCTTCCAACCAATCTGCCAGAAACATCCAAAATTTTCTCTGGCTACCGGAGGTGACTCCGCCCAAGGTGTATACCTGGGGCAAAAAGGATTCGGCAAACTCAGCATTGAGCTTTTTTAAATTGTAAAATTCTCCGTTTATATACGTTTTACCCGGGTCGGATACGGCGACGTTGAGTACAAAAGAGACCCTACGTCCGACCACATCGGTTTCAATGCGGGCGGGGTGATAGAATTCGCCGTGCTTTTCAAGATGTATGCGAATTTCCTGTATGTCGTCCGATAAGATTTTTTGCTGAAGGTGCTGCGCCAATATCCTGGAAAACATTTCACCGCCATCTTGCTCAAAAAATGAACGGATCGCGTCGAAATATTCCCCGTGAGAGACAACAATTTGAGCCGATTTGCCGGTCGTTGGCCGCGTCAAAGGCAGTGATTCCTGCCAAACGGCACTTGCGGGAGACAAAGGAATTTCCAGGGGGGAAATATAATAGGAAAATCTTGGCATATTGGGCATGGTTTCTTCAGAGGACAGATGCTAGAAGTCGGAAGTGGGAATGCGGAAGTCGGAATTAAAGAAAAGAATTTTCGGTATTTCTAACATTGTGCTTCTCTTTGTCATCTGGCGTCTTTTCCCTGTTCTCCCTCATCTGGCTTCTGTCGTTTGACTTATTTCTTCCGACTTTCGTTATTTCCTGTGTCCATCGATCTCTTTCAAAATTTCAGGCGCAACATTATATCCCAGTTCCAAAGCCCTGTCGCAGTGCTCAACTGCCAGATCATACGCCTCTTTTTCCAGATATGCGATGGCCAGATTGTTGTGGGCCGGTGCAAAGTCGGCATGCAGATTAATCGCCTTTAAGTTCGCCTCAACGGCATCATCCACTCTGCCCTTCAATAAATACGCATTGGCCAGGTTGGCAAATGCCTGAACGTATCTGAAATTAAAGGTGGTGGCACGCTCAAGGTTTTTTATGGCTTCATCGATGTTGCCGCGTTGAAGTTCAACAAATCCGATATTGCCATAGCCCTCTGAAAAACCCGGTTTGGCTTTGACCGCCATTTTATTGTACTTCAGGCACCCTTCTAGATCATTGCGCTGCAGGCAGATCCCACCGAGCATGACGTAGGCCTCCGCCATGCCGGGGCTGCAGTCAATTGCTTCTTGCAACTCTTTTTCAGCATCATCGTATTTCTGCTGCCCCAGGTAGGCCACTGCAAGATTGTAGTGTGAATTGCCGCACTCCGGATTTTGGGCAATCGCAGCCTTTTGTTCCGCAATATATTCGTCTGCATTTCTGGCTTTGGTCATCGCTTAAGTTCCTTTTAGTGGGTTTAGTTTTTTCAAAAACCATTTTTTTGCTTGACATCATAGGGCCTTTTATCTACGGTTTCAAGCACTAACGAAAAAACTATTTTTATAAACCGCTATTTAAAAAAAGACAAGATATTTATGTCGATAGGGGGGTACCTTATGAAACCGGGAAGTTATACGGCAATTGCAACTCCGTTCAAAGACGGTGCCGTTGATTATGAAAGTTTGCAAACACTTGTCGATTTTCAAATCCAATCCGGGATTACCGGTATTGTGGCAGTCGGTACCACCGGCGAAAGTCCGGTTTTAAACTGGGATGAACATAACAAGGTAACTGAAATCATAGCAAAAAATACCAGCGGCAAATGTATCTGCATTGCCGGCACCGGCAGCAACAATACCGCTGAATCCCTCGCAGGGACCAGACATGCCGCTGAAGCAGGCGTTAATGGGGTTTTGCTGGTGGATCCTTATTATAATGGACCGAGTTCGCTCGAAATCCGCCGCGAATATGTCGCACCGATTGCTGCCGCTTTTCCGGATCTCGACATCATACCTTACGTCATTCCGGGAAGAACCGGCGCACAACTGTTGCCCGAGGATCTCGCCCTGCTGTATAACTCACATCCGAATGTCAGCACCGTCAAAGAAGCAACCGCCAATCTGGATAATATGAGAAAGACCCGCGTATGCTGCGGACCGGAATATATGATTCTTTCCGGCGATGACGCGATGACCTATAAAATGATGACCGATCCCCAAATCAATGCGGCCGGTGTAATATCCGTGGTTTCCAATGTGGCCCCGGGGGCGGTTACGGAGATGGTCCGGTTTCTTAATGAGGGAAACCGGTCGCAAGCCGAAACCCTGATGGTGAAACTGGAACCGTTATTCAACCTGGTTACAATTAAAACCACCGAAAAAACGCCCTACGGAGAGGTGGAATGCCGGGCAAGAAATCCGCTTGGTCTCAAGACGTTAATGTCAATTCTGGGGATGCCTTCGGGCATGTGCCGACAACCGCTGGGTAAAATGACGCCCAATGGTCTCAATGTGGTCCTTGACGCGGCGCGTAAAGTATATGCGAACACGCCGGAGATCCTGCAGCCGGTTGCCGACTTTTTCAATGTCGACATTGCAGAACGGCTGGAAAATCCGGCTTACCGGCAAGGGCTGTGCTACGATAGCTATGAATGATAGAAACCTTTTAAATGATTTTGCAATTCAACTCTTTATCGTTAAATACGGGTAAGTTCGAAGCACGAATTTCGAATTTTCGGACAGGCCGAAAGCGCCTAATTGTTAGCCGACTATAAGTCTCGTAATTCGAAAAATGATTTGAGGCTACTAACTTTGTCCGGCCGTCTCTGTCTTCATCTTAAAGTCCCCTTCCTTGAACAGCAGCCATTTGAGCCATCTCAAACCAAACTGCAGCAAAGCAATTTCATCATTTTTAATCTTTTCAAGGGTTGCGTCATCGATTTTATAGCGCTGCAGGAAAGAGCTTTCAAATACAAATTCACGAAACTTATCAATATTGTAGCTAATTAAAAAGAACATCTTTTTGGTCTGCTCGGTCCACTTCACGTTTGGAGGAAACGAGCGTTTGCGCACGACCAGATCGGTCCATTCGGCATTTAATTTATCGTGAATATCCAGGCCTTGATCCTGCCGCCATTGCGAAATCGTCCAGCCTTTATCTTCCTCAAATCCCAGACAGTGAGGTTCATGGACAAAGAAATAAAACTCCTCTCCAGCAGGGTCCTCTTTGTGACTCAGAGACGCGACCCCCAGGGGATAATAACGACAGGTTGTCGGTCGGTCTTCGTAAACCAGGCAGCCGTTTTGCCTGACGAAGGGACACGCCTTGCCTTCAGAATCGGATTCTTCAGTATCCAGCAGTTTTAGCATCACAACCGGCAGATCGGTTTTCTCCAAAATTTGCGCCTCTGTATAAAGCGCTAAAAATTCCTCGGATGAAAGCCCCACACGGTTTTTTAGCCGGATAATATCGCAGGGGGTGAGGATGATATTGATATCTTTGCAACATCGGGTGAAGCATTTCACTCCCGGGTGGCAATTGAATTTAAATTTACTTTCAGGTCCGAGCCTGACGGGTTCTACATTGGCCATGCCTTCAAGTTTATCCATTTTTAATGTCCTCTCGCAGATGAGATCGTCCGATCATCAAAAAAACCGGAACTTAATTCTTGATTTATCGGCCAGATATACTATATCGAGGATACAAAAGCGAATCATTTCCGGATGCGGGTCAAATTTTAAAAATACAAACACTAATTGTTAACACTTCACACCGCTTGGTCAAGGAGGAATCAATGGAAATTTCGATAACCTGTAATGAAAAGTTAAAACCAAAACCGGATGATGCCAGCCTCGGTTTCGGTAACTTATTTACCGATCACATGTTTAATATGGATTATGATCAACAAAACGGATGGCATAACCCTCGCATAGAACCTTATGCTTCAATCGTGATGGATCCGGCCACTATGTTTCTGCACTACGGGCAGGGGGTGTTTGAAGGTCTTAAAGCTTACCGGACCCAATCAGGTCAAATTCAGCTGTTTCGCCCCCGGGAAAATATCAAACGCTTAAATCGCTCGTCCCGGCGATTGTGCATACCGGAGATTGAGGAAGATTTCGCCCTTGCGGCCATGAAACAGCTCATTGCAGTGGAAAAAGACTGGGTGCCCGGTGCACCGGAAACGTCGTTGTACATCCGACCCACGATCATCGCCATGGATCCTTTTTTAGGGGTGCGGGCTTCGCACACCTATCGCTTTTTTATCATTCTTTCACCGGTGGGTGCGTATTATCCCGAAGGGTTCAACCCGGTAAAAATTTTAGTAACCTCCGAGTACGTGCGGGCCGTGCGCGGTGGCATCGGCGAAGCCAAAACCCCCGGTAATTATGCCGCCAGTTTGCTGGCCGGCGAACAGGCCCATGCGGCAGGTTACACCCAGGTACTCTGGCTGGATGGCGTCGAACAGAAATATCTCGAAGAGGTTGGATCCATGAACATCTTTTTCGTGATCGATGATGAAATCATCACCCCCGAATTGAATGGCAGCATCCTGCCGGGCATCACCCGCAAGTCGGTCATCGAACTCGCCAAACACTGGAACGAAAAAGTGTCGGAACGCAAAATCAGCATCGACGAGTTAATGCAGGCCCATGCTGCGGGGAGCCTCAAAGAGGTTTTCGGAGCCGGCACCGCAGCCGTTATCTCGCCGGTCGGGCAGATTAAGTATAACGACCGGGTTATTACCATTAACGACAACCAAACCGGTCCGGTCGCCAATAAATACTATAAGACCATCACCGACCTTCAATACGGCAAAGCCGAAGATCCGATGGGCTGGATTGAGACGGTCACCTGATTTTGGATTGTGGATGGCGGATTGTAGATTTAATGAATCATTCCGAAAAAAAAGATCATTTAACGGCGTTTATTGCCAAAATGGAATCCGAAGGCCTGCCGCATTTGGTAATCGACACCTTTGCGTATTATTACGGCAAGGTGCTCAAAGGAAAAACCGGCCTCGTCCATGATCGGGACATCCGACCGGTGGCCCCGGCTGAAATTGAGACACACGGAAATTTAATTGCATATGGCCGAACCGGTGTTGACGTCTTTTCTCAGACGGTCCGTATTATTCTCAACGGCGGCCTGGGAACGAGCATGGGATTAAAGGGAGCCAAGTCCCTGATTGAAATCAAGGACGGGATGTCCTTTCTGGACATCATCATGCGCCAGGCCGAAAACAGCGAGGTTACCCTGGCGTTAATGAACAGTTTCAACACCCAGGAAGATGCACTGGCGGCTCTTTCGAAGCTGAAACCGTCAAAATTCCCGATCAATTTTTTGCAGCACAAATTTCCCAAAATACTTCAACAGGACTATTCACCGGCAGCCTGGCCCAAAAATCCGAAGTTGGAATGGAATCCCCCCGGCCACGGTGATATCTATACCGCCCTTTTAACCTCCGGTATACTGGAATCGCTGATAGACAATGGCATCATCTACGCCTTTATCTCGAACTCCGACAATTTGGGCGCACGGCTGGATGAATCGCTTTTGGGCTACTTCGCCCATCATCAGTTCCCGTTTATGATGGAAGTGGCAGAAAAAACGCCGGCGGATATAAAAGGCGGCCATCTGGCGCGGCATAAAAATGGCCGTCTGCTTTTAAGGGAAGCCGCCCAGTGTCCCGCAGACGAACTGGGTGCGTTTCAGGACATTCAACGCTACCAGTATTTTAACACCAACAACATTTGGATTAACCTGAACGCATTAAAGACGCTTTTCGATAAACAAAAAATAATCCACTTGCCCTTGATTCTCAACCCCAAAACCCTGGACCCCCGCGATAAAAACAGTCCGCCAATTTACCAGATAGAATCCGCCATGGGAGCTGCCATCTCTCTTTTTGCTGGTGCAACGGCAGTTAATGTTCCGCGAACGCGTTTTTATCCAGTCAAAACCTGCAACGATCTTCTGGCGGTTCGCTCCGATTGTTTTGTATATAATGTCGATGAAAGCCTGCGGGTAAACCCGATTAGAATTAAGCGCAATAATCCGGGTGCAACCAGAGTAGATCTGGACCCGAAATACTACGGCAAAATTGACGATCTCGAGAGAAGATTTAAAAATGGGATTCCTTCTCTGGTGGAATGCGATTCTTTAATCATTGAAGGTGATGTGCTATTTGAAAAAGATGTAATAATTAAGGGCTCGGTAACAATTAAAAACACCGGCAAATCACAGGCAGTCATTAAAGAGGGTGCCGTCATAGACCAGGATCTGGTGATCTAAACCGGACGAGGTGTTCCCTCCGATAGCAGGAAAATCCAAATTACTGATTTCGCACTCTCGTCAAATATTTGATGGTAACCTTTTCTTTGGAGTTCGGCGCAATTTTTAAGGAAGCGGGGGTAAGGGCCAGATTGGCCGTAATGGTCCCCTTGACATCTAAATTATTAAGAGGCACTTTTTCGGTATAAATTGTTGAGATCGTTTCCAGTATTCGCTTTCCGCCGATGATTTCAATTGTTTTGGGCTCTATTTTGGCCTCCGTCAGGATAAAATTATCCGGCAATTTGCCGACCCAATCAATTTGCACCGGCAATTCCTTCTTTATGAGCACATCCAGATCGACCTCCACCACTGCGGGTTTAACGTCTTTTAAAACAATACCGGGCGGCAGGGAAATACTTTCGCGGGTAATCGTAACGCTGTTGGGTCCCATCTTGGAATTGCTCATATCCAACTTTACCTGCACCTGGTCGGGCTTAATGGATTTTATCAAGGCACCGGACCCTTCCAATTCAAGGCTGACCGTATTCACTGAAGTCTTGACGATTTCCATAGCGGGATCTCGATTCATGTAGACTACCGGACTTTGGAAAGTGACCAGGGTGTCTCCTCCCCGGGAAACGCTGAACCACACCCCGGTAATAAATATGACAGAAAAAACAGCCGCCGCCGCTATCATCAGCCGCTCTTTGATCAACTCGCGGCCTTTTTTGGAAGCAACGCCCATATGCTCCTGCAGGATTTGCTCAAGCTTGCGCTTTTGCCTGACGATCATTAACTTGCCGTCCAGCGCAACCACCATATCACCCCTTTCTTCGGAAACAGCTATCACCAGGGAGTCGGTGGATTCGGCCAATCCCAGTGCTGCACGATGACGCGTTCCGTAGTAAGTGGGCAGATCATCTCTGCGGGACAAAGGAAGAATGGCGGCGACCTGAACGATTTGATCACCTTGAATAATGGCGGCGCCGTCATGAACCGGATTGTCAGGCCAGAAAATGCTCGAAATCATCTCTTTTGAAATTTCCCCTTTCCAGGGAATTCCCGGCTGGATCATTTCATCCACATCATCTTTGCCTGGAATTACAATTAAAGCGCCACATTTGCGCGCGGCCATTTCATAGACACTTTGAACAATGATTTCGATCGTAGTGATAACGGTTTTTGGTGACACGTCCCACAGGATGGTTTTCAAATGGCTGGCCTGTAAAACGCTGCGGATTTCATTACGAAAAATGACTATAATAATAAACGCGCCCAGGGCAACGACTCCCTGTACGACCCAGCTGGTTACGATTAACCCCATCGAAACCGCCACCTGCTGGAAGAACCATAGGATGGTCATGCCGATCAGCACCCGAAACGCATTGGTTCCTCTAAAGAGTACATAGAACCTGAAAAGAATATAGCTGACAAGGCCGATGTCGACGATGTCCTGCCAGCGAAGGCTGGATATCAGAGAAATAAACTTTTCCATTGTACTTATTCCGTAATGCTAAACCGCAGCACCTGAAAAATCTGGCCCTGAGAATCGGTAATTTCCACCCGCCAAGGGCCAAGATCTTCCTCGCGAAACTGGATGCTGCTATAGGTCGACCAGCGCGGCGGCTTGATTGTGAGCTGAATTTTGGCACTGGGGCGCTCCCGATGAAACCAGTGATGATAAATAACGGTCTTTTGCGGGACCGGATCGAACGTAGTAAAACAAATGGCCTTGCGACGTTCGATGGAAAACACGGTGGTCGGATTTTGGGGAAGCTGGTCTTGTATATCTTCACACATCACGGCTTGAACTAAAGCAATATTCCCGCCGGATGTTTCGGTATTGCCGCCGGTGTCTGATTGAGATTGAACGGATAAGGGTAACGCCGAAACAAGGATCGTCGATAAAAACAAAGTAAACAAGGTCCGATGATACATAGCTGCCTGCCTGGAAATTTTATTAATCTTTATTATTTCATTAAATATCTTATACTTATAATACCGGCATTTTTCAAGATAAATTGTAAAAGATTTTGCAATATTAATTAAAATTTTGTAATCTACTAATTTATTTTTCTAAATGCTATTGAAATAATTAAGAGAAAAGATAATGGACCAAAAGGATCAGTTGATACAAAACCCTGCCCCGGGGACACGCATGGTGAAATTTTGCGGAGATACGGTGGAATTTACGTTGAATTTGCCGCATGCCCAAAATGGCAGGGCCTGGGTCCGTACAAATATCGGTCAGGGCAAGATAATCCGAAAAGAAATCATTCAGCATGTTCATACAGGGCAGAGCCCTCTGGGCCGAGCATGGTTTGACATTCCCATGCGACGGATCGACGAACGGACATTTGCGGGGAAAATACCTTTGTGCGAAATCGGTCACTTTGAAGCCAAATGTTTCTTTTTGCCTGAATATGAGATCACCCCGATCTGGCCACAGGGCCCCAACAGCGCGATCAACGTTGATTCCGCGGATGCTTGCTGTGCCAACATTATATACAATGCCTTCGTCAGGCAATTCGGCCCCGGCAAGAAGGCCGCCGAAGCCCTTGCCCCTTCCGAAGAACAGTTTATTGACCATCTTGATCAAACCGGCTATACGGTCATCCCGCCATCCGGAACGTTTCGAGATGTAATTGCTGAACTGGACTTTATTCTGGGTGAGCTGGGTTGCCGGATTCTGATGCTGCTGCCGATTCATCCCACCCCAACGACCTACGGTCGCATGGGAAGATTCGGCAGCCCCTATGCGGCGTTGAGCTTTACTGCCGTTGATCCGGCTTTGGCCGTTTTTGATCCTCACGCCACCCCCCTGGAACAATTCATCGAGCTGGTGGACGCTGTTCATCAACGCAATGCCGGAATATTTATCGACATCGCCATTAATCACACCGGCTGGGCTGCCGGTCTTCATGAATCCCACCCCAACTGGCTGGTGCGCAATCCTGAGGGTAAAATTGAAGTCCCCGGCGCCTGGGGCGTGAACTGGGAAGACCTCACCAAACTGGATTACACTCACAAAGATCTGTGGCAGTACATGGCAGATGTTTTTTTAACCTGGTGCAACCGTGGCGTAGACGGCTTTCGCTGCGACGCCGGTTACATGATTCCGCAAGCGGCCTGGCAATACATGGTCGCCAGCGTTCGTGAGCAATACCCGGACACTGTGTTTTTGCTGGAAGGCCTGGGCGGGAAAATATCAGAGACACGGGATCTTTTAAACACCGCCGGTTTAAACTGGGCATATTCGGAGCTGTTTCAAAATTATGACCGCGCTCAGATTGAAAACTACCTGCCCGAAGCCATCGACATCTCTAAAAGCGACGGTCTTACCGTCCATTTCGCCGAGACTCACGATAATTTGAGACTGGCATCCCGTTCGAAGGTTTACGCCCGCATGCGCACAACATTGTGCGCTCTGGCTTCGCTCCAGGGTGCTTTTGGATTTGCCAATGGGGTGGAGTGGTATGCCACGGAAAAAATCAATGTTCACAATAGCCCGTCACTGAACTGGGGCGCAACCCCCAATCAGGTGGCGCACATTCGGCGATTAAATGATTTGCTGAAGATGCATTCCGCTTTCCACGGTGAAACGGAATTGCAGTTGGTACAGGAAGGCCCCGGCAATCATATTGCACTTCTGCGGCACCATAAACCGACGGGTAAAAAACTGCTGGTGGTTGCCAACCTGGATGATGCGAATCGGACATCGGCCGGCTGGAATCGGGTCTCATCCGGCATGAATGGTCCGCAATTATTCGATCTTCTTTCCGGCACCACAGTAACGGTCACCCGGTCGGAAATTCTGGACAGCTGTCTTTTGGAACCCGGACAGGTGCTGTGTCTCACCCAGGATGAAAACGAGGTGAATGCCCAGAAAAAATCGCCTGCTCAGCCTTTTGACCTGCCCGCCCAAATCGAAATTCAGCGTCTGCATGCCAAGGTCCTGGAAGTGTTTACCTTTTACCACGGCACCGCAGATCTGGCAGAGTTTGATGTCGACCGGGCCGCCCGACAGTTCAAACATGATCCGATCAGCTTTGTCCGGGATCTAAATTATTACAGCCAGGAAACCCGGGTCATCACCTGGCAGTGGCCGCAGGATCTTCGTCGTGAAGTCATGATACCCCCGGGACATTTTTTGTGTGTGCTGGCGGATTGTGCCTTTCGCGCCCGGCTGATCAGCGAGGACGCTGCAATGGCCTGCGAGAAAAGTATTGAGGGGACGGACGGTACTTTTTTTGCCTTAATAGCGCCAGTCGCTCCCCCCGAAACCATGCAGTCCTGCACACTGCAACTTTCCGTTTATACCTCCGACGGCGGACAGCATGAAAAAGCCCCTTTATTGCTGCTGCCTGAAGTCGAGCATACTCGGACAAAGCGAATATTTCCCCACTCCGAAATGCTTCAAAGCGGTCTTACTTTTCTGGCAACCAACGGTCGCGGTGCCATGTTGAAAGTGCCGGTGAGCTGGGGTAAACTGAATAGTCGTTACGACAGCCTGCTGGCAGCCAACCTCAGCCGTGAATTTCCTGAAGACCGCTGGATTATGTTCACCCGTTGTCGCGGCTGGCTGGTATTCCAGGGTTATTCCCAGGATTTGAACTCCAATTGTCTGGAGGCGTTCGGTGTCGATGACGCCGGCAACGGTTTTTGGCGCTATCATATCCCGGCCGGGCAGGGGCAAAACATTTTAGTCACCCTCGGTTTAAACATGGTGCCCGGTGAAAACGCCCTGCAAATGACATTTTATCGTCATCCCTCAGAGGGCGAACTCGATCGCCTGGATGATAACAAACCCGTTCAGCTCATTTTACGGCCGGACATTGAAAATCGCAGCTTTCATGAGACGACCAAAGCCTATATGGGGCCGGAAGGCCAATGGCCTCGAAACGTCCTCCCAACACAGCAGGGCTTTGATTTCAGCCCTGACCCCGGTCATCGTCTGCGGGTTCTGTTTTCCGAGGGACGATTTGTGCGGGAACCGGAATGGCAATATATGGTTTATCGACCCCAGGAAGCCGAACGCGGCCTGGATCCGAATTCGGACCTGTTCAGTCCCGGATATTTTTCGGTATCTCTGAGAGGAAACCAACAGGTCTGGCTTTCTGCGGAAATCACATCCGCCGCTGATCCCGCTTCGTCGAAAATGCCGCCTCTGCTCGGACATAATCCCGGGCTTTTTTTTTCCGAAAACAATATCCGGCGCAGACCGCAGGCGATATTGTCCCGAGCTTTAGATGATTTCGTGGTGCAGCGGGGTGCGCATAAATCCGTAATTGCCGGGTACCCCTGGTTTCTGGACTGGGGGCGGGACGCATTGATATTTGTGCGCGGTTTGATCGCAGACCGCAAAATGGCAGAGGCCCGGGCCATCATCAGGCAATTCGGTCAATTTGAACAGCAGGGAACCCTGCCTAACATGATCCACGGTAACCAGGCCGCCAACCGGGATACCTCGGATGCCCCGCTATGGTTCATTCTGGCCTGTAAGGAATTAGTACAAGCCGAAAAATCAGCTGACTTTTTGGAGACAGACTGCAACGGCCGCTCCATCCGCCGTATTTTATTGTCCATCGGTCAGGCCATTGTAGACGGTACACCCAACGGCATCCGAATGGACCCCGCAACCGGACTGGTTTTCAGTCCGGCCCATTTTACCTGGATGGACACCAATTATCCGGCCGGCTCCCCGCGCGAAGGATATCCTATTGAAATTCAGGCCTTGTGGTATGCCGCCCTGGTTTCGCTGGCAAAGGTGGATCGCACGGATAAGCGGGATAATTGGCGCCAAATATCCCGTCAGGTTCAAACCTCAATTTTGAAGCTTTTCCAGGCAAATAACCGGAAATATCTCTCAGACTGCCTGCATGCATCGGCCGGACAATCGGCCTCGAAAGCAACCGCTGACGATGCGCTGCGGCCGAACCAGCTTCTAGCCATTACCCTGGGCGCCGTCCGCAATAAAGATACCTGCCGCCGCATTCTGGCGTCCTGCGAGGTGCTTCTGGTACCGGGAGCCATCCGCAGCCTGGCGGATAAACCCGTGGTTTATCCAATTGAGATCATACATCAGGGAAAAATTATTAATGATCCCCATCATCCATACTGCGGCCAATATTGCGGTGATGAAGATACCCGGCGCAAACCCGCCTATCACAATGGAACGGCCTGGAGCTGGCCGTTTCCCTCTTTTTGTGAAGCGTGGGCGATAACCTACGGGGAAAAGAGCAAAGAAACGGCATTGGCTTTGCTCGCCAGCGGCCTCCGGTTTCTTGAGCGGGGCTGTGTGGGCCAAATTCCTGAAATACTGGACGGGGATTTTCCCCATACACCCCGCGGCTGCGAGGCACAGGCCTGGGGCGCCAGTGAACTGCTTCGGGTCTGGATTAAATTACAGGCGAAATAGGCAATTGATTTTTTAGCATTTAAACCCTATCTTTGAGTCTTACGTCAACATTCGAAATTACCAGCTTGCGAACTGATTTTCGCTGGCTGTTTTGCTTATAAATAAATATCAAGGATTCCTAACACATGAAAAATTTTCAAACATATCAAGTTCATCCCAACATTCCTGAAAACCTCGCTTTTCTTGAAACGCTGTCCCGCAATATGTGGTGGTGCTGGAAAAAAAATGCCATTGAACTTTTTCGACGAATTGACCCGGCTCGCTGGGTGGATTCCGGACGCAATCCGATTGCGTTTCTGGCGAAAATTCCCCAAAGTCGGTTTGAATTGCTGGCGGAAGATGACGGTTATCGCGCTCACCTGGAACGGGTCAAAGAGGAATTCAATCGCTTTGTGCTTAGTCCGGCGGTTGAACGCAAGGTGCCATTCCAATCCGGGGAAACCATCGCTTATTTTTCCATGGAGTTCGGCCTGCACGAAAGTCTGCCGTTGTTTGCCGGTGGCCTGGGTATCCTGGCCGGTGATCATTTAAAGGCGGCGTCCAACCTGTCGCTTCCTTTAATCGGTATCGGCCTCATGTATCGCCAGGGTTATTTCCGCCAATACTTAAATCAGGAAGGCTGGCAACAAGAGGCTTACCC
>Ga0307426_1000512_pt1 | contig 26885 bp, 30 predicted proteins | sample SalMarWE160340MG_FD_202165 | JGI IMG/M metagenome (GOLD analysis project Ga0307426, IMG submission 202165) | Salt marsh sediment microbial communities from the Plum Island Ecosystem LTER, Massachusetts, United States - WE1603-40 | ecosystem: Environmental > Aquatic > Marine > Intertidal zone >...
TCACCTTAACAATTTCCCTTTCTACTTGTGAAAACCCCATTTAGCCCAGTGCTCCACTAAACTCAACTTTATATCTCTTCCATAGGTTCTCTGCGCGTAAAACTTAACTGTTTGTTTTTCGCGTCCACTTTCACTTAGACCATTCAGCACAGAGCCACAACAGCAAAACACGTGTTCCAATGTGTGTATTCGTGGACTTGCATATCACTTTTAAATTACCGCTGTGTAAACAGAGCAAAGCACATATAATGGATTTGGTGAAAGACTGTTGATTAGCGAGAAGTCCTGCGGCGCAGTCGTGGTTCTGACAAACACGAAGCCTAAATATCTCCTGCTGCATTATGAGGCTGGTCACTGGGACTTTGTAAAAGGCAACGTTGAACCGAACGAAAGCGAAAAAGACACAGTTATCAGAGAACTCCAAGAAGAAACAGGCATAGTTGAGGCCCGATTTATCGATGACTTCAGGGAGAAAATAGAGTATTTTTACAGAAGGCAAGGCGCAACAATACATAAAGAGGTCATATTCTTTCTAATGGAAACTCACACTGAAACAGTGAAGTTATCCTTCGAGCATGTGGGCTTTATCTGGCTAGATTATCAACATGCTATGGAAAAGCTCACTTTCAAAAACGCCAAAGACGTTTTGCAAAAAGCCCACAAGTTATTGAAAGCCCGAGGGGTAATGGGCTCTTCTTAGTGCACCTTCGTTATGTGGGCTTCTCTAACATTATTCCGTATCCTATGAGTCTCCAGCGAGCAGTGATTTTTCTGCTTATGGCAACTCTTGAGGATGGCAGTGCACAGATTGGTCTGCTCAAGTTAATTTTGACCACGTTTTTCTTTATTGAAGCAACTTTACCGAGATTTACAGCGGCGCCAACATGAAGGAGCAACAATTCATCTGGGTTAATTTTTTCAACTTTTAAAAGCTCTTTTGTTCCCACAGCCCTCTCTAGAACGTGTGTTTCTAAAGTTAATTCCGATAATATCGGTGGAAGCAAACCTGTTTTTCCAGCTATGTTTCCGTTTAAGCCGTCTGCCTTCGAATAGGATGGGTCTAACAAGGTTCCAACGCCGACTAATCCTCCGCAGGTCGCCTCCTTTATGCTTTTTTCACCTGCGTGCAAACTGACTACTTCGCTGATTAACGGGTTATAGACGGTTTTGCCTTCTCTCTCAGAGCTTATGCCTGGTCGTATCTCTATTTCGTCTCCAACCGCAAACTTACCCTGCGCTATAGTTCCTCCAATGATGCCGCCCTCCAGCTCCTCGATGGAAGTTCCAGGTTTATTCACGTCAAAGGAACGAATAATGTACATAAGTGGAGACTTCGTTTCATCCCTGTTCGGCGTAGGTATAATCTCCTCTATCGCATTAAGCAGCACGTCAATGTTTACTTCATGCTGTGCCGAAACAGGAATTATCGGCGCGTTTTCTGCGACCGTGCCCTTAACGAAGCGTTTTATCTCTTCGTAGTTTTCCCGTGCTCTTCTCTCCTCAACAATGTCAATCTTGTTCTGAACGATAATTATGTTCTTTATGCCAATAACTTCTGCCGCCGCCAGATGCTCTCGCGTCTGCGGTTGAGGACACGGTTCATCAGCAGCTATCACCAGGATAGCTCCGTCCATTACAGCGGCTCCTGAAAGCATCGTCGCCATTAATGCCTCATGTCCTGGGGCATCAACGAAGCTTATGGCGCGGTCAAAAACGGCTTTTGAGGCGCAGTTGGGGCAAACAGGTTTAACCGAATAGTTTCTGGGCGGCTCACATTTGGAGCACTTGTAGATTGCCATGTCAGCGTAGCCCAACCTTATAGTTATACCCCTTTTCAGTTCTTCGCTGTGCCGCGACGCCCAAACGCCAGTTAACGCTTGCACTAACGTTGTTTTCCCATGGTCCACATGCCCTATGGTACCGATGTTGACTTCTGGCTGTTTAGGAAGGGCTTTACTTATGCTGCTCATCTTCTTATCCACAAACATTCATGAATTAGTGAAGGATTAAATTATGGAAGTTAATAAGTTTTAAGCAGTCAGCTTTGCGGTTCAAAACTAAGCTTCCGGGGCAGACTGTTCTGTTTTGCTCTCAGTGGGCTTTTTGGGTTTTTCTGTGATTTTCGTGTTAATCTGAACAATTTCGTCCGTTATTACGTTTCCTCGGACCGTCTTTCGTCGTCGTTCCCCTTTGTCTTGAGGATTGAAGCCAACTCCACCGCTCAACACAACGTTTCGGCGGACTCCACCATGAACATTTGACCTCATAGGAACGCCATCTCTGTCTGAACCGCCCGTTATCTGCAGTTTGTGCGCTGGCAAATCCACCACGGCACCATCTACTGCCTCTCCGATTTTCCTTCCGATGAAAGGGGCGGCACGTGCTTCTTCAAGCTCAACTATCTTTGACGTTCCAGACTCAGGGTCGGACACTATTACCTTGAACTTAGCCATCTGATGATTAACTCCAGCGAAATATGAAGTTGAGCATCTCTCTATTAAGGATTTATGAAAACTTTCCTCAAATTTTTCTACACAAAAAGTAAGAAAAAAGAAGCGTGTCTCGCTTCTACTCTACGTGGACTCTGAACAGGTCGATGTCTTCCCGCATTGTAGGTGTTACCTCTAGAAAATCTCTGACTGCACGTTTTACGTCTTTTGCCTGAGTCACATATCTTCCCACAATAATAATGTCGGCGCCTTTTTCCAAAGCTTCTTTTGCGGTTTCCGGCACTATTCCTCCTGCAACTCCGATTAAGAACCGCTTGTCACGGAATGTCTGGCGCAGCTCTTGTATGAGGTTTAACCCTAAGGTTCTTCCTGTTTCCTGATCTATTCCCCTGTGCAGTATGACCATGTCTGGAAACTCTTTTAGCTGTTTCAGTTTTGCAACAGGGTCTTCAACATTCAGCATGTCCACGGCACCGTATATCCCAAGCCGCTTCGCTTCGTGTACAAACTTGTCAATAGTTTCTGGTGGCGCTAATCCTGAGGCAACTACAGCGTCTGCCGTGTCTTCGTAGGCTATGTCAACTTCGACTTTTCCGACGTCTAAAGTCTTCAGGTCTGCAAGTATAAACGCGTCTTTTGTCACCTCTCTCAGATCACGCATTACTCTTGTTCCGTAACGTTTGATTAACGGTGTACCTGCTTCTATGATTATTCTGTCGCTTCCAGGGATTTGTGCGATGACTTTCTTTGCTCCTTCTAGCGTTGGCGCATCAAGAGAAATCTGCAGGTAGGGCGGTCTCCATAAACGTGGAACCTTGAAGCCCATTATCGGATGTTTCGCACGGTCCTTGTCATAAAGCATCTTCTCAAGCGACGGGTACTTCTTCAAAGCTCTGCTCAGCGCCAGTTTTGTGGCTCCATAATTGTACTGGTATATCCTGCGGTAATCGCTCGCTTGCGGATGAACGAACACGCTACACACAATAACCCAGTCATCCACCTTATCCTTCGGAATAATCTCTTCCTCGACAGCATCTGCCACAGCCTTCGCAACCGCGGCTTGGGCTGGGCCGAAAATTTTCCTCGCGTCTTCCATGTTTTTAACGGTAACCTTAGGCACAAGCAGCGTGTGTGGCTTAGGCGGAAGATTAGGTCTTATAACCGCCAGCAAAGGCGTATGGCCAACCGACAGGTTTGACAAGCCGTTGGCAAATGCTTTCCCAACTGGTCCGTCTTTGTCACCGATCAAGAGGTCGACGTGGGCAAGTTCGTTTCCTTCGCCTAAAAGAGCTTCACCGATCAGATACACTTTTTCCAGTTTTTCGACATCTCCATCCGGGGTAGGTGTCGGTATGCGGTCTAGAATCTCTTTGAAATCGACATTAAACTCTTTTAGCCATGTATATAATGTGTCTCTGTGGATGTTTAGCGCTTTTGCGGTTCCCGATATTGTCGGTTTTGTCGGCTTGTGCCGTCGGGAATCTTTATACGCTATGTCTTTTGCGGCGGCTTCCGTCAGGATTCTTACGAGTTCTTCTCGCGTTTCAGGTTTTTTGGTGTCTGTACCCGACATTTGCTGTTACCTCTGCAGTTCTTTTTGTATCCTATAGTATATAAGACTGTCGGAATGAGTGTGCTTTTTCGCAAGTATTATGCTTGGCCTTTGAACGTTTTGTCGTGTTTGCTCCAAAATTGTTTTTCTAAAGGCAGGAGCTCTGTCGCTGCGGTGCGTTGCTTAGTGGCTATCTTGGTTTTCTCGGTAATTCTTTATATTTTAGCGTATACTGAATGTTAGCATTCAGTGTTCATGGTGATTAGATGTCTTGGACTGATTGGGCATGCTTGGGCATAGTCATATTGGGATTTGTACTTTTTCTTTACGGCGCCAACTTTTATGATGCTGTTATCGGATGGGTGGGTGTTTTCCTTTTCTTTGGCGGAATCCTAGCTTTTCTTGTTCTTTACATTTACGGGGAGTTGACGAAGAAAGAGGACGTTCAGAACCCGTAGAGCTCACCATATTTTTCCCTAAGATACTGCAAGTATGGTTCCGAGTCAAGTTTTTTTCCTGTTATTCTCTGTATTAGGTCGGCTGGGTCGTACAGGTCTCCGTAACTGTGGACGTTTTTGGCAAGCCATACCCCTATGCCTTCCAATTTGCCTTGGGCGATTCGATGGTGCCAGTCTTGTATGTCTCCTGCGAGTGCGGCGAGCAGTTGTCCGCTGTAGATGTTGCCTAATGCGTAGGTTGGGAAGTAGCCGTATAATCCACTTGCCCAGTGGGTGTCCTGCATTACTCCTTCAGCGTCGTTTTCCACCGTCGTGCCTAGTTGCTCTTTGTATTTGTGGTTCCAGGTTTCCGGCAGTTCGGCGACTGCTGTTTTGTTGGTGAAGAGGTCTTTTTCGATTTGGAAGCGTATTATTACGTGTAGGTTGTAGGTTACTTCGTCGGCTTCGATGCGGATTTTTGAGGGTTTGACCTTGTTTATGGCGTGGACGAATTGGCTTAAGTTCACGTTGGCGAGTGCGGGCGCGGTGATTTGTTTCAGTTTTGGCAGCATATGTGTCCAGAATTCTTTGGAGCGTCCGATGATGTTTTCGTATAGGCGCGATTGGGATTCGTGGATTCCAAGGGAGCATGGTGAGCCTGCTGGTTGGTATTTCCAGTTCGGGTTTAGGTTTTGCTCATACAACGCGTGACCTGTTTCGTGGAGCACGGAGAATATGGCGCTGGCGTAGTTGTCGGGGTGGTAGTGTGTGGTTATGCGTACGTCGTCGTAGTATCCGCTGGTGAACGGGTGCTCGGTTTCGTCGATTCTTCCGCCTGCTGTTGGTGAGTTGGTGTCGTAGCCGAGTTCTTGTGCAAGTGCTTGGGCGATTTTGCGCTGCTTTTCCACTGGTACGCGGGTGTGAAGTATGTCGGTGTCGATTTGTTTATGGGTGTTTTGGATTTTCTCAAGTAGTGTTGTGAGTCCTCGTTGGAGCTGGTTGAATGTTGCCGTGATGGCGTCAGCGGTCATTTTTGGTTCGTAAATGTCTAAGAGTGCATCGTAGGGTGTGACTGTTTCCTTTACCTGCATCAGAATTTGTGCTGCTTGTTTGCTTAACGCGACAAGTTTTTCCAGTTCAGGCTTGAACATAGCGAAGTTCTTTGCCTTTTTGGCTTTTTTCCAAGTGTTGACGGTTATGGCTTGCTGTTTGGCGATTTCGGCGACGAGTTTTTCCGGCAGCGCATTTTGTTCTTCATAATTTTTTTTGATTAGGTAGACGTTGCGTTTTTCCAGTTCGCCGAGAGCGTCGTGTTGTGGGCTTGTTGTTACGGCGTTTACAAGCTTTCCGATTTCAGGTGCCGTACTCATCTTGTGGCTGATGCGGCTTAAGAGGGCGAGTTGCTGGCTGCGTTGTTCCACAGCTTTTGGCGGCATTTTGGTTTCCATGTCCCAATGGATTATGGCTTCGGCGGATGACAGAACAATCAGGTCTTTTGTTCGAGTCATGAGCTTTTTGTACGCCGAAAAAATATTGCCTGCCATTATGGTTTGCCTTCCATGTTCCATAGTGGACGCTGGTTGCTTATTTACTGTTCTGTGGGCTAATGTGCTCTCGGAAACTATAGCCCCCTTATATAAAGGCTGAATTAAGTGTAGAACTTATGTTTGAAAGCTGCAACAAAGCATTGTTTTAAGCTATCAAAATTGGCAAATACTTATTCAAGCAGATCTATGTCTAAATGTTTCTTTGCTTCGTCAATTATTGGGCCTCTCATAGGGAATCCTATGGCAACGTTACTGCCCCTTACCGAAAGTAAAAGGTCGCCTGGGCTGATTCCATAGGTCTTCAGGGTTTCCAAAGGAACTATGATTGTGCCATCCTCGTTCAATTTAATCCAGCAATAAGGTTTGCCGTTAATTTCTATTGCTCTTCCTTCCGGTTCTTGAAATTCGGCTAGTTTGGGGCAACTATCCAGTATGACGGATAAACGTGAGTTCTTCAAGACTTCTTTCGTTGTTAAACTGAATCCTCCCGAACGCTTACTACCAGACATCAAAATGGCTTCATCGCATGTCGTCAAGTTGTACTCTTCTTTTGCTTCATTTGGAATTGTAATCTTTCCTCTGTTGCTTACTTTTGACCAGCCATACACATACTTTCCGCCTTTTACAAGTTGAGGCATAAACCTTTCACCTTTCCACCTTAAAATTTGGGCATGAGAACGCCAGCTAACACGTGCGCAAACGAATATTCATAAATTCGCGCATCTTTTAAAAGTTAGTATAACCATTGCATTCCCTGAAGTTGAGTACTTTGTTCTTTAAACGCAAAAACAAGTTAAAAGTGGATTTAGGTGAACTACACGACGAAATGGAAAGCCTCTCCAGTTTCCTGCACTCAAGTCTCAACGTCGATGTCACCTCAAAAAGTAACGAGTTGCTCGTTGACTCGGACAAGTTATCCTCACACGAGCTTAAGCGAACAGTGAGAAAATTCGTATACCATCGAAACCTGAATAACATGTACTGGGTCGACTTGAAAGCAGGTGTTGTCAAAATCAACAAGTTTAAGGACGCTAAGAAACATAAAAAACGCAAAAAGGAAGGAACCGCTCCAGCGATAATCACGCATGGCTGGTAATAGGCGCCCGTTCATTGGTGGCTTAGCTTTTTTATGCGCCCAACTTTTGCCATATGTTCAGAAATCGCCTAAAATTAGCCAGAAACAAGAACTAAAATTGTGGTGCTCCGGCCGGGATTCGGACCCGGGTCTTCGGCTCGAAAGGCCGGAATACTTGACCGGACTATACTACCGGAGCGCTCGCGTTTCTTGTGGAGCATCATGCAAATGTTTTTCCACTCGAATAAACCTTACCCTTTTAGAAATGTGCAGGTCATTAAAATTTGCCCTTTTTGGAGAAACCCTCTGCTGCAGATGTGTAGCGCGCGCGCTATAAATTGAGCGCCTGCTCCGAAGATTTTTTCCAGTCCTCCTTGCAACTCAACGAGCTTTTCAGGGATTTTGTCTCTTGACACTTTAAACTTGTTCTTTATGTAGAAATATACGGACTGCCTCGCTGATTCACCCAGAGAATTCATAGCTTCATCGATAGCGCAAAGCAGAAAATTATCAAAGACCCCCTATTTCTTTTTCAACCTTATCCCTTCCGTACGCTTCTACACTGCTGATCGGAGTAAGGCACCACCGCTTTAATCACTGGACGCAGGTTCAGGCTTTTGCTTATAGCTATCGAATTAAGGTCTTCTGGTTGGAGGTCAATTAGTACCGTCACTTCGCCACTGCTCTCTAAGCTAAGATGTGGTTTCAAAAGCACCTTGATTGCGCCACTGGGCACTCTAAGGTCCGCAACCGTGTCGTCAGGATAGGTTGCGTTAGCAGTCAAAACCTGCATCCAAATCATAGTGTAGTTTCCCGCAGGAATCTCGGTTTCAGAGAGCGTTTCAGACACGTTCTGCAGCGATAGCAAATCGAAATAGAATGGTTCACGTTTAAGTGTCAAGTTATACCAGTTCTCGTCTTCGCCTTGTATTTTCACCCAACCTATTGTCATATTTAGGTGGAAGTTCGACGGGTTTATCCATTATTTGGACTGTCAGAACGCCTTTCCCCGATACTTGGAAAACGTTGCCTCCAATAATAAATCCAGCAATAATCAGCGTAGCGACTAGAACACCTGCAACTCCGAACAAGCCTAATTGTCTAACCCTAGTTGACATATTGGTTTTTCACCCTCCACAGCAATAGCATACCCACATTTAATACATCACTTTTGAACAGCATGGTTCAAAAACTTGAACACCACGCTCAAAGAGGCGCATAATGCTGCTTAATATGATATTTTCGCCGTTGTCGGGATTCTGCCCAGAATCTTCGCCGTTGCCCGTTCTACTTTTTCGCGGTCCGCCGCGTTCGTGTAGACACGGAGTATGTTTATGAACCCTTTCAGGTTTTCAATTATTTTTGAGATGTCGCTCAGACGATACGGCGTTTTCTTGCCTGCTTGGCTTCTGCTGAACACAGGTATCTCCATAGACTCCATGAACACCGCGTGGTGATACGGCACCGACGGCACGGTCGGCACATCAATCACCACCGCTTCCGGCTCAACTCCTGCCTCCTTGGCGATTTCATTCTGCATCTGCCGACGATACGCCTCGCGCCCAAAAATGTTCGACACAATCGTATCCTTCTCGTAGAAAGTTCGCTCGTACGCGCACTTTAGCATCCGCCTCTGCTCCAAATCTTCAATTATCGCCTTAGACGCCTCACACTTCTTCAGCGCGGCCCAAACCGTGTAATCATCCATAGCCAAGTACTCCTTAGGCGTCTTGAACGCCGTCAAGCCGAGCTCCTCGTCAGCCTTCTCCATAGCCATAGCCAGCATGATCTGCGCCGCCCTCCCCACACGATGAAAATAAATGCTTTTGAACGATTCAATCCGAGCTATCATGAACGCTTCTAGGGCTGACAGCGCGCCGAACTCCACAGCCAAGTCCTCCCCCAAAACGTCCAAGGCGTGAATCAACCTGAAGACGTCGATGAAACCGTACTCCGCGCCTGTGTGAAACGTGTCTCTTACAATGAAGTCCTGCTTATCCACATCCACGGCGCTGCTTATTATCTGATCTAGAAAGGCTTTGCCTGGCTTGTGAAGCTTTCCCACCGCAAGCTTCCCCACCTCTTCAGGCTTATACCCCATCTTCGCTATCTTATCGCTCAACTCGCCTTTCTCAATTATCCACGACGTGACATCCTCATGCGTCTTCTCCAAATCCTTAATCAGCAACTGCTCAAAAACATGCGAAAACGGACCATGCCCAACGTCATGCAGCAAGCCCGCGACCCTAGCCAAATCCATCTCCTCGTCTGTCACCACTCGGGAAATGTTAGGATTCTCAACAACCTTGCCCGCCAAGTACATGACGCCGACGCAGTGCTCAAACCTAGTGTGGTTCGCGCCAGGGTAAACGTACTCCGACCCCGCCAACTGCCGCAGCCTACGCAACCGCTGCATAGGATACGAATCAATAATCTCCTTCTCCGGTTCAGTAACGTACACGTAACCGTGCACAGGATCCTTAATCTCGCCCCAATACGCCTTAGGCACTCCTGACGCCTCCACCTTTTGTAAGTTATATTTATGAGTCTCCCTATAATGTGTAACGCTAAGCCAGCGCAAGGTGGAAAAAAATGAGCAAAAAAGGCGTTTTCATCTGCATCGAAGGACTAGACGGCTGCGGAAAAACCACACAAACCAAGCTGCTCGCAAAAAAACTCGGAAAAAGCCACCACGCCCTCTACACCGCAGAACCCAGTCGCGGCAAAATCGGCACTTACATCCGAAACCACTGCCTTTTCGGCGAAAAACGTCTCTCAACCGTAGTCGAAGCGCTGCTCTTCGCCGCGGACCGCGTTGAACACGTGGAAAACGCGGTTCTCCCCGCTTTACGTGACGGGCGGCTTGTGATTTCTGACCGCTACGTCTACTCCTCTTTGGCTTATCAGGGCGCCGCTGGGCTCAGCTTAGAATGGATAGAAAAGGTGAACAAGCACGCTCTTAAGCCCGACTTAGCAGTTTTCATCGATGTAGACCCGAAAACCGTGATCCATCGTCTTAAGCGCAGAAGGTCTGTCATGGAAAACATTGGGACCCAACAGAAGGTCCGCGATGTCTATTTGCAGTTCGTGGCAAAGGGTGAACTAGTCAGAATAGACGGCAATCGCGCTAAGGACGAAGTGGCGGAAGCTCTTTCTGCTGTGGTTCTGAAGTTTTTGGGGACCTAACTCTTGTTGCGCGAGTGGCTTGGTTAGTCTTCTCTCCACTTGAACAGTTTAACGGCTGCCGCGAAGATAACAATCGTGATTACCCCGACCACCGCTAGGTCTATCACTGCTCCCGTGTAGTTCGCGTATACCATGACGTTGTTTAAGCCCTCAACTATGTAATACAGCGGCAATACATGGGCGATGCTCTGCAGGTACTGAGGCATGATGCTTATGGGGAAGAACGTGCCTGCAAGGAACATCATGGGGAACGTCACTATGTTTCCGATTACGCCTGCCGTCTCAGGATTCTTGGTAACCGTTCCAACGAGCATACCTAACGAAGCAAAAAGCGTCGGACCCAGAAGGAGGAAGGGTATGAGCCAAACGGTTAACGTGACGTGTGCGCCGAACGCCAAGACGCCCACAGTAACCATCAGCAGAAAGCTGGCAACTGTCAAGACGATGTACCAAAGCACCTTCGAGGCTAGCCACTCCATCTTGGTAAGGGGTGTCAAACTTAGCTGCTTGAACAGTTTTGTCTTCTTGTATTCAGAGGATATGTTAACGAGAGAGAACATTGGGCTGACCAGTATGGAGAAGCCGATAAGTCCTGGAATCATGAAATCAACGTACTGAGTTTGCTCAGTATTAACAGTCGTCGACGATATGCCTATGACCGTCGAACCATTAAAACGTTGCAAGTTGAACAAGTTTGCCACTCCACCGACTGTTCCGCTTACAATTCCGCTCGTGCTTGATGTAGGATTACCGTAAACTGTCACATCCACCATTTGACCAGCCAAGTAGTCCGCAGAGAAACCTGCGGGAATAAGAATTCCATCAGATGCCGAATGGTCCGCGAGGTATTTTGTGAAGTTCTCTGAAGAATCCACTAATTCAACTTGGATCGGCCATGTGTCACTAATTTTTGTGCCGTCAGGAGCTGTACCGTTAAGTGCCTGCACAAACTGTGTGGCCACATCCATTTGGGGCGACGGAAACGGACCAGTGTCCTGATTTTGCGTGTAAAATGTTATGGTTCCTGAAGAGTTGCCTGAGAAAATAGCGCCGAAAATCAAAATAAGAATTACCGGGAATATCAGACCGAAGAACAGCCCAAACTTGTTTCTCAGATACCCGAGACTAAAAACTCGGAAATCTGAAGCGATTCTTTTTGCACTAACCATTTTCTTAGCTCTCCGTTAACTACCTGAATTATTAGGTTTGTTTTCAACTATCATTTCGCCGTGTTCATCGACCATTCCGCTTACGAGCTTGATGAACACATCGTCTAAGCTGTCACGGCGCGTGTGAATTTCGCCCCAATCCAACTTTGACTGCTCGGCAGCCGCCAACGCCGCTAAAGCATCAATTTTCTGTTCAAGCGGTATGCTTATCATACCTTTGCGGTACTCTACCTTCAGCTCGGTGTTCGCTTCTATATAATTGGCTAATTCTTTGCTTCCGTGAATTTCCAGCCTCTCTCCTGAACCATGCTCTGCAATTATTTCGTCTACCGTTCCCATAGCCACAATGTGCCCTAAATTCATGATGGCTACTCTGTCGGAAAGCTGCTGAGCCTCGTCAAGGTAATGCGTGGTTAGAATTATCGTTTTGCCCCTTGCTTTCAAGCCTCTAATGACCTCCCATATTGCCCTTCTCGCATTTGGGTCCAATCCCGTGGTTGGTTCATCAAGGAAAAGAAGTTCAGGCGAGTTAACGAGCGCGAGGGCAAGTCCGGTCTTCTGTTTCTGTCCTCCTGACAAGTTCTCGAACATGACTTTGGCTGAATCTTCCAGCAAAACCTCGTTCAGGATTTCTTCAGGGTCTGCTTTGATGCCGAAAAGGTTTGCATAATACCTTATTGCTTCCCTTGGGCTCGTTTTTTCAAAGAACGTGAACTCTTGCGGTATGACTCCGATTTTCTTGTGCAGCTCGTACCCGTTTTTCCACGGGTCAAGACTTAGCACCTTTACGTCTCCTTCATCCTTTTTCCGCAACCCCTCCATGATCTCTATGGCAGTGGTTTTTCCTGCGCCGTTTGGACCTAAGAGACCGAAAATTTCGCCTTTGTTAACTGTAAAAGATATTCCGTCAACTGCTTTTATTTCCCCGTAGTATTTTTTAAGAGAAGAAACCTCAATCGAAATCATGTCCTTTCTCCTTCAGCCGTATGTTCTGACCTTTTTGGTTGGCAGTAATCTAAATTCAACGTATTTACTTTTACGGTATTTCTCTTGCAGTTATAGCTTTCGGATGTAGTTAGAGGCTTCTCCTATAGATTCACTCTCAATCTATACTGTTCTAACCAGTTCCGATTTTTTTCAGAATCTTTCTCCTTGATGTCTCATTAATCATGTTTACCAGAAATGTGACAATATCTTCTGGCGAAATGTACCGTGGGCCTCGTTCGTGAAAAACCTGAATTTCAACAGCGCTCTTGCCGAAAATGGTGCGCAACATGTAGTAATCAAACTTCAACGGGGTTTTCTCTGTGGTGCCTTTGTAGTAGCGTACCGCGCAAAAGAAGTCTATAGTCCGAAAAGGCGTTTTCCTAAGGGCGCTGAGCGCTTTCTTTGCTTCTTCTTCGTCTATGTAGTTGAAGCTTTTAGCTTCAGCTAACCCTGCTTCAAAGATTATTGTGCAGTTGGGCACTGTGGGATAGGCAACTTCCTCAAAACTGAAGGTTCTCCGGTTTATCTCGCGCCACACTCTTATCAGCCTTTGCTGGAGCTTCTTGTTTGAAAAGTTTGTCGAAAAACTTTCTATTCTATGGATGTTTACTGGGAAGTTATCGTAAACCCCTAACATCTTTCGAGGTTCCTGCTTCAGCGTTTTTTCATTTTTTGAACCTTTTCAAGGTTACCCAGTAGCTCGGACAGTGCAGTGCTCAGTTTTTGCAGTTCTTCCACGTTTTCGGTATTCTGAATCCTGTTTTGTATGTCTTCCACTTTCGACAGAAGCGTCTCTTCAAGCTTGTCGTACGCAGCACTGCCCGCTTTTTCTGGTTCTTCTCCCTCTTTTACCACTATTACCTTTTTTTCGTCTTTCGCGCACCATAATGTTCCGTCTTTCAGCCTGAAGAGCGGGGAAGCGCAGACTGGGCATGACAGGTCGGTTAAAGTGGCGCCTTGGCGTAGCAGATCAGCCATGCGTTTTATGGGTTTATCCTCAGTTTTTCCTTGCACTTAGAACCCCAACATAAATACTTGTTAAAGCTTATATAACTTAGTTACTGCGAATTGCATAGGTGGAAGTTTATGGTGCGGAAGAAGAAAGCTCAGGAGTATGAGGAGAAAATTAATCAAGCATTAGCTGTGCTTGGTGCGGTCTCGGAAGACAGCACTACTCCGAGGAACATCAGACGCTCGGCAAAAGACGCTATGGGAGCACTGCAAAGCCCAGAGTTTACGCCTGCGGTGCGGGCTTCAAACGCCATTTCACTTTTGGATGAGATACTGCAGGACCCGAACATGCCGCCCTACACGCGTGTAAAACTGTGGAACGTCATGAGTCTCATAGAAGCCATAAAAGACTAGCCAAGAACACTAACAACCCGTTTCCTTATTTTAGCTTATTTCACTCTTTTACGGCTTTCTTGGCGAGTTTCCGTGTTTCTTTGTACGAGTGAGCGCAGTGCACGCAGCAAAAAGTCGTTTCTGTGCCATCAATCACTTCGCGGTAGCCTCCTTCGTAGACTTTGCAGCCGCAGTGGGCGCAGACGTAGAGGCTGGGTTCAATAGCGATTGAGATGAGGTCGGCGAAGCGTTTGAAAAGTCCGGTGCATAGTTCTCTGCCTTCTTGGGTGAGTTCGAACACTTTTCTTTCCTTCTCGCCCACAGGCTTGACTGTATGCTTCACTAAGCCTTTCTTTTCCAGTTGTTTGAGAAACGGGTAGACGAGGCTTGGGCTTACTTCTTTTTTAACTCTTTTTTTGAAGCGACTGATTATCTGGTAGCCGTGGGCGGGTCCTTCGTAGAGTATGGTGAGTATGTAGAAGCGTGAGAAGTCCGAAATTAACTCATCTATATTTCCGCCTTTTGTTTTGGTTGCCATCTTCTTCATGTTTATTGAAGGGTTCGCGAGGATATAAATGTTCTCGAGATATATCTCTAAAAGATACTAAATGCCGCGAAATATGTTGTAGAGCCCTCCAAGATTAATTGCCACATCTTTTCCAGAAAAAACCCTCACTAACAAATATATGCCAGTTGTTACATCTAATTTTGGGTTCTAGGGGGATAACGCCCTTTGAAGTACGACGTAATCATAGTCGGTGCGGGTCCAGCAGGAATATTCTCAGCGTTAGAGCTAACGGCAAAGAATAATCTCAACGTGCTAATACTTGATAGAGGTCCAGAAATAGATCAGCGCAAGTGTCCATCAAGCCGAGGCTTCGAATGTCGCCACTGCGAACCCTGCTCTGTCCTTTCAGGCTGGGGCGGAGCAGGCGCGTACAGCGACGGAAAACTCACTTTATCCACCGAAGTAGGCGGTTGGCTCAACCAGTATGTTTCTCAGAAAGAGCTTGAAACCCTTGTAGAGTATGTTGACAGCGTCTACTTGAAATTCGGTGCAAGCGAGCAAGTTTACGGTGGAGACCAAGAGAAAGTGGACGAAATCGAACGCAACGCATCCTTAGCGGGACTAAAGCTGATAAGACAGGAAGTCCGCCACATGGGCACCGAAAAATGCGCCGAGACCCTGCGGCAGATGCGCCGAGAACTTAACAGCAAAATTACATTTCAACCCAAAACAGACGTTAAAGGACTCATCGCCGAGAACCACACAATCAAAGGCGTTGAAACCGTAGACGGCGAGAAATTCACGGGCAAATACGTGATAATCGCGCCGGGCAGAAGCGGCGCCGAGTGGCTGCAAACCGAAGCTCAAGTCCGCGGCTTAAAAACTGTGAACAACCCTGTTGACGTGGGCGTAAGAGTCGAGGTTTTAGCCTCCGTCTTGGAAGATTTGACCAAGGCGCTTTACGAGCCGAAACTTGTGTATTACTCGCGGCTTTTCGATGATCAAGTTCGCACTTTCTGTGTCTCGCCTTATGGCGAAGTCACCACAGAATCCTACGACGGCGTGCTAACTGTTAACGGACAGAGCTATGCCGAAAGAAAAACGGAAAACACAAACTTCGCCATTCTCGTTAGCACATCGTTCACAGAGCCTTTTAGGGAGCCTATCGCTTACGGAAAATACGTTGCTAGGCTTTCAAACCTGCTCAGCGGCGGCGTGATGGTGCAGCGTCTGGGCGACTTGGTTTCTGGACGACGTTCAACGCCCGAGCGTCTCGCCCGAAGCGTCGTAGAACCCACGTTAAAGAACGCCACGCCCGGAGACCTGAGCTTCGTGTTGCCCTACCGCTACTTATCCGACATACGGGAGATGCTTCAAGCCTTAGACGTAATCGCACCTGGAATCCACTCCAGAGACACGCTCCTCTACGGCATAGAAGTGAAATTCTACTCTTCCCATCTGCAGCTGAACAATGCCTTGGAAACCAAAATCCAGAACATGTTCACTATAGGCGACGGCGCAGGTGTCACCAGAGGCTTAATTCAAGCTTCAGCTTCAGGCGTTATCGTGGCTAGAGAAATTCTGAAGAGAGAAAAACTGAAGGCGTAGCGAAATGGCGGTGGCTCAGAACATCAGGTGCTCGCACTGCGGGGCGCCAGTGGAGTTCAAGCCTGGCGAAATAATAGCAACCTGCAAGTACTGCGGCTTCACCACCGTCATCGAAACTGGCGAAACCTTCAATTTTGAGCACTCGCTTCTGCTGAACAAGTTTGACGAAAAGCAAATCGAAGACCCTATACGAAGTTGGATGCGCTCTGGTTTCCTGAAGCCAGGGGACCTTGCCAAAAAATCAAAGATAACTGAGAAGGAATTAGTTTATCTGCCTTTCTGGGTTGTTTCCGTGGAAGCCTCAAGCAGCTACAAAGGAATATTCGAACGCATTACTCCCGCAATCGTGAAGGAAGGCAAAATCGAGAAGGAATACAACTGGTTGGTTCTGGCGCGAGAAGGAGCGGGTTTCCCAACAAGGGAATACGATGTCCCTTTGGAGGGCAAGATTCCCTATGACTTTCGGAAAATTGAGGGGTTTGGTAAGATTTTGAACAGTGAAATCGACAGGGAGGAAGCCATGGAACTTGCCAAGCAGCAAATTGAGGCGAATCATCGCTATCTTCTCAAGGAGGACGTGGACAAGCTCGTTGAGATGCAAACCGCGTTCAACGTGAAGCAGGTGGTCTATTTGCACGCGCCCATCTGGTTCATCAGGTACGAGTACAAAGACAAAGCGTATCGGCTGATTATCGACGGCGCGTCTGGCGTAGCCTTGAAGGGCGACATACCCGCGGTTAAGTTCTAGTTTGCCTTAAAGAAACTTTAAAAGCGCTTTCGATCTATAACCGAGTGGGAAGAGGCGGGAGATTGAAATGAGCGAGAAAAAAGATGTTTATGCAGAAGCGAAAAAACAGATGCGCCTCGGCGAGCGCATAGTCGCGGCAATCCCTGGTTTTAGAGGCTACAAAGAAAAAGAACTGCGACGCGAGTCTGACAAGCTTATACGAAACCATCTACACCTTAAACTCTTAGAATCCAAAGACGACCTCAAATCCGTGTTTCAGAAGCTTTCTGACCGCCGCTACTTAGACGTTATAACGGACATGGATCGACTTATGGCGAAAGTTGACCGCGTAACCGAGAAGGTTAACCACGCATCCTACGGCTACTCTGGCTTCTTTAATATAGTAAAGGTTACGGAAGAAAACCTTGACCGTATGATAGATTTCGACAATAAACTCGTCGATGACGCAGACGGCTTGGTAGCTGATGTTGACGCTTTCAAAGCTGAAATCGCTAAAGGCGAAACCAAGAACGTAAAGGAAAGGGTTCAGAGTATCACTGACAAGGTAGAGACGTTTGAGGAAAAGTTTGATAGGAGAGCCGAAGTAATATTGGGAGTGACCTAAAGATGCCACAAGTTATAGAATGGAAAGGCGCAGGTTCCGAGGACATAGTCTGGAGGTACCCCAACGAGGAGATAACGTGGGGCGCGCAGCTCATAGTACACGAGTACGAAATGGCAGTGTTCTTCAGAGACGGTAAGGCTTACGACGTTCTCGGTCCAGGCAGGCACGTGCTTACCACTTTGAATTTGCCTTTGCTGACTAGCTTGTTTTCGCGCATTGCGGGCTACGGCGAGAAACCCTTCAAAGCAGCGGTCATATTCATTTCCACCAAGGTTTTTGCTGGAAAATTCGGAACTAGCGCTCAAACCACCGAGTTAGCACCGCTCAAAGTGTTCGGTGCCTTCTGGTTCAAAATAGAAAGCGCGCAGCTCTTCGTGAACGAGGTCATCGGCGGACAGAACGCCTACACCAGCGCGGACGTCAACGATTTTCTGCGAGGGTTCCTAAACGAGAAGATAATTGACGAACTTTCGCATTATGACTTGGTTACGGTGTTCACACGGCTCGACGAGACTTCCGTAATCGTGAAAAACTCGTTAACCGACTACTTTAAACGGTTAGGCATTGAACTCACTGACCTGCGGTTCGAGGGCATAGACACAACGCCAGAATACCGTGAACGACTGTTCTGGCTTAAGACTGGACGGACAGCGCCTGAAGAGGTTCTGCGGATGGAAACCATGAAAAGCGCTGCTGAATCCCTCGGAAAGTCTGGTGGTGGCGGTGCAGCCTTGGGAACTGGCATGGTGCTTATACCGCAGATTATGACGCCCACTGGACCCGCGCAAGCGCCGGCAGCCGCTTTGGTGATTTGTCCTAAATGCGCCTCGAAGGTTCCTGCAACATCGAAGTTCTGTCCTGAGTGTGGAACGCAGCTTACTCCTCCGTCGGCTGGAGCAATCAGCTGTCCCAAGTGCGGCAAATCGATTCCTACTGGCTCGAAGTTCTGTCCTGAATGCGGCGAAAAGCTTTCTTAGTTGGTGTTGCCATGGCTGAAAGCAGGCGGGAAACGCTTTCCGTAGGCGTTTTCCTCATAATCATCGTAGTAGCCATAATGCTGTATGCAGCGCAGGTAATCACTGATTGGGTGCTTATTATTCCAGTGATTCTCGTGCTTTCAGGCTGCTGGACGCTGGTGTTGGCTGGCATGAGGGCTGGGAACCCGCAGAAATACGAGCGCAGTGCCTTCAGCACCATGGGCTTAGGCTTGGTCCTGATTGCTGCGGGCGGAGCTTGGTACTTGTTCGCGTTTGAACCGCTGTACTCATTGGCTCTTATACTGCTCGTTTTTGGCGCCTTGGCGATGGCCGCAGCACTAAAGCGAAAATAGCCTTCTTTTTTTCTAAACGTTTTTTTATTCCCTCTTGCAGTCATTGTTGCAGAGGCTAAACGGTTATGCGCGAAGACATAATCGGTCATGGAACATGGTACGACAAGATGGCACAGAAAGTGGTCAACCGGGAGCGAAAGCTGGGCAGAAGCTTGGAGAAAGTCAGGACCGAGATGGGTCTCGGCGCTTCGGGATTTCCTCACATAGGCAGCCTAGGGGACGCGGCGCGTTCTTACGCAGTTACGCTTGCTTTGAAAGAGATGGGTTTCAACTCCGAGTTGGTCGCCTTCTGCGACGACAAGGATGGCTTGCGGAAGGTTCCCGCTGGACTGCCAAAGTCTTTGGAGAAGTATCTGGGTTTTCCAGTTTCCAGCATTCCTGACCTGTTCGGGTGCCACGAAAGCTATGGGAAGCACATGAGTTCGCTTCTGCTTGACGCTTTGGACATGTGCGGTATCCAATACGATTACATGTGTGCGGAAGAGGTTTACGAGAAAGGGCTGTTGCGAGAGGAAATCCGAACAATATTGATGAACGCCGCGAAGGTCGGTGAAATCGTCAAGGAAGAAGTGGGACAAGAACGCTACACAGAAGTATTGCCGTACTTTCCAGTTTGCGGCAACTGCGGGCGCATCTACACCACGAAAGCACTGGAGTTCGTGCCTGAAACAGACAAAGTTCTCTACGTCTGCGAGGGCTTGGAGATCAGAGGCAAGCAGATTGAGGGTTGCGGGCACAGAGGCGAAGCGGATATAACCCGCGGCGAGGGAAAACTGAGCTGGAAGGGCGAGTTCGCTGCGCGGTGGAAAGCTTTGGACATAAGGTTTGAGGCCTACGGCAAAGACATCGCCGATTCGGTCCGCATAAACGACCGCATATGCCGTGAAATCCTCTGTTTTGAACCGCCATCTCACGCGCGGTACGAGATGTTTTTAGACAAGGGTGGACGGAAAATCTCCAAGTCCGCGGGCAACGTTTTCACGCCGCAGGTGTGGTTCCGTCACGGTTCACCACAGTCGCTGCTTCTGCTTATGCTGAAACGGTTCGTTGGCACACGTACCCTTGATGTTTCGGACATTCCTTCCTACATGAACGAACTGGACGACCTTGAAGATGTGTACTTCGGCAAGAAAGCGGTTAGGGACGCGAAAGAGCTTTCGAAGCTCCGGGGTTTGTACGAGTACTGCTGGGTTATGAAGCCTCCTGCTAAACCAAGCGTTCATGTGCCGTATAACTTGTTGACGTTTCTAGTTAAAATGGCGCCGAAAGAATGCCTGAACGAGTTCGTCACAGAGAAGCTTCAGGGATACGGTTTCATGCAGAAAGGGCAGGTGATAGACGCTGACTTGGTAAGGCGGCTTGAGTACGCGTTGAACTGGAGCCGAGACTTCGAGGAGATCAAAGAAACCACTGTAAGCCTCAAAAGCGAAGAGAAAAACGCGATAAGCATCTTAGTCAAGGTCTTAGAAGCCGAAGACGAGCCAGATAAGATACAGAACGCCATTTTCAACGCAGCTAAAAGCAACGGCTTGAAGCCTAGTGCATTCTTTCGAACTCTTTATGCAATTCTGATGGGCGCTCCGCAGGGACCAAGACTGGGACCGTACATACTCGCAATGGGCAAACAAAATGTCATTTCAGCCTTGCAGAGGGCACTGAGCAAGAAATAGCGTTCTGTCTATCATATTCCGTTCAAGATTATCCTTACGATAAGAACATAGAGGATTAGAACAAGCAAGATAACCGCGCCAGCGCGGCGAGAAAAGTCTCTTAACCGTTTGAAGTTTTTTTCAGAGGCGTCTTGTGTCCGCTTCATAAAATACAGCAGGCAAGGAACTAAACAAACGAAGGCAATGAGATACCACCCGAGAAACGGGGTTAATGACAAATTAAGCAGTTCGTATACTATTGGAAGACTTATCGTAATCAATAACGAAGTGGATGCGAATCTCAGGGCAGTTTTTTGACCGTATTTCACTGCAAAAGTGTTAATTTTTGCTGATACGTCTGCCTTGTAATCTCCAACGACTTGGTAAATTTGACCCGCGCACTGGATAAGAAAGATTGGCAATGCGGTGAAAAGTGCGTCTTGATAACGCCGAACCATCCAAGGAAATTCAAACTGCAAAGTCAACAGAGGCGCCGTTTGCACTCCAATAAAAAACGGCAATACTCCTGCTCCGATGCCGCAAACGATAACGTCTAAGCCAGGTCTGCTTTTGAAACAAACTGGAGGAGTAGAATAACCTATTCCAAGTAACATGAGCGTGACCAGAAGCAGGAAAACGTTGATGTCGGTGAGAAACGCGCTTGTCAAGCTAACCGCAGTAAACACGAAAAACAATGTGAGCCCCGCTCTAGGCGACACTTCTCCGGAAGCCATGGGCAAATCCTTTTTCAAGATGTTTGCTTTGTCGTTTTCCTGATCGAAATACTGGTTCAAAATGAATATTGCACTGGTTGCAAGCGAAAAAGAGATCAAAATTATTATGAAGCGACTTATCTGCGGCAGTTCAAACAGAATGCAACCTAATAAAAAATTGAACAACCAAACCTGCCAACTATCAAATCGTAGCAGTCTAACGTACGCACGGATTTTTCTTGAATTCGCAGGCATTTCAGTCTCTTAGCTTTATCATTCAAAATCTTATAAAACATGCGCCTGCTTTCGCCGAAATCGGCTGCTACAACGTGCCATAAAATGGAATCAATCCAAAGTCACGAGATTTTCAAATTAAATCTTGGATTTTTACTTAGCGAACCATCCAGTTTTTAGACAAATTAGTTTGAAAAATTGAGGTTATCAGAAGCGGCTGTTGCTGTATTCACACTATCACATAAATTTAAAAGGACTCCGTATATACAATGTAACGAGGCTAAAAGAAAATGTCTAATGGAATCTCTGGAATTTCTAAAACAATTGCTGCTATAGTGATAATAGTTATAATCATAATAGCTGGTGTAGTAGCCTACGTTTATTATCAGTCAACTCTACCGAAGCCAACACTCACTGTTTATGCACTTTGGTCTGGAACCGAGCAATACAATTTCGAGCAAGCATTAGGCAACTTCACGCAGAACACTGGAATAAACGTGACATACGCTGGTTTTACGACCGAACAACTTTTGGTAAGCGTGCCATTGCAGCTGCAAACTCCACCATACGATGTAGATGTCATAATAATTCCTTGGACGGACTGGATTTCAGAAAACTCTCCATACTTGACAACGGTAAATGATGTGGTCACAGAATCCGATTTTCCGGCGAACATAATCAGTCCGGTAAAAGATGGAAGCGGCAATCTATGGGCGGCGCCTTTTAAGCTGTCTGGCAAGCCAGGCTTCTGGTACAGAACATCATTCTTCCTGGACAATGGACTAACGGTGCCCACGACGTACGACGAGTTCAAGAACACTCTCCTCCCTGCAATCGAAGCGGTGCCAGGCGTCGAGCAAGCCATAGCTAGCGGAGACACAGTTGGTTGGCCCCTCTCGGATACTACTGAAGGTTTCATAATGGGTCTTGGAGGCTATCAACTTCAACTGGACTTGGAAACAGGTACGAGCGTGCGCAACTGGACAGACCCGCAAGTCGAAAACGTCTTCGGGAACCTGACGGACCTGCTTGAAGCCGGTTACTTCAGCACACCTGCTGATTGGGAAAGCCAGCTCGCTAAGCTTTGGGACGGAAAATACGGTATTTATTGGCAGGGCAGTTTTATTACAACATTACCTGAAGTGCAGAATGTAAGCGACTTGAATTTCTTCGGATTTCCAGGAACAACAGGAGTGTCAGGGTCAGTTGATTACGCTGTCATAACAAAAGATGCTCCCCATCCCGCTGAAGCTAAGCAACTGGTTCAATACTTGGCAGGAGCTGACGCCCAGGAAATCATGGTCGGGCAAGGTGGCTTCTTGGCAACTAACCTTAACGTTCCATCTTCCGCCTACACGCCGATTGACAAAACGGTCGTGGACTTTATGGGTCAACAAGGCATAACAATCGTTCCAGACTTAGATGACACAATAGGTGGTCAGTGGCAACAAACATTCTGGGACCAACTGAAACTTTTGTGGACCAGCCCCAGCACCTCTACAATGAATAACGTGTTAAATGCGCTTCAAACCGCTGCGATAGAGCAACAAGGCACGTAGCAGAAGCTACCCGAAAGGGTGTCGCCGATGAAAGACAAAAACCCTTTCTTTTTTTTACGTCGTTTTTTCAATATTTCTCGCATCTTTTTGATTCCCGCGTTTCTTTTGCTCATGATATTTATGTTCTATCCGATTGTTGCTACTTTATACACGAGTTTTCTTTCTGACCGCACCGGAAACTTTGTTGGATTGGAAAATTACGATTTTGTTTTGTTTCACGGAGTTTATCCTCTTATAAATGTACCTAACCTTCAACAAGGAATGCCTCCCTTGGGCGGGTTAATCAACAATTTCATATGGATTGCCATACACCTTCCTGTGGTTGTTTTGTCTGGCATGTTCCTCGCCGTTCTGCTAAGAGATGTCAGGGGCGGAACCATAATAAAATCAATCGTGTTTTTAGGCGTCGTCATCCCTCTGGTGGTAGGTGGCGTACTCTTCCGTTTCATCTACGACAAAGACGCTGGAGTAGCCAACGCATTTCTCAGCCTGATCGGTCTAGGCGACCTTACGAGAACTTGGTACGCATTCGCAGACACCGCGTTGCTGAGCATCATACTAGGTTCCATCTGGATATGGACAGGCTTCGGAATGATCGTATATTCCGCGGGTCTCCAAGGAATTCCCGTGGAATTATACGAAGCAGCCGCAATAGATGGGGCTTCACGCTGGAAAACTTTTTGGCGCATAACCGTTCCAATGCTGCGTTCTACCACTATAGTTGTGGTTACCATGACTGTTCTATGGGAACTGAAGATTTTCGACATAGTGTATGTCGTGACTAGAGGTGGACCTGGAGGCGCAAGCGATGTTTTAGCCTACGAAATGTACAATACAACATTTTTTGGCAGAAATTTCGCCGCGGGTTCAGCCATAGCTGTAATCCTGACTCTGATGACCGTCGGTTTTGCAGCATATATGGTTAACAGGATGTCTAAACCTTGAAAGCGCGCATCCTTGATCTCCTTAAAAAATTAAAGGCGCGCCTCTATTCGCTTCTCAAAAAATTCAAGCTTCCTGAAAAGAAGCCTAAAATAACTCCGTTCACCGTGCTCGTGCATGTGGTTGCGTGGGTTATAGCCACTATTTGGTTAATACCCTTTCTAGGCGTTTTTCTCGCTTCCATACGCCCCTATAGTGAAGTGCAATTCGGCTGGTGGAACCTTCAACCCTTTCATTTGGATCTTCATAACTTCGTTGATGCTTGGACGGGTCAAACCTCAGGCTACCCCCTCGGTAACGCCATGTTTCATTCTTTGCTTGTGACTATTCCAGCAACTTTCCTGCCTATCCTTGTTTCAGCTCTGGCAGCGTATTCGTTCGCGCGGTTCAGATCTCGAACAAAAGACCTTATGTTCCTGATTTTGGTACTTTTGCAGACTATCCCGCAACAAGCAGTAATCATCCCTATCTACACCCTTTTCAATAATCTGCATTTGCTGAATAACTACTTAGGGCTAATACTGCTGCACACGGCTTTTGGGCTTCCTTGGCAGGTGCTCTTTCTAAGAAATTTCTTTGCAACCCTTCCCATAGAGATTGAAGAGGCTGCCCGAGTGGACGGCGCATCATACTACAAAATATTCCGCAGCATAGTTCTCCCGATAACCTTGCCCGCTTTGGCTTCTTTGGTTGCGCTTCAATTCGTGTTCGTTTGGAACGACTTTTTCTTTGCACTAACCATAATCACTGACCCAAGTTTGGCTCTTGCGCCTCAGGTAATTCCACTTCTTATCGGAAGATACCAGCTGAATTACAGCCTGTTAACCGCGGGGTCCATCTTAGTCATGATACTGCCTATAGCTATCTACGTGGCGCTCCAGAGATACTATGTCCGAGGCTTAACCGCAGGGGCAGTTAAAGGCTGAGCTCCGCTTAAAGCAGCGCCTGCCCCGTTTTTTTGTCAAACACGTAAATCTTGTCGCCAGGAAACTCTATCTCCAGCTCATCGCCTAGCTCAGTCCTGAAATCAGGCAGCACCAGCGCCTTTACCAAGTAGTCTCCAACCCTTAAATCCAACACTTGCCGGTCCCCTAAAGGCTCATCTATCTCCAAGGTAGCTTTGATTAAAACCCGCCGTGAGCGCTTGCCCTGTTTCTCATCAGGTAGCGTTACGCCTTCTTTCGCTGCTTCAGCCGCCCCTTTCTTTCTGGCTGATGCATACTGTGTTTTGCCGTGCACCATCACATCTTGAGGTCTGACGCCGAGAACCAGAGAAGCAGGCCAGCCCTTAGCTTTTTCAATAAGCCGTTCGGGAACCGGATACTTGAATGGACCCGTGTCGAAAACGTATGTCTCCTCTTTGACTATGTGGCAGTCGAAGAAGTTTGTGGGGGGAGTACCGATGAAGCCAGCTACGAAAACGTTTACGGGGTGAAAATATATGTCGGCTGCCTTTCCGAACTGTTGAAGAACGCCTTGGTTGAGTATGGCGACGCTGTCGCCCATGGTCATGGCTTCAACCTGGTCGTGAGTAACGTATATGGTGGTTACTCCAAGCTCCTTTTGCAGTTTCTTGAGTTCAGCCCTCATGTAAACTCTTAATTTCGCGTCCAAATTGCTCAGAGGCTCATCCATCAGGAACACCTTAGGCTCCCTCACCATCGCCCTGCCTAAAGCCACTCTCTGCCGTTGCCCTCCGCTCAACTGCTTAGGCTTCCTGCCCAACAGGTTTTCTATTCTTAACAGTTTTGCTGTTTCCTCAACTTTTTCCTTTATCTGCGCTTTTGGAACGTTGGCGTTTTCCAGAGGGAAAGCGAGGTTTTGGAAAACTGTCATGTGAGGGTAAAGCGCGTAAGTCTGGAAAACCATGGCTATGTCCCTTTCTTTGGGTTCAAGCTCGTTTACCAGGCGGTCTCCAATGTATATCTCTCCTTCTTCTGGCGTCTCCAAGCCTGCGATGCACCTGAGAATTGTGGTTTTTCCGCAGCCCGAAGGTCCCAAGAGAACAACGAACTTTTTATCCGGCACTTCCAAATCGACTTTGTCTGCAGCGACTACTTTGCCGAAGCGTTTTGTTAATTTTTTGATTAATACTTTCGCCAAGAATAACCCTGCTTACTTCAAGGCGAAACGTGCATAAAGCATTTTTGCATTTGCGTTAGTTGAAATAAAGTTCAAGTCGGCGGCCACTCTTCGAAATCGCTAATCTTAAGTCACAGCAACGTTTTTACTATTCTGCGCTTAATGTCTGCAGAGGACGAGAATTTGTTGCAGGGGCCCGTAGTCTAGTACGGATTATGACACTGGCCTGCGGAGCCGGAGGTCCTGGGTTCAAATCCCAGCGGGCCCGCCACCCCATCTGCTTTTCTTATTCTTTAAAGATGGCGTGTAGGCTTAGAAGCGCTTATATTCGGTAGGCGCGGCTCTATAGTTTATGGCTCTGAAGAGAGGCGGCATGGTTTTTCTCGTTGTAATAGCCATTTTAGCAGTGGTTATTGCATTGCTGTTTGCCCCTCAACGTCGAGGCGGGCGGATTTTCCATGCTCTGATGTACTTGGTGTTGCTGTTCGGATTGGTTCACGCCGACTCCATTGGGGCTGACTTTCAAAACTTTGGTGTCAGGGTTATCTTTTTCGCGTTGTTTTCCGCGTCTCTAGCGGGTTTCGCGTTCAAAAATACCGACGCTACCAGCTCAAAAGAAAAATGCAACGATAACTGTACATTCAATGCAAGCCAATTTTGCTAAGGTTATATCTCGTCGAGTAGTCCCATTTTCAATTTTCAGGGTTTGATTAACAAAATCTTATGTAGTGCAGTGCTGGACATAGAAGAGGAGACTGTTAGTTTATGCGAGACGGAACAGACGAAATAATAAAAACTGAACTGTATGGTGAAATTGAGACCTTAGAAAAGCAGTATCACGCCATAAAGGATTATCTTTCAGGAACGGAATCTGAAAGCTTGGAAATCATCGGGAACCTGCAAGGGTTCAGAAACACCTTAAGCAAAATTAGCATGCACATCCTTACGTTGTACACTCTGGAAGGGCAAAAAACCAAAATCACATGGGATTCCCTTTTCACAAACATAGACAACGCCTTGGAGAGACTGCAGGGTTCCGCCCGTTCGAATCCCCGACCAACAATCCAGTTAGCCCTAGACATGTCTGAACCCAAAATCGAGGAAGTTATGTCCTACCTGTTGACCCTGAAAAAATCTCTGCAGTAAGCGGCAAAGAATTAT
>Ga0307426_1000515_pt1 | contig 26844 bp, 24 predicted proteins | sample SalMarWE160340MG_FD_202165 | JGI IMG/M metagenome (GOLD analysis project Ga0307426, IMG submission 202165) | Salt marsh sediment microbial communities from the Plum Island Ecosystem LTER, Massachusetts, United States - WE1603-40 | ecosystem: Environmental > Aquatic > Marine > Intertidal zone >...
CATCAATAATCCGGGTACAGACTTCCTGTCCTTTTTCAACCGCTCCTACTTTAAAATTGCCGGCGGTGAAGCCAGCTATCGTCCGGTGGCGACATTATCCTACTTCCTTATCCACCTGGCGGCGGGGTTGAATCCGTTTTATTACCATCTGACCAGTGTCGCGCTGCACATTCTAAATATTCTCCTGGTTTACTGGACGGCCCGTTTAATTCTGAAAAACCCGTTATCGGCTCTGATCGCAGGGCTGTTATTTGCCTGCCATCCGGCCCAGACTGAAACGGTTGACTGTGTTGCCTATAATGAAGATCTGTTAACCGGCTTTTTTTTCCTGCTGGCCTTTATATTGTATTTGAAATCAACCCCGGATGATTTAAAAAAAACAGCTGTTAAATACTATAGCGGGTCGCTGCTTTTTTTCCTGCTCGGATTGCTGTCCAAAGAAATGGCCATCACCCTGCCGGCAGTGCTTGTGCTCTATGATGTGACGCTAAGGGCGGCAGACCGGCAACCTTTTTCCCCGATAATGATACTAAAAGCCGTCAAAGACAAGGGCTGGTTATATGCCGGCTATGCGGCCGTCAGTCTGTTTTATTTAGCCCTGCGGTTTATATTTTTGTCCAATCCGGTGGAGCAGGCAACGCCTTTTTACGGGAGCCTGTTTGAAAGAATCCTGTATCTGCCCGCGCATATTTTCAGCTTTATCAAACTGGCAATTTTCCCGGCCGAATTAAACGCCGACTACGTGTTTTCATACCCGTCCGGTTTTTTCGATATTTCGAATCTCGTCGGTTTTATCATCGTCGTCGGGCTGGTCTCAGCCAGTTTTTATATCTATAAACATTCCAAGAAAATCTTTTTCTGCATCTGGTGGTTTCTGATCACCCTGTTTCCGGTCTACAATATCATCCCCATCTTCAACCCCTTTGCCGAAAGATATCTGTATATCCCGCTGATTGGATTTTGCATGCTGGTAGCGCTCATTTTTAGCGACCTGTTTTTAAAGCGCTTTGCGAAAACGGCACCGTTAAAGATGTTAACGCTGGCTGCGCTCATAACCGTGCTCGGATTTTATGCGATGGTTACCGCCATCCGCAATCGGGATTGGAAGGACAGCTATACCCTGTGGTCGAAAACGGTGAAGCAGTCGCCCAACAGCAGCGTCGCTCACGGGAGTCTCGGCCGGGCATATCAGGACAGGGGACAGCTGGATGAAGCCGTGCGTGAATATGAAAAAGCCCTCCGGATATTTCCCGCTGACTACAAGGCCTACTACAACCTCGGTGTCATCTATGATCAGCAGAACCTTTTAGCAAAGGCCGTGCACCATTACCAAAAAGCAATTGAGATAAATCCCGTCTATCCCAATGCCCAATTCAATCTGGCCAACATTTTTCAAAGACAGGGTTTGCCGGGGAAAGCCATTGGCCTTTATCAAAAGGTGATTGAGCTGGACCCGGCAGATTTCGAGGCCCATAATAACCTCGGCGTCGCCTATGCCATGCAGGGTGAATTGGAAAAAGCGATTTCAGAATGGGAGAAGGTCTTGAAAATCGACCCGGGCAACAAAAGCGCGCAGGACAATATCAGAAAGGCCAAGGAGATATTGGAGAATTAGACAGATGACTGATCGAGAGCCTTTAATTCCCAAACACGGAGGGTACCGCAAGCTGAAAAGCTTTCAGCTGGCGCAACTTGTTAAACGCCGATGGATATCTCTAATGGTCGGTATTTTTAAATCCGCTTCATTTGCCAATTTAACCGCCCGAGTCAAGCGTTCGGGTGCCGCGCGCCCCTTGCATTTGTGAGCCGGATCTCCTTTGATTCCCTCTATGAACCCCTCGATCACTCGATCACGGGCAAAGCTTGCGCCGGTTAAAGATTGCTGAATATCAATAATTTCGTTTGCGATATCGCGGGCCAATTGCTGATGCTTTTGCCACAGCGTTGACGTGGTGGTTCCTTCCTCCAGTATCAAGCCGGCGATATTAATGGTAAACACAAATACATTTTTCAGCACCAATTCAAAAACCAGCTCATCTTCGCCGGCTAGAATTTTACAGGGGATATCGATTTTTGCCAGTGATTCGGCAATCACTTGGGCATTGGGCCCATAAACCGGCGAAGGCAGAAGCACATGGTGGTCCATGCCTTTCTTTTTTTCGAACCATATGGATATCACGGTGGGATTGTCTATATGGTGAGTCTGCCAGTCGCGGGGGAGCAGTTCATTTTGGAGCAGGACGAGAATGCGGCGCCATTGATCCGGCAGGGTTTCCATAACAGTTTGAAAATCTTTTTCGGCCACTGCCGCCAGCACCAGTTGAGGGTTCGGCAAATGATCCGCGGCTTCGGCCATACTTAAAGCGCGGGTGACGGGATACACCGGATAACCACTTTTCAAATACGCTTTGGCGAAGACCCCGCCGAGTTCGCCGATTCCAATGATAACGATGGGTGGTTTCATTTTGTGCTTCCTGTTTTGTTATGGGACACCCTGCTGAAATAGGCTCCGCATTTCACTGGGCAGGCGGATTTGCACAGATTGTCACGGATCTTTTCATTGTGAACATAGTTATGGTGGACCTTGTGTGTCAAACAATAAAATGATAATTGCATAAAATTATCATTTATCAACCCGGAGGATACCATGCGCGCGCAAACAATAGAGGAAGGCACAATTTTGTGGGAGCCCTCACAAGATCGCAAAAGCCGGGCCAATATTACAAAGTACTTAAATTGGCTTGAATCCGAAAAGGGATTGTCCTTCAAAGACTACAACAGCCTGTGGGAATGGTCCGTAACCGAGATTGAAACCTTCTGGCAATCCCTCTGGGAGTTTTTTAACATTAAAGCCTCAAAACCCTATACACGCATACTGCCCGAGCGAAAAATGCCGGGTTCCGAATGGTTCCAGGGTGCCGAGTTGAACTATGCCGAACACGTCTTTCGTCATATGTCTTCCGAGCGGCCGGCGCTAATATTTCAATCGGAAATTCAACCTTTGACGGAGCTGTCCTGGCAAGAATTTTACCGCCGGGTCGCAGCGGTGGCCGGCTGCCTGCGAAACCTGAGCGTCAAACGCGAGGACCGGGTCGTAGCCTACATGCCCAATATCCCTCAAACAGTGATGGCGTTTCTGGCCTGTGCCAGCATTGGGGCGACCTGGTCCAGTTGTTCGCCAGATTTCGGCACCCGCAGCGTCCATGACCGTTTCAGCCAGATTGAACCCAAAGTACTGATTGCCGTGGACGGCTATCAGTACGGCGGCAAGGCATTTGATCTTACACCGGCCGTCGACACCCTTCAACAATCCTTGGCGACCTTGGAGAAAACAATTCTGGTCCCCTACTTAAAACCGGATGCGAGACCGGAAGGCTTAAATGATGTGTTGATCTGGGATGATATTCCAATGGAGGGCGCTGAACTCAAATTTGAGCAGGTTCCGTTTGATCATCCCCTCTGGGTCGTTTACTCGTCCGGAACCACCGGACTTCCGAAAGGCTTGGTACATGGGCACGGTGGTATCCTGATTGAGTTCATGAAGTTTTCGAAATTGCACATGGATGTTCATCCGGGCGACCGGTTTTTCTGGTTCAGCACCACCGGTTGGGTGATGTGGAATATCCTTCAGGGCAGCCTGCTGGCGGGGGCCACGCCGGTCCTATATGACGGCAGCCCGGGTTATCCTGATTTGAACGTGTTGTGGGATCTTGCCGCCCAATCAAAGATGACCTTTTTCGGTACCAGTGCAGCATACCTTACCGGATGTCTGCATGCCGGCCTGGAACCGGGGCGAAAATATGATCTGAGCAATTTGAAGGCGATCGGATCGACGGGTTCACCTCTGCCTCTGGAACGATCCCGGCAACAAACGCTACCAGGAGAGTTATTTTGAAATGTATCCCGGCGTCTGGCGGCACGGGGATTGGGTGAAATTCACCTCCCGGGGCGGCGGCGTGATTCTCGGCCGTTCCGATTCAACCATCAACAGATTGGGAGTTCGTATGGGCAGCAGTGAAATCTACGCGGCGATGGAGGATCTGCCGGAGGTCGTCGACAGCCTCGTTGTCGGATTTGACACCGCCGACGGGAATTATATGATGCCGCTTTTCGTTGTCCTCAAAGAAGGCGTCGAATTAAACGAGGGCCTTAAAAAAAAGATTAACACGAAAATTCGCAGCACCCTGTCACCCCGCCACGTGCCGGATGAAATCTACGCGATAGCCGATGTGCCCCGCACCCTGAACGGCAAAAAGCTCGAAGTCCCGGTCAAAAAAATCCTGACCGGTATTCCGGTGGAAAAAGCCGTCAATGTGGATTCCATGGGCAATCCGGAATCCATTAAATTTTACGTGGATTTTTTTGGCAAAATGTCGACCCGCTGATCAATTCCTGCCAGCCGCCAACCCGGATAAGGTGGCTTGGGGCAGCCGCTAAAATCAGTTGCTGAATTAAATTTATTATATAATTTCAACGTTTTAAAATATATTTATTGACAAGCTTCTATTTATATTCTACAGGATACAATACTTTGAATCCTAAAAACGCCTTGAATTCGGCATAATACATGATCCGGATCGAAAAATTGACCGGTAACGGAAAACAATCGTTCTCAGGGTGGTAAGAAATTTTAGTCATGGAGGGGGGAGGAAAAATGTTTTTTTAGGACTGCCGGGGGTTGTCGGGCATATTTTATGAAAGGAGAATTAATGATGAAATCAAGCTTTTACAGTATTGTCAAGCCGCTGATCTTTGTGGCGATCGCTAATCTGTTAGGCCCGGGCTTGGTTCAGTTTGCCTTGGCATCTCCTGTTGGTACCACATATACAGCTGTGCTGGATATTCCGGTGCTTGTGCAACCCGGAAACCAGCAGATGACTGAAGGACATTTCAACGATGCGGTCCCGTTTGACGGTATTGCGGACATTCTACCGAATGATTACGGACCCGGCAAAGATCTCTGGGTTACAGAAGACTATTCCAGGGATGCTGCCAGCGGGCGTGATCACATTTCAATATTGATTTCCAGCGGAAACGGAACCCCACTGACGGTTAACGCTATCGATACGAATGGGATTGCGGCTCTGGGGATATTTGACCTCTACTGGGCGGGCTCGACCGCCGGTGTAAACGTTATTGATATAGTCCTGGCACCCTCTTTTGACGGTGGACAGACATTCGAACCATTAATTTCGAGTGATTTTGTCGGCGACCCTGAAATATTCGGCGCTGGAACTGTTGACGATCCGCTGGGTTTTTATTTTGAGCTTTTTGGCGAATCGCTCAAATTGCCCATCGAACCCACTGCATTAACCGCAACTGATTTAAAACTGGACATAGCGGTTCAACCGGTTCCGATCCCCGGCTCATTGTTGCTGCTGCTTTCCGGCCTGATAAGTTTTATTGGATTTAAAGCAAGGTGCTTCCGCAGACCTGCTCGCTGTTAGCCTTTTTGTCAGCCAGCGCTAATTTTGTTAGGCCGTTGCAGGATCGGTTATTACGATAACCGGACGCGCCGTCCGTTAACTGACGCGTGCCACCGCACTGCCCACACACCACTTTCCTGCATATTCCACCGTTTTTCCCGGTCCTGAAAGAACCTATTTGCTTGACAGTCCTGCCGATAAATATTATCAATTAAGATTGACTGTTGGGTAATCATTCGATTCTCGATTGGCGCGGCGATGATTGGGAATCTTTCACGCAGCCTGCTTCTTCTTTTGCGGATCGCATCCTCAACAGAATGCTCGGAATCTGAGGAATATCAAATGGAGTCATTGATTGCCTGCCACGAATGCGATTTGATCCACCGCGTCAAGCCGCTGCCTAAAAAAGGGGTTGCCAGCTGCATCCGCTGCGGCTCCGTGCTTTACCGCCATAAACCCGACAGCTTGGAGCGGACGCTGTCGCTGTCGCTGGCCGGGTTGATATTGTTTCTGCTGGCCAACTGGTTCCCGTTTCTGGCCTTGAAGATGGGAAGCCAGGTTCATCAAACCAACCTGATCACGGGGATAGAGATACTCTACACCCAGGGCATGCAGCCGGTCGCGATTCTGGTGTTTTGCACCACGATTCTGGCGCCCTTGACCCAATTGCTGGGCATGCTTTATGTGCTCCTGCCGTTGCGACACCGGCGCATACCTCCCCGATTTGCGCCGGTCTTCCGATTTGTGCGCAGCGTGCAACCCTGGAGCATGATGGAGGTTTTCATGGTGGGTATTCTGGTTTCGGTCGTCAAGCTGGCCAAAATGGCTCAGATTGTGCCGGGCATCGCCATTTTTTCATTTTTTTGCCTTATCCTGGTGCTGGCCGCTGCGACGGTCTCGCTGGATCCGCACGAAATTTGGGAAAGATGGGAGAAGCTGCGATGAATGCCCTGCCCCTCACCGCGCGCAATGCATCCCGGATCAGTTGCCACAGCTGCCATCTGCTTTGCCGGGTTGTCTCGCCTTCAGCAGGCGGGGTGCTTATTTGTCCCCGTTGCGGAGCTAAGATGCATCAGCGCAAGCCCAACAGCCTGAAGCGAACGTGGGCGCTGGTCCTGGCGGCTGCCATATTCTATATTCCCGCCAACCTGCTGCCCATTACCGTCGTCATATCCCTGGGCAAAGCTCAGGCGGATACAATCATGAGCGGTGTCATCTATTTTATTCACACCGGGATGTGGCCGATTGCGCTGGTCATTTTCGTGGCCAGCATTCTGGTGCCGGTGTTGAAGCTGATCATCCTGACGTTTCTGCTGATTACCGTGCAGCGGAAATCCGCCTGGCGGCCCAAAGACCGCACGCGGCTTTATCGCATCACCGAGGCGATCGGCCGCTGGTCCATGGTTGATATTTATGTGGTCACAATTCTGGTCGCGCTTGTCAATTTAGGCAACCTGGCAACCATCAAAGCCGGCCTGGGAGCGGCATTTTTTGCCGCGGTGGTCGTGATCACCATTTTTGCCGCCATGAGCTTTGACCCCAGACTGATATGGGATGCAAAGGAGACCCTTGATGAGTAATGAAGAACCCCGCAAAAGCGAGATTGACGAACTGCCCGAAGCCGTCGTCTCAACCCGTCGGCGCCAGATTTCCATCGTGTGGGTCGTCCCCCTTGTAGCCCTTCTTATCGGAGCCTGGCTGGTTTATAAAGCCGTAACGGAAAAAGGTCCGACCGTCACCATTGCCTTTAAGTCCGCCGAAGGGCTCGAAGCCGGCAAGACCAAAATCAAATTCAAGGACGTGGAACTCGGGCAGGTGTCGGAAATCAACCTCAGCCCGGATCTCTCCCAGGTGGTGGTGACGGCCGAGCTCGTCAAGCAGGCCGAAAAATTTTTGTCGGCCAACACCCGCTTCTGGGTGGTGCGCGCGCGGGTGGCCGCCGGTCAGGTCTCGGGACTCGGCACGCTTTTTTCGGGCGCCTACATCGGCCTCGATCCTGGCAATCCGGGCGCACCGGCTACCCACTTCGAGGGCCTGGAAAATCCGCCGCTGGTGACCACTGGTTTGCCCGGCCGGCGGTTCAATCTGGAGGCCTCCCGACTGGGCTCGCTGGATATCGGGGCGCCGGTTTATTACCGGCAGATCAAGGTCGGCCAGGTGGTCGGATATGAACTCAACGAGGACGGCAAGGCGGTAGCCGTTAAAATTTTCATCAATGCGCCGATTGACAAACTGGTTTACAAAAACACCCGGTTCTGGAATGCCAGTGGGCTGGATATTGCGGTTGATGCAAGCGGAATCCGGGTGAATACCGAATCCCTTGTAACCATTTTGGTCGGCGGTATTGCCTTCGATACACCGGCCAACCTGGAACCCGGCGGCCCGGCCGAGGAAGGGGATGTTTTTAAGCTTTATGGCAGCCGGGAGCGCATTTTTGATAAGACCTATACTGAGAAAACCCGCTGGCTGCTGAATTTTAGCGGATCGGTCAGAGGGTTGACGGTGGGATCGCCCGTTGAATTTCGCGGGATTCCCATCGGCCAGGTGATGGATATCAATATGGAATATGACGCCAAAGACCGGACTTTCCGTATACCGGTTTTGATCGAAATCGACCAGGAAAGAGTAAAAGTCACCGGCGAAATGGATTTATCCAGCCGCAAAAAATTGAATGACTACCTCGTGGAAGAGGGGCTGCGGGCCCAGCTCAAAACCGGCAGCCTGATCACCGGGCAGTTGTTCGTGGAGCTTGATTTTCATCCGGAGGCACCGCCGGCAAAAATAAACTGGGAAGGCCGCTACCCGCAAATGCCCACCGTGCCGGCGCCTATGGAAGAAATTACGACCAGTTTGACCCAGCTGTTAAAGAAATTTGAAAAGCTGCCCATCGAGCAGATCGGCAGCGACTTGCGGGATACGGTTCAGGGAGCCAAGCAGCTGGTGGCCTCAGCCGAATTGCAGGAAGCCGTCGCGGCCCTGAACCAAACCCTCAAGCAGGCGCAGCAATTTACGGCCGCATTGAACCAGGTGATTGCGCCCGATTTAAAATCGGCGGTCTCCAACTTGAATGAGACCCTCAAGCGTACCCGGCTGCTGGCCCAGAACTTCGATGCCAGTGTCGTGCCGGAACTGGGCGCCACCTTACAGCAAGCTCAGTCCACCTTGAAATCCATTAACGGTTCCGTCAGCAAAGATTCACCGCTTTATTATGAGTTGCTGCGCGTTTTCAAAGAGCTTACCGAGGCCGCACGTTCCTTCCGCGTGATGGCCGATTATCTCGAGCGCAACCCGGACGCACTGATCTATGGGAAAGGAAAAAAACGATGATGAAAAAAGCCTGCCTTTTAAAAATCGGCCTTGCCGTTTGCATGGTCATTTTTATCCTGACCGGGTGCCGCAGCGCCACAACGCCGATTGAATTTTACGCCTTAACGCCGCTAATCGGTGCGCCGGAGGCCGATAAGGCGACCGGCCTGGGGGATGCCGTTGCGGTGGGCGTCGGCCCCCTGCAGATGCCCAAAATCATCGACCGGCCGCAAATCGTCTCCCGTACGGGCCTCAATAGAATCAATGTCGACGAATTCCACCGCTGGGCGGGTTCGATTTATGAGGATTTTCTGACAGTTTTGGCCCTGAATCTTTCCGCGCTGCTGCAAACCAACTGGGTGGCGGCTTATCCGTGGGAGGAATATTTTGATCCGGATTATCGAGTTTATCTGGAAGTTAATCAATTTGACGGCCGGCTTGGAGAATACGCCCTATTGAACATCACCTGGACGGTAACCGGAAGGCAACCAGGTGATATCCTGCGGGTGCGAAATTCGGTGATCAAAGAAGCCGTGCAGTCAGCGGATTACGAAGCCTTTGTGGCGGCCGAAAGCCGGATTCTGGCGGCTTTGAGCCGAGAGATGGCGCGCGAAATTATGGCGATACATGCGGGAAACTAGCAGGTTCAGCGTTCAGAGGTTTAGAGGTTCAGGTTTCGGGTGTCAGCCCACCCGCCGGCTGCGGAGTGGCTTGTTTGATCGAAAGAGGAAACTCTTTAAAAGCGAATATCGAATAATGAATATCGAATATCGAATGTCGAAGGAAGGTATTCTATCTTTTATATAAAAAAGGCTGAGCGTAGCGAAACCACCCTTCGAAATTCTGCGGTTCGCTGTTTCGTTTAGGTGAAGTTTCATAAGAGGGTTCAAGGTCCAAAGGTTTAGCGTTCAGAGGTTTGGGGTTTAGGACTGCCTTTGAACCTTCGAGCTTTCCAGCTTTCTGGCCTTCCGGCTGCCGGCATCTTTTTGCAGCTCAAGCTTAATTACGCCCAAATTCTTCCACCGCCTCGATGAAGGCAACGATGTTTGCGAAAGGCGCAAAATCGATATCATAGGCCGGTGCCAGCAGCAGGCCTTCCGGCCCTAAAGTTTCTATGCTTCGCCGCACTTCAGAGCGGACCTGATCCGGCGTGCCCCAGTCCCACAGGCGCGCACTGCCCACCGCCCCCCATATCGCCAGCCGGTCACCGAATTCCTGTTTGATGGCCGCACCATCCATGCAGTCCGGCTGCACCGGATTGATGACATTCACGCCGATTTCCGCCAGATCCGGTATCAATCGGGTGAAATCGCCGTCGCAATGATAAAAGATCAATAATTCGGGTGATTCTTCACGGGCGATATTGATAACCTTGGCCATGCGGTCTTTGAAATACCGGCGCCAGGTGATCGGACCGATCATCAAGCCGGTCGGCATGGCCACGTCGTCATCCAGCAGCAGAATGTCGACACCGGCTCGGGCTAAAATGAGGGCGTTTTCAATCAGCATCGATGTCAGCTGATCGAGCAGGTAGTCGGCCATTTCACTCCGGCGCACCAGGTCGATCATGAAATTTTCAAAGCCGCGCAAGCGCCAGGCGGCTTCAAACAGTTCACCGCCTAAATGGGGCGGCGAACCGGCCACGGCAACCCCCCGGGCATGCCAGCGTTGCACCTGTTCGGCAAGTCCGGCGTGGCGGATCGGATTTGAGAGGTCGGGCAGGACATACCTGACCAGCTCCTTTAACGAGCGGATGTTGCTGAGCGGGCGGACGGGCCCCCTTTCCGGGTGGTATTGCCATTCATGGTAGGTCCGCAGCTGCGCCCGGTTGCCCACATGGATGTCGGCCGGGAGACGATCCAAATAGCGCCTGAAATCATCCTGATTGGCCGGTGGTTCGAATTCAACGTAGCCTATGTCCAGTGCGAAATAATCTTCGGGGGCCGTCGGTGCAATGGCTGGGAGGGACTGGTCAAAAAATCCGAGCGCCTTGGGGATTCGATCGGGTTTGCGGCAGAGCAGCGCCTGTCTCACGCGTTCACGGGCGTTCAATAATACCTCCTGGGGGGCTGGATTAATTCCGGAGCCGCGTCATTTTAGTGCCGTATCCGGCAAAGCAGATCGCTTCGATCTGAATCAGGTAAAGATGACTGTGGCCTTCGCCTGAGATTAATCAGACTGTTGACATAGGGATCAACTGTTTCTTATAGTATATTTTTCATTGTAAATGTAAATATGCAAGACAAAATTATTGTAACCTGACATGAGTTCTGCGGCTCAATCAGCATGATATTGGAGGATGAAAGGAGATCCGAATAATGGCGCAAAATCTTATGGAAATTGATGACAGCAGCTTTGGAGCCCAGGTGCTGCAGGCGGACAAACCGGTCCTGGTCGACTTCTGGGCGCCCTGGTGCGGGCCCTGCAAGGTCATCGGTCCTATTATTGAAAAATTGGCCGAAAACTACGGTGACCAGATCCTGTTTGCAAAATGTAACGCGGACGACAGCCAGGAAACCGCCGCAAAATACGGTATTAAATCCATTCCGACAATGATGTTCTTTAAAAACGGCAACGTCTTCGATAAAATAATCGGTTCGACAAATCAGGCCAAGATCGAGGAAGTGCTTAAAAAAATTCTGGCCGGAGAGCAAGGTGCATCACCGTTCATTGTTCAGTAACGGGTGAAAATGTACAGTCTCCGGCAACTCACTTTCAACTGCTTTCAAATCGGATCATTCACCTATATAATTATTGGCAACCGGCCGCCCGAGACCTGTGGCATTAACCATGTCCGATCAACCAATCAACGCTGTCTTTTATTAGTGCCCCATATCCAATTCGATTTCCGTGCCTAAACCCCTCCGGGCGGCCAGCTCGACGGCCAAATGGGCGATGGCCGTATCCTGGACGCCGGTACCCGACAAGTCACAGATGGTAATTTGGTCATCATTTTGACGGCCGGGTTTGCGCCCGGCGGTGATTTCTCCTAGCTCGATGACCGCTGATGCTTCGGAAATGAGGCCGGCTTTAAATGCATGCTGAAATTCGCCCATCTTAAAGCTTTGGGTTTTGCGGTCGCAAACGAGGATATCGGCTTTGGCGACGGCCTGTGCTTCGAGTTCCTGTTTTCCCGCCAGGTCGGCTCCCATGGCGGTAATATGCAGGCCGGGATGAAGCCATGCCGGTTCAATATAGGGCTTTCGTGAGGGCGTGCAGGTGACAACAGCCTGACTCCGGCGAATGACATCTTCGGCATCTGCTGCGGGCAGGATCTCCACGTTTAAAGTGGACTCCATTTCAGCGACATATTGTTTGACACGGTTTTCATCCAGATCGTAGACCAACAGCCGTTTGAAATCGCGGACGGTTTTCAAACCAATGATCTGATAGCGGCCCTGGGCGCCGGCGCCGATAACACCGGCGGTGGTCACCTCCGAGGGCGCCAGATGCTTGGCGGCCACCGCACCCGCGGCTCCGGTCCTGACGTCGGTCAGATAGGCATTGTCCAGTAAGACAGCCTCAGCCACTCCGGTCTTGGCACTGATCACAACCATCATGGCCGGGCTGTTGGGCAGCCCCAATTTGTAATTTTGAAAAAACCCCGCTCCGATTTTAACGGCAAAACGATCCACCCCTCTCACGTAGGCGGACTTGATATCCACGTCGCCCTGGTAGTCGGATACTTCGATATGCATAATCGGCGGCATGGCAACTTTATCCTCGGTCAACCAGGTAAAAGCATCCGCAATTGCCGCAACGGCCTGGTGGTCTACCTTCACGACCTGCCTTAATTCAGATTCGGTCAATACAATTACTTTCATCACTCCGCCCTCCGTAATTTACCATAGAAAATCTGATCTTGCAGCCCGGGCCAGAGATAATTGGTTATTTGACAAAAAGGCGCCGGTCAAATTTTACAAACGGCTCGCAACCGGTCTGCGTGACCCGGATCGGCTCACTGCACTCGAAACCAAACTGATCCAACCAGATACCGGGCATGACATGCAGGGTCATGTTGGGCTTTAAGATGTTCTTGTCACCCGGCCGCAGGCTGATGGTATGTTCGCCCCAGTCCGGCGGGTAATTCAACCCATAGGAATAACCGATGCGGGACTCTTTGACCACGCGACTGTCTGCAATTGCCGACCGCCACTTTTGTTCGACCTCCTCGGCGGTCACGCCCGGCTTGATGAACTCAATGGTCTTATTCAACCCGTCTATGACCACGCCGGCGATATCTTCCAGTTCCCGGGGCGGCGTCCCGATCATGACCGTACGCGACAACGGTGCATGATAACGGTGTCTGCAGCCGGACAATTCCAAAAGCACGATTTCGCCGCTCTCATACGTGCGGTCGGTCCATGAAAGATGCGCCGTTGAAGTTCGAATGCCGGACGGCATGATGGGCATGATGGCACTGTAGTCGCCGGTAAAATCATCGGTTCCGCTGATCTGGGCATAAAGGACCTTGGCTGCTGCATCGCCCTCCCGTACACCGGGGGCAATGGCTTCAACGGCGGTTTGCATAACGTTTTCGACAATGCGCGCTGCCGACTTCATGTAGGCAATCTCCTGCTCGGATTTGATGACGCGCACCCAGTTGATCAGACAATTCGCATTGCTGATTCTGGCCTGGGGCAGATGGGTCCTGAGTTGCTCCAGACACATGGCCGTAAAATAGTAATTATCCATCTCAACGCCTAAATTGCGTTTCTCCCACTTGTTGGCATTAAGCAGCTGCGCAACATATTCCATGGGATGTCTTAAATTCGACTGCACGTAGTGGTCGGCATATCCGTAAACATTTTCCGGTGTCAGCCAGGTCGTCAAGCGGGCGCCGTTGCTGTCCTGCTGACGGCCGAACCAGATGGGCTCATCCTGATCGATGGCGACCACTGCGCCCTGATGCACGTAAAAGGACCAGCCGTCGTAGCCGGTTAAGTAGTTCATGTTGGCCGGATCGCTGACCAGCAACACTTCCAGCCCCTGATGATGCATAGCTTCCTTTACGTTGCGCACCCGTTCCTGAAATTCTGATTTTTCAAAATAGAGCATTCTTGCACCCCCCCGGAATCATGTGAATTTAAAATACAGACCGTTTGGCGGTTGGCCGTCCAAGGTGTCGACCGATTGCCTGGTTTGAGAAGAAATGGTTTCAAACCCCCATTAACGGTCTTTGACCGTGATCGGATATTTTAAGTCACTTTTAATCGAATTGATTGACAATAGTCAAGAAAAATGTGACAACGTCACATATAGTGAACATTTATTCTGCTTCATGCCGCCAATAAGGATTGTGTCAATTCATGATCGACGCATCGCTCCCTATGGGAAAATCGGCATGCTGCTCATCGGCTCTGGAGAGACCCACGCACGGGCTTATATTGCCGCCACCGATCGCGGCACATCGGTTCACATGGTCACCACGGGGTGCCGTAGATGAAGCGGTTTGTCACGACTGGCGCTTTTGCTGCGCCATCAATAGTTTTGATGCTTTTCGAAGCGTTAACCCTGATTTTTCCCCATCCTAAAAAATGCCTTGACAGGCGGTAAATAGTTCGATAAGTCTTTCATTGTAATACTGCGTCACATATAGTGAACATATAATTTTTATTGGATTTCAACGCCATGGCTGCCAAGAAAGAGAAATATTACCAAATCGCCTCCCTGGAGAAGGGCATTCGGGTTTTGGAGTTGCTCTCAGACCAAAACGAACAGACCGTATCGTCCGTGGCCGCCAAATTAGGATTTAACCGCGCTGCCAGCCACCGATTTTTGGCCACCTTACGCGATCTTGGCTACGTGGAAAAAAACGAGAACCATCGCTACCATCTGACATTCAAGATCATGGAAATGGGAATGAAGATGGCCAGTCGATTTGAAATCCGAACCGAAGCCCAGAGTCACATGCAAGAGCTTTCCAGGGCGTTCAATGAGACCGTCAACCTGGGCTACTGGAAAGGGCAAAAGATCCTCCATCTGGATAAAATAGACAGTCCCGAAATCCTGCGCATTGATACACCGCTCGGATCCTGGGCGCCTGCCTACTGTACGGCTCTCGGCAAGGCAATATTGGCTTACCTTCCCCAGAATGAGTTCGAGGAATATTTAAAAGGTGTAAAACTTGTGCCTCACAGTCCCAGAACAATTATTTCCAAGAAAAAATTACGACAGGAGCTGATCAAGGTCCTCCAGCAGGGATACGCCCTTGATGATGAGGAACTGTCTTCCGGCCTGCGGTGCGTTGCAGCTCCCGTCTTCGATCATACCGGACATGTCCGTTATGCCTTGAGTGTGTCGGCGCCGTCCAGCCGAATGACGCAGGAAACCATTGTGAAGGTGCAGCAAAAAATCAGGGACGTCTGTCAGCGCTTGTCCGCTAAATTAAGATAACCCATCAACGGTATCACTGAATGAGGAGTTGCAGTCATGTCAGAAGTGTTGAACGAAATTCGCAATTTTATGGAAAAAGAGGGTATTCCGGGTCGGGATGCCTATCAACTGCCGACATCCCAAAAAACGTTTCCCGACGGCGCCAATTACCGGATCGAAATTGCCGGTGTTGAACGGGCGTCAACCATGGAAGCCATGATCGATGAAGCCCGTAAAAGAAACCTGGCCGTCCACCGCGTCATCGCCGCCGTCGGCGGTTCGACCTATTGCGATTTTGCGGAGCTCAGAGCCATGGCCCAAATGGCCCGTGAGGAGAAAATCGAGGTTGTGATGACCGTCGGCCACCGCAAGGGCTGGGATGTCGGCGCCAGGGAAAGCGCGACCTCCGAGGGTGCGCTGCAGGCTTTCAGGCTGCGGGGATCAGATCATATTTCCTACCACATCGCCGATATCATGCGCAGCATCGAGGCCGGCCACCGGGGCTTTCTGGTTTATGACGAAGGGGTTCTTTATCTGCTGAACAAAATGCGGCAGGAGGGCATGATTCCTGCTGAGACCATCTTCAAGTTTTCGGTCTTCGGCGGGTACTGCAGTGCGGCCGGCGCCAAGGTGATCGAATCGATGGGCGCCAACTCCATGAACCCGTCGTCGGATGTCAGCTTACCGATTCTGGGTGGCATTCGCCAAACCGTCGAAATTACCCTGGATGTCTACATCATCATCGTCGACTCCTTCGGCGGAATGTTCAGGGCTTACGAGGCGCCTGAAATCGCCCGGATTGCCTCACCCTGCTACTTTAAGTTCGAACCGGGCACTTCCGAAGCTGATATCTACAAACCCTGGGTAACAGAGGCATGGCACCAGGGGCTCATTCGGGAAAAGGTTAAAATTGCCGCCATCGTGCAGGAGATCATGCAGCGGCATGCACCGGAGCTGAAAGTGTCGCCCAAAGGGCCTGCGGATCTGGTCCTGCCGGTGCCTGCTTAAGGTATGGCGCTCACTATGGTTTGGAACCATAACCCAAAAAGGCAATTTTTGGTTGGCGAAAGTTCTTGAATGCCTTGAACATGGAGTACTGGAGTGATGGATTGGAGTTTGAATGAATATGGAAAACGCGCTGGCAAATAGAAGTCATGAGGTGGAATGGTCGGGAATTCGAGTGATGTTTGCCCTGGCGGATGAAATCCCGGGTGTGATCAATCTTGGGATCGGTCAACCTGACTTTGATACGCCGACCTTTATTCGAGAGGCGGCGAAAGAAGCGCTGGACCAGGGTTTTACCCGCTATCCGCCGGCGAAAGGATTCATGGATCTAAGAGAGGCCATCGCGCACAAGCTCAAAGCCGAAAACAACATCGCTGCTGATCCGGCTGCGGAAATTTTCGTTGCCGTGGGGGCCATGCAGGTCATCTTCAACACCATTCTGCATCTGGTGGAACCCGGCCAGGAAGTCATCGTCATCGATCCCGGCTACGATTATTACTCGCAGATCAGGCTTTTCGGCGGGGTGCCGGTGCCGGTGCCGGCTTACGAGAAAAATCTTTTTAAAGTCGACCCGGCCGACATCGCCGCCGCCGTGTCGGCCAAAACCAAACTTATCATTCTCAACTCGCCCTCCAATCCCACCGGCGCCATGTTTGATGCCGGCATTCTGGCTGAGATCGCCCGCATCGCCCGGGATCACGACCTATATGTGCTCTCCGACGAACCTTATGAGCATATTTTGTTTGACGGGGCAAAACACGTCAGCATCGCCGCATTCGACGGAATGAAGGAAAGAACCGTTTCCGCCTACACCTTGTCCAAGTCTTATGCCATGACCGGGTGGCGGGTGGGGTATGCGGTCGCGCCGAAGGCCCTGATCGATGAGATGGAAAAGCTGATGGAGCATATGGTTTCGGGGGTCACCGCCGTGGCCCAGCGTGCCGCCCTGGCAGCCATTACTTCGCCTCAGGACTGTGTGCGGGAGATGGTGGCCGAATACGACCGCCGCAGAAAAATCATTCATGAAGGTTTGAACGCCATTGACGGCATATCCTGCATCCGTCCGGAATCCACTTTCTATGCGTTTCCGAACATATCCGGCTGCGGGTTGAGTTCCTGGGATTTTGCCAAGTATCTTGTCCGGGAGCACAAGGTCGCCGTGGTGCCGGGCAGTATTTTCGGCAAAAGAGGGGAGGGATACGTGCGGGTGAGTTTTGCCGCATCGGTGGAGAGTTTGCAGGAGGCGCTTGCCAGAATCAAAAATGGCGCGGCCGCGCTGCAAAGATAGACGGCCGGCAAATGGCAACTGACGGCCAAAAGGCGGCTGCATCGGCAGTCCGATCGGCCTGTGCGAAAGCAGCAAATCTTTAAAACTTAAGAAAGGCGGGCAAAATGGCACTGTTTGAAACCAGAGAATACCATGAAAGGATCAGCAAAACCAAAGCGCGCATGGACGAGGCGGGCATCGAGATCCTGGTGGTTGCCGATCCGGCCAACATGAATTATCTGACCGGCTACGACGGCTGGTCCTTCTACGTACCCCAGGTGGTAGTGGTTGCCATGGCGGCGGCGGAGCCGGTCTGGATCGGGCGCGGCATGGACGTCAACGGTGCGCGGCAAACCACCTTTTTGCAGCCGGAAAATATTGTCGGCTATCCCGATCATTACGTCCAGACGCCGGTCAGACACCCCCTGAATTTCGTGGCCGATGAGATCAAGCGCCGGAACTGGGATGGCAAAATTATCGGCTTGGAAATGGATGCCTACTATTTTAGCGCCCGGGGATATGTGGAACTGCAAAAAAGCCTGCCGGATGCCAAATTTGCGGATTCCAACTTGCTGGTATCCTGGGTGCGAATCGTCAAATCGCCTCAGGAAATCGCATACATGCAGCAGGCCGGCAAAATTGCCGAACGGGTGATGCAAACCGCGATCGATACGGTTGCACCGGGCGTGCGGGAGTGCGATGCCGTGGCCGAAATCTACCGCGCTCAAATCAAAGGCATCGAGGCCTTCGGCGGCGACTACCCCGCCATTGTTCCAATGATGCCCACTGGCGAGAAAACTTCCACGCCGCATCTGACGTGGACCGACGAACCGTACAACAATGAGACGGCCGTCAACCTTGAACTGGCCGCCTGCCGCCACCGCTATCACAGCCCGTTGGCGCGCACGATGTATCTGGGGCAAAATCCGCCTCCCAAATTAAAAGATACGGCCGAGATTGTCGTCGAGGGTCTCCATACCGCCCTGGATGCTGTCAGGCCCGGCGTGCGCTGCGAAGAAATCGAGCTGGCATGGCGCAACGTCATCGCCAGAGCCGGTCTGGCCAAGGAGTCCCGCATCGGTTATGCCATGGGGCTCAATTACCCGCCGGACTGGGGGGAGCATACCGCCAGTTTAAGGCCCGGCGACAAAACAATTCTGGCGCCCAATATGACGTTTCACATGATTCTGGGCATGTGGATGGATGACTGGGGGTTTGAGTGCAGCGAATCGTTCAGGGTCACAGAAGGCAGCTGTGAAACCTTTGCCGATTTTCCGCGCAAGCTATTTGTCAAAAACTAATCCGGACAAGCCGGAACAGATTGCCACAAAGGCACCAAGACACAAAGCGAAACCTTTGGCTAATATTCCTCTTTGCGTCTTGGTGGCGAAAATCTTTTTTAATAAAATGATCTATAGAACCCAAAAAGGACAAGTCAGCTCCGGAGAAGCGATCGGAATATTACTGCTCGACACCTCCGTGCCGTTCATTCCCGGCGATGTGGCCAATGCCACCACCTACCCTTTTCCGGTCAGATTTCACAAGGTCCAGGGTTTTACCGTGCGACGGGCGATCGGCAAGGATCCGGCGATGTATGACCGTCTGCGGGAGGCTGCCGAGGCGCTGGTGCAGCAGGGAGTGCGGGCCGTCACCGGCGACTGCGGTTTCATGGGCATTCATCAGAAAAAGCTTGCCCAAGAGCTCCCGGTGCCGGTCTTTTTGTCGAGTCTGCTGCAGATTCCCTTTATATCGCTTTTGGTCGGCGACCATGCCAAGGTAGGCGTCATCACGGCCGACGCTCAAAGCCTCAACGCCGATCTTCTAGCGGCAGTCGGCGTGCGCGACGCGGCCAACCTGGTTATCGGCGGGTTGGAAGATCAATCTAATTTTTGTGAGTTTGCCCTCGAAGAAACCGGCTTGCTGGATGCCGCGGCCGTCGAAGCGGAAGTAATTGCCGTTGCGCAACGGATGGTTGAGCAAGAGCCTCGGATTGCGGCGATCCTTTTGGAATGCAGTCTGCTGCCGCCGTATGCGAGCGCCGTTCAGCAAACGGTCAAGCTGCCGGTGTTCGACTACATCACCATGATCAACTATGTGTTTGCGGCCGTGGTCAAGCAGCAGTACACCGGGTTTATGTAACATTAGATTTTCCCAAGGAGACGTCCGATGGATATTTCCAAACAAGTTGCGGAATACGCTGATGAAGTCATCGCGCTCAGGAGGGATTTTCATCGGCATCCCGAGCTGGGGCTCGAAGAGCACCGGACGTCCGAAAAGGTTGCCGCCTATCTGAGCCAATGCGGTCTGGAAGTATGCCGCATGAACCGGACCGGCGTGGTGGGTCTCCTGCGGGGTGCCCAACCCGGCCCGACGCTGCTGCTGCGGGCTGACATGGACGCGCTGCCGATTCAGGAGGAAAACGATGTCCCCTACCAATCAGCCAACCCGGGCGTCATGCACGCCTGCGGCCACGATGCCCACACCGCCATGCTGCTGGTGGCAGCCAGGATTTTAGCGCAGCTGAAACAGCAGCTGCAGGGCAGCATCAAGTTTGTGTTTGAACCCAACGAAGAAAACGTCGGTGCGCTGGCCATGATCGAAGAAGGCCTGCTGGAAAATCCCCTGGTCGACGCCTGCCTGGGGCTGCACATCTGGACGCCGCTTCAGAGCGGACAGATCGGCATTACGGAAGGGCCGGTAATGGCCGGGATGGAGCATTTTAATCTGATTATCAAGGGCCGCGGCGGACACACCGCCACCCCGCAAAGCGCCATTGACCCCATTCTCGCCGCGGCCGGCGTCATCCAGGGCGTTCAAATCATCCAGACCCGTGAAATCGATGTGCTCAAAGAACCGACCATCATCATGTTCGGCCAAATCCAAGGCGGTACCGCATCCAATGTCATTCCGGATTCCGTCACCCTGGGCGGGACCATGCGTTATCTGTTTGAGGGGGACCCGGCGAGCGACAACAACCCTAAAAAGCGGTTTGAACGGATTGTGTCCAATATTTGCGCCGCCCACCGGGCCGAGTACGAACTTTCTTATCTTTACGGCCATCCAACCCTGGTCAACCATCGTGAGATGGCTGCGCTGGTGCATACGGTAGCTGTCCAGGAGCTCGAGCCGGCGCCGGAAATTGTCTCCAGCGTGTCACTGGCCGGCGAAGACTTTTCGGAGTTTGCCGCGCGGGTGCCGGGCGCCTTTTACTTTCTCGGGACGGGCAATTCCGACAAACAGACGGATTTTCCGCATCATCATCCGCGATTCAACATCGATGAAGACGTACTGACAGTCGGGATCGAGTTGCACGTCAGGGGGGCACTGGCTTTTTTCAGCAGCGCGGACAAGCTGAAGTTTCTTAAAAGGAGGTGATTGGAACAGCACGCATGATTCAAACGAAATTTAAGGATTTAGCTATTTGAAATATGGGACGCAGATTTTCACAGATCTTCACGGATTTATAGGTGTTCAAAATTTTTGGCCTTCCCGCCCCGGCGGGGTTCAGGGTTATTCTTTAACCCTGAACCTTGATAATATATCCGTGTCATCCGTGTTTATCCGTGTCCGATTTGAAAAAGGCTAAAATCATACCAAAGCCATAAAAGAAAGGAGAATTCTCATGAAAAAAATTCTAAGCATTGCAATCATTTTAACGCTGACGGTTACGGTTGGCGTCGCTGTCGCCGGCGTCTACAAAGGAAAGCCGGTGAATGCTAAACTGGCGTCGGAAGAAATTGAAGGCGATTTTATGACGGTCTGGGCCCGCAATTTCGCCGACCACATGAAAGAATGGTCGGACGGCAAGATCGCTATTACGGTATACCCCTACGGAACACTGGGTGCCACCGGGGATATCAATGAGCTCGCCCAAATGGGCGTAGTGGATTTTGTTTTTTCCGATTATGCCTGGATCAGCTCCTTTGTTCCGCAGGCCCAGGTTCTGGCCCTGAACTATATTTTCCCGACTGAAAAAGTCCCTGAAGTCCTGGACTGGATAGCCAGAAACGGCGAGTTTATGCCCCTGATGGAAAAGGCTTTCCGAAAGAACGGACTGGTGCCGTTGTCGATTATGTTTGAAGGATGGCAATGGCTGACTTCCAAAAAGCCGGTCAACTCACTGGAGGACATGAAAGGCACTAAACTCAGGCTGATGTCTTCCAAACTGCTGGTAGAAGACTACCAGGCCTATGGGGCGGCCCCGACCCCCATGAGCTACGGCGAAGTCTACAGCGGACTTCAGATGGGCTTGATCGATGCCCAGGTCAACCCGCTGTTTGCCATCTACAGCATGAAGTTCTATGAAGTACAGAACTACGTCACCCAGCTGAAAAGCGAGCCGTTTGTCGGCATTCCCACGGTCAATCAGAAGTTTTTCGACGGCCTGCCGCAGGAGGTGCAGCAGGAAATGCGCAGGTTCTGGATCGATGCCATCATCCCGGCCGGAAAATGGATTACGGAAAGAAATGCCAGTGATATGGAAAAAATGAAGAAGGCCAAACCCGAACTGAAATTCACCGTGCTGGATGACGCCGCCATTGCCGAGTTTAAGGCAAAAGCTGAAACCGTATACCCCGAATACACCAAAATCGGCGGGGAAGGCGCCCAGGCTATGCTCGATGCACTTCTCAAGGACATCGAGAATGCCAAAAAAGCGCTCAACATTAACTAATATGGTGGCTCATTGGTGTCCAAAATAATTCTGGATTCGAATACCGAGGGAAAACACCGATATTAGCTGATATAAAACGATGTGTTGGAGTGCTGGAGTACTGGTTTTTTTCATCACTCCATAACTCCAACACTCCAACACTCCAATACTCCAACACTCCAGTATCCCAAGGTTTCCGGAGCCAGACACAGCATTTTCTTAATTGATTTAAAATGGTAAAAGATTTTGATTCCATTGTTCCGGACAGGTATGGGACTGATATTCATCTAAGTTAAAGGTCAAATTGAAAAATTTATCAGGAATCGCGCTGCTGGCAGCGCCTTCCATAGATTTGCAACAGAGGCCCAGTGATGAAAGAAAAAAATGACAAACCCAAAACGGCGACATTCTTCCAAAGGCTGAACAGGCGCCTCGGTGTAGTCGTCAATGCCATTGAGGTGTCCATTTTGGTTTTCTGCGTGGCATCACTCGCGATCCTGCTGATTACCAACGTATTTGCCCGGACGTTTTTCCAAAGTATCTATTTCGCGGAGGAAGTGTCAAAATTTCTGGTGATGCTGACCACCTTCACCGGTGTCAGCTACGGGGTTAGAAAAGCGCGGCATATCCGGATGGGGGCTTTTTTAGACGCGATGCCGCCGAAAATGGAAAAAACCTTTCTCATCATTATTTCCTTTATCAGTGCCTTCGTGATGGCGATTATGACCTGGTTTTCCTATAAGTACCTGATGAATGCCATGGACATGGGACATATGACACCGGCCCTGCGGGTGCCGAAATGGACATTTTACGTGATTATTCCGATCGGATTCGGTCTGGCATGTATCCAATATATCCGAACGATTATCAAGAATCTGACCGAGAAGGACCCCTGGCAGTCGCCGGATCAACAAAGTGAATATGAAGATGAACAGATCGGGGGGGCAGCACTATGACAATTTTTGGAATTAGTCTGGCCACGATGCTTTTGTTCGGGTTTCCTTTCATGGTCACCCTGTTGGGTTCCCTGATATTGTACGTGTATGTTTATATGCCCGATATTGCACCGAAGCTTGTTGTAACAATGGTGCAGCAGGTGATCACCGGCGTGACGCCGCCGGCGCTGGTGTGTGTGCCGATGTTCATTCTTTCGGCCAGCATCATCACATCCGGCAAATCCGCCGGCCGGCTGATACAGATGATCCAGTCCTTCGTCGGACATCTGCCCGGCGGCCTGCCCATCACGACCAATGCGAGTTGCACGCTCTTCGGCGCCGTTTCCGGATCGACGCAGGCGACCGTGGCCGCCATCGGCGGCACCATGCGCCCGATGCTATTGGAAGCCGGATACAACAGCCCCTTTACCCTGGGGCTGATTATTAATTCCAGTGATATTGCCTTCCTGATTCCGCCCAGCATCGGTTTTATCGTCTATGGGGTGGCCACCAGCACTTCCATCGGGATGCTTTTTCTGGCAGGCGTTTTTCCCGGCCTTCTGATCCTGGTGATGTTTTCGGTATACTGCTATTTTTACTCCAAGGTAAAAAAGGTCGGGGTGCTGCCCAAAGCCAGCTGGTCCGAACGAATGGCAGCGGTCAAGAGCGGAATTCCGGTGATGGGATTTCCGTTGATTATCGTTGGGGGCATCTATGCCGGCTACTTCAGTCCGACGGAAGCCGCCGCGGCCTCGGTGTTCTATGCCCTGTTTCTGGAAACAATCGTCTACCGAGGTCTGACATTCGAGCGAATAGTGGACTCCTTTTTGCAAACCGGGGTAATTACCGGGGTTGTCTTTATTCTGGTCGGCGCCGGCCAGGCGTTTTCCTGGATGATCGGATTTATGCAGATTCCCCAACAGCTCCTGCCGCCGCTCTTTGGAACCGATCCGTCGATGCTGCGGGTGATCACCATCGTTGTGGTCGTGTATTTTGTGGCCTGCATGTTTGTCGACCCGATTGTCGCTATATTTATCCTGAGCCCGGTATTTCAACCCTATGTGGTCAGTGCAGGTGTCGACCCTATTTTGCTGGGAACGCTGGTCACCCTGCAGGCCGCCATCGGGTCGGCCACACCACCCTTCGGCTGTGACATTTTTACCGCGCAGCTGATATTCCGGCGGCCCTACCTTGAGGTCATCGGTCATGCGTGGCCGTTTCTGCTGATACTGATCCTGGCAACGATTATTCTGATCGCGGTGCCGCAGATTGCATTGTTTCTGCCGAATCTTGCATTGGGCGGTTAAAGATCTTCAACCAAGAACAGCGGCTGGCTGAAATGTCACATTTTTACCCATCGCGGAAGGAGGTTAACCATGAGACCGATAGCAGGGCTCATGTCGATATTTATCGTATGCACCCTAATCTTGGGGTTCGCCGGACGGGCCGGCACCGTGAAATACCTTTGGCAGGTGGCTTTGGAAGAAATCGAAGGCAGTATGCAGCATGAGTATGCAAAAAAGTTTGTCGAAATCGTCAAGGAGAAAACTAAAGGGGAGGTTCAATGCAGTATCCACTTATATGGAGATCTCGGTACGTCTGGAGAGATTACCGAACTTCTGCAAAAAGGAGATCTTCATTTTGCATTTCAATCCCCGGGGCACTTAGGATCTTATATTCCTGAGGTTCAGGTCTTTTCCATTCACTACCTCTTTCCGACAGACTTTAAGCTGCTCGAGAAAATTCTGCGCAAGGGGCCGAATACTTATAAAACCCTACAAAAATACTACAGGAAAAATAAGCTGGAGCTCCTGTCCATTATCGAAGAGGGCTGGCAGATATGGACGGCTAACAAACCACTGCGCAAACCCGCCGATTTTGCAGGTCTCACTTTTCGAGTGATGTCCTCACCGCTGCTTATTACTGCTTACCGCCTTTATGGTGCTTATGTCATTACAGTCCCGTATGGGCAAATATACAACGACCTCGCGTTAGGCGCCATCGATGCTGAAACGCAACCGTTTTTCGCCATCCAGGAGATGAAATTCTACGAGGTCCAGGACTGCATGATCCTGGCCAAGCAACTGCCGTTTATTTCTACTTTTGCCGCCAACCATAAATTCCTGAAGGGATTGCCGGAGAGCATTCGAGCCGTGATAGACGATGCCATCGAAGGCGCCAATGAATATATTTTTGATTTCGAGCCCAAGTTGAATCAGAACCGCAAGCAGATGATCATGGCGGCGAAGCCGTCTATGAAGTATATCGAGCTGACGGATGAAGAGATAAGTGCCTTCAGGGAAAAGGCCAAAAGCCTTCGACAAAAGTATCTGAAGATGGGAGGTGAAGGTGCAAAGGAAGTCTTGGATGCGGTCATCAAAGACCTCGATTGGGCTAAAAGGAACTGAACCCTGAACCCTTAAACGCTAACTTGATTTTTATGCAAAATTCTCGACCCATTCAGTTAAAAGATATCTACAGCGCCAAAAAGCGCATTTCAGAGATTGCCCGGCGGACCCCCCTGATTTATTCCCGCCTCCTCAGCGAACGCCTGGATAGTGCGGTTTATTTGAAGCTTGAGAATTTGCAGCCCACCGGTTCGTTTAAAATTCGCGGAGCCGCCAATGCCATCCTGGCGCTGAGTCCGGAAGAAAAATCCCGCGGCGTGATCGCGTTTTCCACCGGCAACCATGGTCGGGCGGTCGCTTATGTTGCCGGCCGGATGGGTATCAAGGCTGTGGTCTGCCTGTCGACCCGCGTGCCTGCCTATCGCGTAAATGCCATGCAAAAGTTAGGAGCGCAAGTCGTCCAGCGAGGCAACAGCCAGGATGAGGCCTATGAGTATGCGTTGGAAATCCAGCAAAAAAGCGGGTTGACGATGATCAACCCCTTTGATGACCCGCTGGTGATTGCCGGCCAGGGGACGATCGCATTGGAAATCGTTGAAGATTTGCCGGATGTGACGACGGTCATCGTACCGGTCTCCGGAGGAGGGCTGATTTCGGGCATCGCGTTGACCCTCAAGTCGATTAACCCCGCTGTGGCTGTCAGCGGTGTCTCCATGGACTGCGCACCGGCCATGTACCACAGCCTCAAAGCCGGTAAACCCGTCGAGATCGAAGAAAAAGACTCGCTGGCCGATGCCCTGCTGGGCGGCATCGGCCTGGACAACCGATTTACCTTTCAGATGGTCGGAGACTATGTCGATCAAATCATTCTGGTGTCGGAGAGTGAAATCGGCGAAGCCATGTTTTACTGTTTGGAACAGCAAAGGCTCGTCATCGAGGGCGCCGGCGCCGTCGGCGTATCTGCTGTTTTGACCGGCAAGATCCGGGCTCCGGGCTCCAATACAGTGGTTGTTTTGAGCGGCGGCAATGTGGATGTTGCCACGCTTGTCCAAATCGCAAACCAACACTATGGAAATGAATATAAACCTTGAGCTTGATTTAAACCGGATTCTCGGCCGCCAAAAATTAGGATTCTATCTCTCTCAGCGTTACATACAAGATCTCGCCGGGACGCCAGAGTCGCATTCGCGGTCCCCACGTGCCTGTGCCGCGGCAGACGATAACCGTCAGGCCGTCCACCACTTAGCGACCCTCCGGCAGGGGGTAGACGCGGCGCACCAAATAGCCGAAAGGCCAGAGCTGGCCTCCGTGGGTGTGACCGCTCAACATCAGGCCTACGCCGGCTTGCGCGGCTCTTTCGGCCTGCCAGGGCGTGTGAGAAAACAGCACGGACGCCCACGATAAACTGAAACCCAATGGACGTCTACTGTTTTACATGAGTCAAATTTTTTTATTGAAATACATGCATCTATTATCGAACAAGTATATCAACAGATCTCGCTTAAATGCCATCACAAATCAAGACACGGAC